>Ga0209066_10001590_pt1 | contig 29800 bp, 31 predicted proteins | sample All_14_2_FD_187198 | JGI IMG/M metagenome (GOLD analysis project Ga0209066, IMG submission 187198) | Freshwater microbial communities in response to fracking from Pennsylvania, USA - Allegheny Zone_MetaG_DW_15 (SPAdes) (version 2) ...
ACGACATTGGACGCCGCGCGCTCGCGCGCCTGCCGGCTGAAGTCGGCACTTGAAAGCCGCAAAGTCCATGCTGAAGTACTCAACTACTGTCGCGCCGAACTGCTGGATGAAAACTATTTCCATGCCGTCTTCGAGTCGACCAAAGGTGTCGCCGAGCGCATCCGTTCCATGTCTGGCCTGACCATGGATGGCGCCGAGTTAGTGAGCCGGACGTTTTCGACGCAAAACCCGATCCTGGTTCTCGGTTCTCTCGCCACCGAATCTGAGAAGAGCGAGCAAAAAGGCTTCGCCCATCTGCTGGTAGGCCTCTTCGGCGCCGTGCGCAACCCACTCGCCCATGCCCCCAAGACAAACTGGCCGATGTCCGAACAAGATGCCCTGGACATCCTGACACTGGTATCACTCATTCACCGCAAGCTGGATCGCACGCTGAAAGCGAATACCGCGGCGTTGTAGCGGCTCCCCGTGTCTCCAGAGGATGGGGGTACTACTCTTTCGCGGGTGATCGGCCGGCGCCAAGACAGCCATCACGTAAGCCGTCAGTGCAACTGCTCGACAAGCTCTTCCAACTCGACGAGCCCTGCAGCGCGGCATTCCAGATCCTGCGCAATGGCGAGCATGTCGGTGAGCACGCAGGCCACGCGCCATGTCTGATTGAAGCTCTCGCTCATCTCCGCCTCGCTGCAGTACCCAGCGTGAACTGCGGCCCGATCGATGGGCCGAGGCCATCGGCGCAGATCGAGCGCCGGGTGGCTGAAATACGCATCGCCGAAGTCGATGAGGCCAGTCAACTGCCTAGTCTGCGGATCGACGAAGACGTGTTCGGGGCCGGGGTTGCTGTGCAAGGCCACCCAGGCGTCTGCGTCCGGCAAGGCGCGCATCGCGAGGCGCGCCAACTGCAACGGGTCGAGCGCGAACGGCCAGGGCTGGGCCGCCCGCGCCACGGCTGTGACGGCGTCGTCGAAGAGGCCGCCGAACCGTGTGCGAACGTCGGCCGCCGTGTGGTCGCCGGGGATCAGGCGCGCCTCGAACAGGGGTTGCTGAGGGATTGCGTGAATGCGACGCAGCATGCGCCCCAGGTCAACCAGCGTACGCCGGCGGAGGTCACCGTCGAACCTTGCCGAGTGCATCGGCACGCCGGGCATGCGCGTCATCAAGGTGTACTCGATCCCGGGTTCGGCGACGCCCCCACCAAGGACTCGTGGAACGCGTACGCCCTCCAGGCCTGCCAGCTGCTCCAACAGGAAACGCTCCTTGTCCAGGCTCGTTCGCGCGCGCAGCTGTTGTGGTCTCTGAACCTTCAGGATCAGGCCGTCGTCGATCGCATAGGTGCGCGCCTCGCCGCCGCTCTCGTCGACGGCCCTGACGGCCTTCGCGCCCGCCGCATGCAGGCGCACGATCGCGAGCACCGCGTCGGGATCGAGCACCGGGTCGGCCGCGTCGGGTTGTATGTAGAAGTCCTTGCCCATGTCTGTCCTCCAACGTCAACGTTGATGCCAATCCCAGCCTGCCGTCTCCATGGCCAGCAGCGCGGCGAAGCGACCCCGGCACCGAATCAACTCGTCCGGCGCGCCTTGTTCGAGGATGCGACCGTCCTCGATCACGATGATGCGATCGGCCTCCAGCGCCGTTGACAGCCGATGCGCCACGATCAGAACGGCACGGCTCGAGTCGTGCGCGTCGCGGCGAAGAGCGGCGCGGAACGCAGCGTCGCTGGCGTGGTCGATCGCGGCTGTCGCTTCGTCGAGCAGCAGCACGCGAGGCTGGCGCACCAGCGCGCGCGTGAGCGCGAGCAATTGCCGTTGGCCCGCAGACAACGCGGCGCCGGCCTCGCCCGCGTCCAGGGGCGTGTCGTAGCCCTGCGGCAGTGCCTGGATGAACGCATGCGCGCCCGTTGCCTTGGCTGCCGCTTCGCAAGCAGTCCGGGTCACGAGGACGTCGCCCATCGTGAGGTTGTCGAGCACGCTGCCGCTGAACAGTTGCAGCGTCTGCGGCACGACGCCCAGGCACTGACGGCGTTCCTCGTCCGTCATGGCGCGTGGATCCGCGCCCGCCACGCGAATTTCGCCGGACCAGGGCGCATACAGGCCACCGGCGAGGTGCATCAGGCTGCTCTTGCCGGCACCGGTGCGCCCGACCAGCGCGACGTGCTCGCCTGCGCGAACGCTCAAGGAGACGCCGTTCAGCACGAGGCGATCGGCGACGTAGCCGAAGATCACATCCTTCAACTGGATCAACGGCTCCGGTTCGCTCCTTGCCTGTTGCACGGAATGGGCGACCGGTGTTTCCTCGACCGGCAGCGCCAAGACCTGGAACACGCGCTCCGCCCCGGACAGCGCGCTCTGCACGGTCTGCCATTCCTCGCCCAGCGTCGTTATCGGCGCGAAGAAGCGGCGAAACAGCAGCACGAAGGCCGTGAGCGTGCCGATAGAAACACCCCAGCCCGCCAGCGCGCCCTCGGCGCCTGCCCACAGCAGGCCGCAGACGATCAGCGACGCCAGGATGGCCATCAGCGGCGTGTAGATCGTTGAATAGCGTGTGGCCGCGAGATAGGCGTGTTGCGTGGCCTGCAGAGCGCCACGAAAGCGGTGCTCGAAGAACCCCGTTCGTCCGAAAGCACGAATGACCTCCGCGCCACCGAGGGTCTCCACGAGTGCCGTGTTGACGCTTCCCACGGCCTCCCGGCTGGCCCGTTCAGCGGCCAATACCCGCAGCTGGAACCAGCGCGTGAACCACAGCAGGGGCGGCACGGCCAGTCCGCAGAGCAGCGTCAGCGAGGGACTGAGCACGAGCATCGTCACCGTGATCGTGACCAGTCGCACGAGGTCGGCGACAAGGCTCGCGATGCCCGACGAGAACAGGCGGTCGATGGTGTCGATGTCTGCGGTGCAGCGACTGACGGTGTCACCCAACGGGGTCGTGTCGAAGTAGCGCGCAGGCAGCCGTTGCAGATGGCCAAACAGGCGCGCGCGCAGGTCGCGCAACGCCCGTTGGGCTGCGATCGCGGTGCCGTACGCAGACGCGAAGCCCAACGCCTGCTGCCCGGCCACGACCAGCAGGTAGAGCACGCCCAGCAGCATCAGGCCGTCGCCACGGCCCACGGCCAAGTGGGCGTCCACGGCCTGCCGCACGAGGAGCGGCGGCAGCACCTCCAGCGCCGCACCGGCAAGCACGCAGGCTGCGATGGCCACGAGCAGGCGTCTCTGCGGCGCCAGTAGCGAGCCCACCTGGGCGGTCGTGAGTCCTCGGCGTGTTGTCGGTGCCGGCTGTGACTGTGTTGCGGTCATGCGTCCTCCGGCTGTGCCATCGCGACCTGCGCCGCGTAGATCCGTGCATACAGGCCGCCCGCCAGCATCAGCTGTTCATGAGAGCCTCGTTCGACTATGCGTCCTCCATCCAACACGACGACGAGATCCGCCTGCGGGAAGGCCGCCAGCCGGTGCGAGCACAGGACGATGGTGGCCTGTCGCGCGGCCGGCGCCCCGCGGCCGAACTCCGCGCGCAGGCTGGCAATGATCTGAGCCTCCGTCGCGACGTCGACCGCCGAGAACGGATCGTCCAGCACCAGCAGCCGAGGTCCCGCCGCCGCCGCGCGTGCCAGTGCGACGCGCTGCCGCTGACCGCCGGAAATGCGAATGCCGCGCTCGCCGATCTCGGCATCGACGCCGTGCTCGAAGCCCGCTACGTCCTTCGCAAGCGCGGCGATTTCCAGGGCGCTCATCGTGGCGAGGTCGGCCTGCTCACGTCCCATGGTGATGTTCTCGCGCACCGTACCCGAGAACAGGAAGGGCTCCTGCGGCAGGTAACCGATGTCACCGCGATGTCGTGCGGGCGCGTCGCCGTCCAGGGAAACGGTACCGCCGGCGAGCGGGTACAGGCCCAGCAGAGCCTTCGCCAGCGCACTCTTGCCCGAGCCGACCGGCCCGGTCACTGCTACGAACGCGCCTGCCGAAATCTCGAGCGAGACCTGGTTCAGCGCCGTGACGGCGGCGTCGGCGTTGCCGTGAGAGAAGCTCACGTTGTGCAGGGATACGGCGAGCCCGCGTTCAACTCGTGACGCCGGCTCGGTGAGAGTCGAGCGCGGAGTCGTTCCGGCCAGGTAGCCGGCGCGAAACGAAGCGAACCGATGCTCGCCGCGAGCAGGCAGGGCCGCAGCGAGCAAGGGGGCGAGCCGCGCGTAGGCTGCGCCGCCTGCTTGCACCGAGTTCACGAGCTGCGGCACCCGAAATCCGCGCCCGGTGAAGCGCAGAAAAAGGTCCAGATAGGTCACGAACGCCCCCAGCGTCCACGCGCCTGCGATGACCTTTTCGCCGCCTTGCCACAACACCAGCACGATGCCGGCCGCCATCAGCGTGGTGTAGACCGCGGGCAGGCCGGCGCGGGGCCGCGCCACCGCGAGATTGGTGTGCGCCTGTGCATCTGCGAGCCGCTCGATCCGCGTCTGTGCGGCCTGCTTCATCCCCAGTAGCCTCGCGACGCGGATGCCGGACAGTTGCTCCTGCAGTCCCGCGGTCAACGCGCCGTTGGCTTGTCGAGCCGCCGTCGTACGTTGGTGAATAAAGCGTCCGGCGGCCCAGGCCAGCACCATCGCGAAGGGCACGGGAATCAGCGCCTGCAGGGTCAACGACCAGTCCAGCACCAGCATGGCGACGAAGAACGACATCAAGAACAGGAGCGTGTCCCAGGTCTCGACGATCACCTCGCGGATACCGACGCCCAGCACTTCGACGTCACCGATGACGCGCGCCATGGTGTCGCCAACAGGCGTGGCAGTCAGCTTTGCCATCGGCCAGGCGAGCACCCCGCGCAGGGCATCCGCGCGCAGATTGGCGCGGATGCGCGCGTTGGCCGTCATCAACCACCAGCGCTTGCCCAGTCGCGGCAGTTCTGTGGCCAGGGTTGCGGCGGCGAACAGCGCGACGGCCTGCAGTAGCGTCGCGCGCGTCGCCTGGCCCTGCGCGAAGTGCGTCGCGGCGTCGATCGCGCGCCCGAGGCACACGGCGGGCAGGACCACGGCCGTGTTCATGACGACGCCTGCCAGGGAGCCGAGGACAAGCTGCCCGGCGGTCTGCCGATAGTAGGGACGCAGTTTCCAGAGGTAGTGCGCCATGTCAGTCGCCTGCGTGCATGCAATCCCTAGCCATTCGCGCCCCCGTTCACGGCTCTCGTTTGGGCATGGGCCGCACCAGCCCCCTATACACCACGAACTGCGCATCGTCCTTGTACTGCAGCTCCTGTCCGTCGCGCAGGACGCTGTAGCAGATCGGTTCGTCCTTGCTGATTTCCGGCTGCAGCAGGCATAGCTGATTGCCTTTGACGGACCAGCGCGCAGACCGCTGGCGGCCGTTCTCCGATCGCTCGACGCGCCCGTCCGCGAAATACTTGTGCCCCCAATGGCGTTCATCGGTCACATACTTGCCGCTGATGGTCGCACGAATCTGCGGGCCGGTCAGCGGCACCTCCCTGGCGGTTGCGGCAAGTGCGGGAAACATGGCCCCGGCGATGATGAAGCGCATGAGGTGCCGGGTAGAGCTTGTTGAGAGGCGTTGCGTAACCGAGCTGAAGGTCTTCTTTGTCACTTCGCCGCCTTCTGCGCATCCAGCGCCTTCTTCACTGACTGAGCCAGATCCACGGCCTTGCCCTTTCCCCAGTAGTGCAGAAAGACGTAGCGCGGTTCCTCGTAGGTCATGTGCTGGTGGATTGCCACGATGTTGATGCTCTGGCCACGCATGGTTTTCAGGACCGTCTGCAGTTCGTTTTCATGCATGGCGAAGTCGCCATCGACTACCGCATGCTCATCGTCGCCAGCAAAGGCCGCCCAGGTATTGATGCCCATTTCATTGCCGACGGTGGTTCCATGCATCTTGGCTGTGCGGCCAAGGGTTACTTTCACCATGCCATCCTTGACCTGCGCCTTGCTGCCCAGAATCTCCTCGATGGGCGCAGCAGTGACATGGCTTGGCGATGCGATGTCGCCCGCGAAGCTGCTGGCCGGCGTGCCTTGGGCGGCGCGCACCTGCGCGATGCGGTCGTACACCGCCTTCACGCCTGTGGCGAGCTTGCGTGCATCCCCCATGCCGCCGATGTGCATGAAGAAGACCTTGGGTTGGTCGAAGAAGAAGTGGTTGTGCAGCGCAGTCACTTCCAGGCCGTTGTCCAGCGCGACGCTCATCGCCGGGTTGACTTCATCCTCGAACAGCACCGTATCGCCCATCATCATGGTGGACGAGCCCATTGGCGTGAACGCGGCCCAGGAGGTGAGCCCCATGAACGGTGGCATGGTCCAGCGATCGACATTGATCTTCACGTCGTCGCGTGGCTTGCTGACCTTGAAGACGTTTTCCGCCTGGTTGTAGCTGCCCTTGAGGCCGGTGGCCGTTTCGATGGCAGCGGTGTCGATGGCCTGGGCCATGGCCGGGGCGCCTGTAGTGAGCAGGCCCGCGGCCAGGGCCAGTGTGGAGAGGGTTAGACGCAGCATGGAGTTTCCTTGGTAGTTGGCGGGATGCAGCTCCGGGGGCTGGCCGGAGCGGGTAATCGAGGCAGGTGCCGGTCAATCGAACGGGTATTTCGACGACAGAGGTTCCGGAGTGACCTCGTAGAGGTCTTGGCCGTGGGCGCGCAGCAGATAGGCCTTGCCTTTGCGCAGTACCGTCCAGCATTCGGGCTCTACACCCGTGCTGATGCTTACGCACAATTCCTTGCCCACGATCTTCCAATGCCCCTGGTGCGGCCGCCCCAGTTCAATGGACTTCGTGCGTCCATCGGGAAGGAGGTAAGCGGACCAGTGCGCGCCTTCGGATATGACATTGCCGACGAAGACTGTCTTGATCTGCGCGCCGGTGAGTTCGCTGGGGCCGGGCGCTGCCGATGCCGCCACCAGGCTCAGGGACTGAATGAGTGTGGCGAAGGCAAGACGGGGGATTGCGGACATTTGGTGCATTTTCAGTTGGGCGGATCAGGCTGGCATGACCGGCGGCCAGTTGTGTGTCTCGGCCTGGCATGCGCGGCACCACGCATAGAGGGCGTCGTACATCACCATGCCGTGCTGGAGCATTTCGTGGTCGTCGCTAAAGTTGTGCGACAGCCCGAGCGAGAGCGCATAGAGCCCTGCTGATTGCGGCGTCAGGTCGAGCCGGGAGGTGTCGGCGCCGCGCACGATCTCGGCCAACTGGCGCAGCGCTGGGTCGTCCAGGTGGTACTTCGACAGGAAGGAATCGAAACTGCACAGCTCGCCCACATGGCTTAGTTCGACATTCGGGATGTCGTAGGGGATGGCGCCGGTAGCGTTGGCGGTTTTCAGCACCTCGCTGGCCGGCACATAGAGAAATTCCGCCTGCTGGTCGATGAAGCGCGCAACCAGCCAGGGACAGGCGATGCGGTCGATCTTGGGGCGTTCGCGTGTAATCCACTTCATGGTGCTACTCCTTTGCTTCAAATGTCACGCCAGCAGCGCGACAGGCTTCGATGCCTCCGGCCACGAAGCGTGCGTCGAGGCCATGCGCTCGTAGCGCGAGCGCCACCGACTGGCTGACTTCATGGCCGTGCACGCAATACACAAGGACGGGTTTAGAGGTATCGATTTCACGGCTCCAATTTGCCAACTGCACGGGATCGCGCCGAATGGCCCCGGCGATGCGATCAGGCGCTTGTGCGTAGCCTGCCGTGCGTCGCACGTCGATCAGTTGGAGGTCACCGCCGACTTCCTCTGGTGCGGCCGACCAGGGCAGTGCATCAGCCTCGACGGCGGCAGCGTAGCGCTGCATCACGGCATTCCAGCGGATGTTTTGCATGAATGCGTCAACATACGCGGCCGCCTTGGCACCGAAATCCATGTGGTAGGCGTGCTCGTACATGTCCAGTGCCAGCAGCGGTGTGGCGCCGGCCAGCAGGTTCGTATGGTCAGCCGCCCAATGGTTGATCAGCCGCGCCTCGCGTGTGGACCATGACAGCAGCGCCCACCCCGAGCCGCCGCCCATGGCCTTGGCCAGTGCGGAGAATTCCGTGCGCCAGCGGTCAACGCTGCCAAAGTCGCGGGCCAAGGCAACTGCCAGGCCGGAGTCCGGCAATGCACCGTCGCCTCCCAGCGTGTCGAAGTACAGCTCGTGGAGCCAAGCGGAATTGGCGGCGATCAGCTCTTCGCGCTTCAGGCCATTGATCATGAAGACCGGAGCGGTCGGCCAATCCAGGTGCGCCAGTTGCTGGCGAATAGCATCCAGGCGCTTGACTGCACCGGTGTAGTTGTTCGCGTGATGGCTGAGGATGAGTTCCTCGGACAGCCCGTTGAGGGCAGCGAGGTTGATGGTAAGGGGGCGTAGTTGTAAATCCATTGGAGTGTTCCTAGAAATGTGGCAAGTCATGGGTTAAGGCGTGGACTCCTCTCGCTTCTATTCAGCTGCGGGTCACCAGCGGGTAGACGACCAGCCCAATCAGTGCCGCGGCAGCGACAACGATCGGCTCCGGCAACTTCTTGAATTTCCAAAGCAAGGCAGCAGTCCCCAGGGCGAGTAGCGCCGTGGGAACGTCCTTGATCGAGCGCACCCCGATAACTACCACGGCTCCGGCCAACGATCCGATGGCGGCTGCCGTCACGCCATCGACGAATGCCACGATTCCCGGTTTCTTTCCATATTTCTTGAAGTACGGGGCTGGCAGGACTGTGAGGAGATAGCACGGCAGGAAGGTTGCCAGCGCCGCAGCAACCGCGCCCCAGAAGTCCGCGACCAGAAAGCCAATGAACCCGGTGGTGATGACGACCGGACCGGGGGTAATCATGGCGACCGCGACCGCATCCAGGAACTGGTGGTCGGTGAGCCATCCGTACTCCTTGACCACGCCGCTGTACAGGAACGGGACAATGGCCAGGCCACTACCGAAGACAAAGCTGCCCGCGTAGAAGAAATACTTGGTGATTTGCCACAGCTTGGTCCAGTCGACGTTGGACAGGCCAAGCAAGGCCAGCAAAGGAATAGCACTGCTGTGCAGTGTGCTGGACGGCTTAATAAATTTCGGAGGCGCGCGCAACAGCCACACCAGAATGCCTGCGCCCAGGAACAGCCACAGCTCCTCGGATTGGGTGATGATGGTCACTGCCGCCGCGACTGCAAAAATGGCCCATTGCAGTTTGTCTTTGCCGATGTTCTTGGTGGAGAGCTTCCAGGTGCTGACAGCAATGATCCCAATGACAGCCGAACTCACGCCATAAAACACGGCCTGCATCCAACCCAGGCCGCCGAAATGCGTATAAGCCCAACCCAGTCCGATCACCATCAGGAACGATGGAAGCACGAAAGCGATGCCCACCAGTGTGGCACCCAGGAAGCTGTAGTGAACAAAACCCAGGTAAATGGCCAACTGCGCGGCCAACGGTCCTGGCGCGAGCTGCGCCAAGGCCAGCCCTTCCTTATAGTCGGCCTCGGTGAACCATTGGCGCCGCTCCACCAAGTCGCGGTCCATGTAGCCGGCCAGGGCCACGGGTCCGCCGAAGCCCAGTGCTCCGAGCCGTAGGAAATAGGCAATCAATTGCCACAGCGTATAGCTGCGAGGCGCCGCACTGCTGATGGCAGCGGCTGGAACGGTATCGGTCATGACGATTCTTTCTTCAAAAAAGTGATCTGGGGTGGGCCGTCATGTTTTGCGGCTGCTGGAGAAATGGGCGTGGAGCGAATCCAGCACCCCGCCGATGTCGGCCAGCAGCGCGTCGTCATCTGGCCAGCGCTTGCGTGCGCCGGCCAGCACGGCCTCGAAGCCGCCAGCTTCGGGCGTGGCCGTACCGCCCACGTCGAGCGCATGCACCATGGCGCCCAGGCGCGAAAGGCCGCGATCGTCCTGCAGGCCGAAGCTCGCCAGCAGCACCTCGAACGTCACCCGCTCGCCCACGTGCGAGAACGTTGCGCCGTCGAAATCGAAGCCCAGCGCATCGGCCGGGCAGTCGGCTGGCGCGTCCAGCCACAGGAAGCGCGCGTGCGGGTCGATGAAGCGCTGGATCAGCCAGGCGCTCGCCACACGGTCCACCCAGAGATGGCGGCGGGTCGCCCAGAGCCGTCCCTGGTACTGCAGGCGATCACGCCGGGCAATGCGGCCGACTGTCGACTGCGGCTCGCCAGGGGACTGTATGGCGTCGATGGCGTTGGTGAAGTCCCGCCACTGGGCTTCGGCGCGGATCGACGTTTCGCCGGGGAAAAAGTCGATCTTGCGGATCACCTCGTAGGCCCGCGCGTGCTTGCGCTGCAGGCGCTGGAGTTCAGTTGTGCTCAGACTGGAGAGTGTCTGGCGCGCCTGCGCCAATTCCTCCAGCCAGGGGGTGTAGTCGGCTGCCCGGTCGAACAGCGCCTGGAAGTTGGCCTGTTCGGCCATGTCCCGGGTTTGCACCTGCAGCAGCCAGGCTTGGCCACCTTCCTGCAGCGCTTCATCGGCCAGCACCTGTAGCTGTGCAGCCTGCTCGGCCTGAGCGGGCAGCAAGTAGGCACCGTCGCGCAAGGCGGCACAGCCCAGCGCCTTGACCGCGCGCCAGATCCGCATGCGCGCCGTGGCGCTCGCGGTGGGGAGGCTGACGATGAGGGTCAGCCAGGAATCGGAGGTAACAGTCATGACAGCAGCATAAATGGCTGTCGTGAGTGCTGCAATGATGTAGCTATATCTACAAAATCACTGTTGCCGGAGCCAGAGGATTTACACGCAGTACTGAGGCGTGCCGGCGCGCTGCACCGTCAGGCTCTCGGGCGTTGCCCCGTGCTTCGTGCCGAATCACGGCCATGCGGCGTCGATCCTTCACGCAACTGCGGCCCTGATCGCAGATCCGGGCCTGCGCGCTGCGCTTGCTAATACCGGCTGTGCCTGGGTGGCGCGGTGTGGCGGCTTGTTGCTTCTCCATCGTGCCACGGCGTTCTCGCCGTGCAAGGGCGGCGCGTGCTCGCACTCTTGCGGCCTGCGGCCGTCGTTGACCCTTGACTGCTTGCGCTGCGCAGTGCCCCGAAAGGGTCGGGCAATTCCGCCCGGCAACCTTTCAGGAGCTCACCATGAACAACGCACTCATCACTGACGAGCAGCGCATCGTGCTGCTGTCGGAATCCAGCCTGCGCTCTGACGACTCGGCGTGATGCCTTCGCGCCCCTAACGGGGCGTTGCGCGCTTTGCTTGTCTCCAGGGGAAAGCCCTGCGGGCTATCCCCGCCGCGCGAGCTTGGCGCCCCTCAAAGGCCGCCGAGCCGGCTTCCCGATGCCTGGAGCATGAGCTTGTGCATCGAGCCTTGAAGTCCGGGCGTCCCCGGCCAGGAAACATGGCCGGTCGCGCTGTCGTGCTGCGCATCGAACCCCCTGCGGGGTTTCGCCCCTGTCGGGCTTCCATCATTCCCTCGCGCTGATCGGCTGACGCCTCCGGCCCGGCTTCCAGCTTCGGGCCTGCGCGCTTCGCTTGCCGTGCGGTCGGCGCATGGGGAAGGCCGTTGCCTTGTCCAGCCGTCTCCCCTGACTTCATCACCTTGTCCGCGACTGTAGCCCGCTCCCGTGCGCCGTCAAGGCGCGCAGGGCCGTGTCCTCGCTGCGCTGCGGGCCGCACCAACCCTGCGCTTGCCTCCTTGACGGCCCCCGTCCGCGCGCTCCTGACCGTCGCGGGCGATGAACTCAGGAAAGACGGTGGCAACAGGGCCAACCAGGTTCCTCGTGCCGACCGCACCGAACAGCCGAAAGGCTGGGCTCCGAATCTAGGAATCCGGTGTGCGGTTTTCTTCAACAACCAAGTCAGGAGAAAGACATGCTTGCATCCCGTTTTGCTTCCCATTCCCCGGCGCTGCGTTCCGATTACCCCTTGTCGGATGACCAAATCCGGCGCGTGGCCCCGTCCATCTTTGCGGATGCCCCGCATGAGAGCCGTTCCGAGCGGTACAGCTACATCCCTAAACCGCATGACGGCCTTTTTGGCCGGGGGTAGCATGACCGGACACTTTGCGTATACCCAAAATGACCGGAGGAACCCATGACCAGCCGCAACGGCTACTTCCCAGGCAAGAAGAAGGCGACGCGCAGCGCGATCATCACGCCGCGCACCGCCCAGGAAACACAGATCGCGGCCATGCCGCGCCAGTCCCGCGCAGCGCGCCAGGCGCTCGCCAAGACGCCACCGCTGCGCGTCGGCGGCGATGGCCTGGTCGAAGGTGCCGACCGAATCATGCGGACGCCGGCCGAGCACCAAGCCGCCGGCGTCGCCTTCAAGGTCGCGCGCATCTACCTGCGCGTCAGCACTGACGAGCAGGACTTGACCAGGCAGGCCGCCATCGTGGAGAGCACCAGGGCCGCCGGCTTCTACGTCGCCGGCATCTACCGCGAGAAGGCTTCGGGCGCTCGCGCCGATCGCGCAGAGCTGCTGCGCATGATCGGCGACCTGCAACCCGGTGAAGTCGTGGTTGCGGAGAAGATCGACCGCATCAGCCGCTTGCCGCTGCCCGAGGCTGAACGCCTCGTGGCCTCGATCCGCGCGCAGGGCGCGCGCCTGGCTGTCCCTGGCGTGGTCGATCTATCCGACCTGGCAGCCGAGGCGAAGGGCGTGGCAAAGGTGGTGCTGGAGTCGATCCAGGACATGCTTTTGAAGCTGGCTTTGCAGATGGCCCGCGACGACTACGAGGATCGCCGCGAGCGACAGCGGCAAGGCGTCGAGCTGGCGAGGAACGCCGGCCGCTACACCGGCCGCAAGGCCAACACGAAGGTGCATGACCGCATCGTGGCGCTCCGCACGGCGGGCCACAGCATTCCAGAGACGGCCAGGCTGGCCGGATGCAGTGAAAGCCAGGTCAAGCGCGTATGGGCGCTGCACAACCAGGCGCAGGCGTGACCTACTCGGCCGCCTCCAGCTCGCGCAAGCATTCCATGATCGCCGCTCGCTCCAGCGGATCGAGCTTGGCGAGCTTCGCTTGCCAGCGGGCTTTCTTCCGCTTGATGCGCTCGCGCTCGCGGAAGTTGCTGCCGAGGTAGCGCAGATCGTGTAGCTCGGCCGGCTCGGGGTAGTTCATCCAGAGCCGTTCGATGGCGATGCCGCCGCGCGTCATCGCGTTGAAGTCGATGGTTCGCCATGACGCCAAGGGAGAGCTGTCATAGATCGTTGAGCTGTAGCCCGACACCATCACCGCGCACGGCAGGCCGGCCAGCACGTCGAGCAGCCGCACGTGGTCGGCGTCGTCGTATTCGTGGCGGTAGAGCTTGCCGCCGCGCCGGCTGTCCATCACATAGGGCGGATCGACGTAGACAAACTCGGAGCCGGTGAAGGGGTGGGACTCCAGCCAGGCCACGGCGTCGCCGTGGTGCAGCTCCAGGCCGGGCACGTCGAGCTGCTGCCAGACCTCGATCACTTCGGGATCAAGGTCGATGCCGACGCTGCGCGCAGCGGGCCGCTTGCGCTCCAGGATGTTGCCGCCGCCCAGGTGCGTTTCGATGTACGTGTCGTGCGGCGGGATGTTGTTGATGATCGTCTGGTAGACGCCGGCACCGCCCTTGCCGCCGGGGTATCTCATGGCCTTCTTCCTGGAGTAAATCGGGGACTTGGCCAGCATCGTCAGAAATGGCGATGCTGTCAAGGGAAGCCGGCCGGGCCTGCATCGTCAGGGGCGACGATGCCGAGCTGCTGGGGCGACCTGCAGCACCGCCAGAAATGGCGATGCCGGATCGCTCAGTAGGTGGGGATGTAGACCACCTCAATGTCCACGCGCTGGTTCTCGCGCCGGCCCTCGGCCGTCGAGTTGTCGGCCACGAAATCGGCGGCCGATGCGAAGTTCACCATGATCTTGAGCGGCGAGACGCCGCGCGCCACCAGGTACGACCTGGCCGACAGCGCACGGCGCAGTGCAAGGGCCTCGTCGGCCGCGCTGGGCCGTAGCGTGCTGGTGCGCCCGCTGATGTAGATGATTGCCGCGTTCCTGGCGTCGGCCAGCAGCTCCAGGGCCTCGGGCGTCGGCTGGAACGTCGCGCTGCTGTCGGGGAAGGACACCGACACGCCCGACTTGATCGGCGTACCGAAGTTGCCGGCGTCGTCGGCGGCCAGTGCGCTTTGCGCGCTGACCAGGAACGCCAGGGAGAGGGCCAGAAGAACGGGTTTTCGCATGGGGCAGGACTCCAATCAGAAGAACAGGTAGCCGGCCTTGCTCATGGGGATGCGGATCAACCAGAGCGCGGCCAGGTGCAGCGGGTAATAGGCGTAGAAGGCCCAGCGCAGGCGCGGCAGGCGCACGTCCACACGCGAGGCCAGGAAGAGCACCGGCAGGGCCGCCAAGGCCCACAGGTTGCGATTGATGAACCACAGGGCCGCGCAGGCCAGCACCGCGACCGCCGCGGCTGCCCAGCTCGGCCGCCGCGTGTACGACCACACCGCTAGGCCGAAGGCCACGGCCGGCCACCAATATTCGACCGAGCTGCCGCCGACCAGGAACACCACGCCGGCGGCCGCCAGGTGCAGCTTGCCGCCACGTTCGACCAGGTAGGCCGTTACCGTGACGACCAGCAGCGTGAACATCACGTTGAGCGGCCACCAACCGGCGTACAGGCCGCCGAGGGCCACGAAGGGCACCGAGGCCAGCGCGCCGAACACCGCCAGGCGCGACATGGTGCGGCCGTAAACGCCGCGTTCGAGCGTGCCCGGCCGGGCCAGGTTGTAGGCCAGGACGAACACGAAAAGGGGGAGCGCCACGCGGCCGGCCTCGAACAGCACCGGCAGCGTCGCGTTGAACAGGTACTTGTTGACGTGATCGCCGGTCATGAGAGCCAGCGCGAGCCACTTCAAGCCTTCGACCGTGCCATCGGCAACGGTCAGGCGTGGCAGCGCCGGCGCGGCGTTAGCGCGTAGTGCGTGCAAGCTCGGCCTCTTGCTCGTTGAGCTGGTCGCGGTGGAGATAGAAGCCATCGACGCCGGCCGGCGGCGGCACCAGGCGCGGCGGGTTCTTGCGGCCCTCGGCGACGGGGATCAAGCCCACCACCTCGCCGTCCTCGGTGAGCGCGAACGCGGCGACGTGATAGACAACCGGCGGCGCATCGGCCTGCGTGGTCAGTTGCTTGTGGACGTAGAACCAGTCCGTGGCCGGAATGAGATTGCTGTAGGTCACTTCGTTTCCTCTTGATCGTTCATCCTGAAAGACACCGTGCGAGGCACGTAGCCGGCCATCGTCACGCTGCGAGCTGCTGCGGCCGCCGGGGCGGCCTGCTGGGGTACTGGTGCCGGCCTGGTCGCCGGCGTGGCCTGCTGGGCCACCGTGGCCGCCGGGACGGGCTGGCTCGGCGTCGAGGGCGTGGCACCGGCCTTCATCACGTCGAGCGTCACGAACCGGGCTTCGAGCCAATCGGCCCACTTCGACGCCTTGCGCATCAAGTCGGCCCGGTACACCGCGTTGTATTGCGGCGTGCGCGAGTGGTAATTCGCCGCCTTCGTCCAGAGGTCGCCCTTGTCGTTGCGGATGTGCATCCGCAGCCGCCAGGCGGCCAGGTCGAACGAGTAGCAGCCAGCGGCCGCCACATCGTTCGCCGTGATGCCGTACCGGGCTAGGTCGCCCAGGTACGCGGTGTTGAACTGCATCGGGCCAACGTCATGCGTGCCATTCGAGTTGCGCACCCACTGGCCCGGCTTGCCGCCCTCTTTCTCGGCGACGGCCAACACGATGTTGACCGGCACCTCGTACTTCACGGCGGCCGAGATCGAGCAGACGACGCGCTCCTGGAGCTGCGGCGGCAGATCGGCGAAGAACGGCATGCCCTCCCCTCCCTCAGTTCAGCCAGGACTGACGGCGGCGCTCTTCGTCCTCGCGCCGGATGCGTTCGTTGTACTCGGCCAGGGCGCGGTCATAGTCCCGCGCTTCGACCCAATACCCGCCCCGCTCTGGCGTTCCGACATAGCGCGGCAGCGTGCCGCTGCTGGTGAAGTCGGTGTAGGCGTGGCCGGTGTAGGCCGCGCAGAAGTCGGGCATCTGGTTGCTGATGTACGTGCGGCCGTCATCGCCGCCCGTCCAAACCAGCATGGTCGAGTTCAGCGACTGCGCATCGCAGCGGCCGGCACCTTGCGAGATCGCCGACACGAGCGACTGCATCTGCGGCGTCTGGTTGGCGACCGGGCAGAGCTGAAGGAAGTTCGCGCGTGCGCGGATCGTGTCGGAGAGCTTGCGCTTCGTGATGTTGAAGTACCGCGACAGCGACGGGGTGCATTCGCTCGGGCGAGTGCCCGACGACAAGCACAGGATCGCCTCGCAGGCCAGGCGCGTGTCGCCGGTCAGCACGTCTTGCGCGCTGGCCGGGCCGGCGGTCGATCCGAGGGCCACCACGAGGGCGGCCAGGGCAAACAGTTTTTTCTTCATGATGGACTCTCCTTGGTTACGCAGTTGTGCCGTCGCGGCCTTGCTCGCGGTTGGCGAACGCGGCTACTTCGGACTCGGGATCGGCATCGGCTGGGCCGCCTGCCAGGCTGTTGTCGCCGAAGCTCGGCGCGGGCTGCTGGTCGGGCACGTCGATGTTCTCGGCCGTGCCGCTTCCTTGCGCCTTGATCGCGGCGGCGATCTTTCCGCCGGTGGTGTCGGCGATCCGTTCGGCTGCGGCTTCGCGCAGGCTCGCGGCCTTGGCCTTGGCAACATCGGCGGTTCCCTTCGCCAAGTTCGCGCCGGCGTCGGCCGCGATGCGGCCGGCCGTGCCGAGCGCCGAGGCGGCCGACGCGAGCAAGCCGGGGCCGGTGCTGCCCGGCGCGGCCTGCTGACCGCCCTGCTGCCCCTGCCCTGCCCCGCCGGCGGGCTTGGGTTCGTTCTTGGCGGCCTTGTCTGCGCCGTTGCCGGTGCTGGCCGTCGAGCCGCTGCCCTGACCGCCGGCACCGCCCTTGTCACCGCCCTTGTCGCCACCCTTCGAGCCGCCCGAGCTGCTGCCGGTCGAGGTGCTGCCGCCACCCGACGACGAGCCGCCACCGGAGCCGCCGCTAAAGCCCGCAGCCTGCGCGAACGGCGTGCCGCCGGTGCCGGCGTCGCCACCGCCACCGCCCGAACCACCGCCCGAGCTGCCACCACCAGAGAAGGCCGACATCACGTCCGTGCCTGCCGACACGTTCTCATTGGCCTTCGAGAAGGCGGCCATGACGGCCGAGGCACCGCCGGCGGCCGAGGCCGCGCCGGCGGCCAGAGCTGCGCCGCCAGTGGCGGCCGCCGCTGCTGCCATGCCTGCGGCACCCAGCGCAGCGCCTGCACCGAACTGACCGATGCCGGCACCGCCCACGCTCGCGCCGGTGATGATCCCGGCGATGAGCGGCGGAATCTTGTTGGTCAACGCCAGAAGGATGATGACGACGATCAGCATCACACCCATTTCCTTGAGGCTGATGCCGGCGCTCATGCGCGCGTAGTAGTCATCGAGGAAGGTCTTGCCGATGCCCACCAGGAGCACCATTGCGAAGAGCTGCGCGGCCACGCCCAGGACGACCTTGTAGTAGTTGATCGCCATGTCGGAAGTCCAACGCGAACCACCGAAGCCGAGGAAGAACACGCCGCCGTAGGCGAGCACCCAGCCCGACGCGAGCAGCAGGAGCATGTTCACGCCGACCAGGGCCAGGATGACCAGGATCGCCAGGGCCATGAGGATGCCGGCCATGCTGTCCACCGGCGACCACACCGAGGACTGATCCATCACCTTGTCGAAGATCGCAAAGCCCACGTCCACGATGCCCGAGGGCGACAGCGCATTGCCCAGGCCCGTCGCGTTGCCGGCGAGCTGCCGCAACGACGCATAGATGGACGATGCGAAGTTAGGGCCGTTGGTCAGCGCCCACCAGAAGAAGCCGGTAAAGATCGTGAAGCGGACGAACTCCGCGAAGAACTCGCCAATGTCGGCCTTGCGCAAGGCCATCATGCCGAACGTCCAGACCATCGAGATCACAACCAGCGTCCAGAAGAGCCAGGTTGCGGCTGCGGTGATGACACCGGCCCAGCCGCTCGCGGCGGCCTGGTAGCGATCCAGCACGCTATCGAACACGCCGGCGTTGTCGATGGCCGCGTGGGCATCGACCGCGAAGAACGCCAGCCAGACGAACAGCGGCAGGGCGAGGGTTTTTAGATTGGCTGGCATTCTCATCGTCAGCACCTCACCATTCGCGTTTAGGGCTGGGCTTGAACTCCCCACCACGACGCAAGCACAGCGACGAGAAAGCCTGCTGGACGCCCTTGTCCTCGATCTTGGCGATGTTCTCGGGCTTGCAGTTCTCGTCGTTCACTTCCGGCATGGGGGCCGTGGCCGGCTTGTTGTCGCAGCCGGCGACCAAGGCCGCCACGAGGGCGGCCGAGGCCAAGGACAGAGCCTTGATTGCTTTCATGAATCCCCCTTACCAGGTGCGCGCCGGGCTGGCCCGGTAGCTGCCCTGGCGCAGTTGTGCGGCCGCTGCCGCCTGCTGGGCTTCCTTGTCGGCGTCGGCCTGCATCTTGGTTGCCATCGCGTTCTGCTGCGCGATCAGCAGGCCACGAATCTGCAAGAGCTGGTTGGCCTGCTGGCTGGCGAGCTGGTTGGCGTAGCCGATGGCCTGCATTTGGCCCTGCGCGCCCTGCGCTGCCGATTGAAGACGCTGCAACGTCGCTGCATCGGCCGTGAGATTCGTTTGCTGCCTATCGAGGCCCTTGAACAAGGCATCGTTGGCCTTCTTCTGCGACTCGCTCGCGAGCTGGGCCACATTCCGAAGTGCTGCGCGTTCCGCGTCGGAGCACCCTGCCGCCGTAAAGCACGGCGAGTTCTTGTAGTAGTTCACGTCCTGGAACTTGCCGATGTAGCTGTCCAGGCTGCCGAGTTGGGTCTTGTAGTAATCCAGCGTGTTGACCGCGTTCATCAACCCGTTGATGGTCGATTGCGCCTGATCCCAGATATACGCGGCCGGGGCCATCGTGTTCTGGAGTTGGTTTTGATACTGCTGGAGCTGGGTGCTGTACTGCTCAATTTGCTTGAGCGTCTGGGCCACCGATTCGATGGCCGTCATGATGTTCTGCGACAGGTTGGTGCCGTCGATGACGGGGATGCCAGCCTGCACAGGTGTGACCGCCAGCGTGCTCGAAACAGCAATGACGAGGGCCAATTTAGCGGCTAAAAACTTCGGCTTCATGGTGCTTTTCTCCTATGGCGTTAGTAATCGAAGGAACGGTACGGCTTGGAAAACGTCATGTCCTTCGTGACCACGACGTTGAAGCGATACCCCGGCCGAATTTCCAGCGTCGGCGAAATGCTCAGGTTCTTGGCGATGAGCTGCGCCGTGACTTGGCCGAGCTGCTGGCCGAGGGCTTCGCTTAGGGCACTGCTGGCGCTCGGTGCGCCGTAGGTGTTTTGGGCCTGGTTCTGGCGTTGGCTGTAGGTGATGCCAGCCGTCACCCCGGACATGAGGAAAGCCGAACCGAACAGGCGCACATAGTGGTTGTTCACCTGATCGTTGAAGCCCGCGTACCCGGCGCTGTCCGCGCCCGGCATCGCGCCAATGTCCATCGCCTTGCCATCGGGGAACACGATGCGCTGCCACGCGACCAGCACGCGCGCCTGGCCGTAGGCCACATCGCTCGAATACGAGCCGACGAGCCGCGAGCCTTGCGGGATCAACAGATGCTTGCCGGTCGGCGTGTCGTACACGTCCTGCGCGACCTGGGCCATGATTTGGCCCGGCAGATCGGAGTTGATGCCCGAAATGAGCGTGGCCGGCACGACGAAGCCCGCGCGCAGCTCGAACGGTGTGCGCGGCGCTTCCTGCTGCGAATCCAGCTTCCAGCGGTCGCCCTGCCCACCTTGGCCGAACTGCGCCATGCTGTTGCGCCCGCCGCCGCTGGTCGAGGTTTGCAGGAGCTGCGGCGCACCGCCCGCGCCCATGCCGCCGGCGGCCGGAGCCGCGCCGCCACCACCGACGCCCATGCCGCGAATCTGCGCCAGGCGTGCTTGATAGGCGGCGGTCGGATCGTTGCTGCGCTGCGCGTCAATTTGCTGCTGCACCGCTGCGATGCGGTTCAGCATTTCATCGCGCGTCTGCGGCGTGCCGGTGTAGGTGCTCGGGCCACCCGGCGCGGAGCCGTTGCTACGCGGGGCATCCACGCGCACGGTGGTCTTGGCCTTCACGGCTTCGCCGAACATCTGCATCTTCGCCATGCGGATGCGCTGGGCCTCGTCGTCGTTCACCGGCTGGCCCGGGTTGCCGGGGTTGGCCGGCGGGGCCGGCGGCGCGTCCGGGTTGGACGGCCGCGCGATCTCCAGCGGAGCCGACGCCGGGCCGGTCGGCATGTCGGGCACCTTGAGCGGGCTTGCCGGCTCGATCAAGCCGCCGGTCTTGTCGCCTGCGATCTCCTTGGCGAACATCGACGTGTTGCCGGCCTTCTCCTTGGGGCCGTCCGCCGGCGCGTTCTGCTTGGCCGCGCGATCCGCCGCGACCAGGGCCATGACCAGCACGAACGACAGCAGGACGCCGCCGAGGATGTACATGGGCATGTTGTTGACGCGACGGACGCCCGCCTTCTTGGACACTTCGCCAGGCGAAGCGTCAGGTGCCATCTGATCGGCGTTTTCTGTCATGGCGTCACTCCTTGCGCACCCAGTACCCGGCCGGCGCGAACGTGCCGTTTTGCGCCAGGTAAGGGCGGGTGATGGATTGATTGCCGACCATCAAGGTCAGGCGGTACAGGTTCGAGTCGCCAGCCTGGTCGAGCACGTAGCGCAACGGCAGGCCGCCCGGCGCGGCCGTGGTGGCCGGTGCGCTCGCCTGCGATGCCGCCGAGGCCGGGGCCTGCGTGGAAGCGCCGGCCGGGGCGTACTCCAGGAGGGCATAGCCCTTGTCGCGCAGCGACTTGACGAGCGCCTGGCCGAACGGATCGGGCGTCGGCTGTTGCAGCTCCAGGCGCGTGCGCGCCGGCGCGTACAGCGTGGCGAGCTGCTGCACCGCGTCGGTGGCGAGCTTCTGCTGATCGAGCGCGGCCGACTGGACGAAGTTGCCGTACTGGCTGGTGGTTGCGCAGCCGCCGAGGCCCAGGGCGAGGGCGAGCAGCGCGAGAGAGACGATCTTGCGCATGGTCACTTCCTCCGGCTGATGGTCACGCGGTCTTGGCTACTGCCAACACCGGCAATCAGGATCGCGCGGTCAAACACCGTGTCCACGATGTAGCGATTGCCCTGCACGCGGTAATTGACCAGCACCGTTTCGTCGTCGGTGAACAAGCCGCCCTCTTTGCGCACGACCAGGAGCGTCGGCGCTTCGGTCTGCTGCATCGTGCCGGGCATTTCGATGATGGTCTTGCGGCCATCGTTGTAGACGCGCACAGGCTTCCAGCTCGCCGACCCGGACAGCTCATAGTCGAACGAGAGATCGCCCAGGTACTCGCCCGTCGCCGGCAGGGTGTTGTCGGTGCGTTCCTGCTTCTCGCGGCGCTGGATCGCGTCCCACTTGGCTTGCGCTTCCTCGGGGTACGTGAACGAGACTTGCGGCATGTACTCGGTGCGATGCGAGCGCAGGCGGAAGTGGTAGCTGCGGCGGTTCGTGGTCACAACCAGGCTGGTTTCGAGGCCCACGTCCATCGGCTTGATGATGAGGTGCTGAACCTCGGTCGCGCCGCTGCCGGTGATGGCCGGTTCCACCGTCCACCTGGCCGTGTCGCCCAGGTTGATCGAGTTCACTTGTTCGCCGGGCTGCAAGGCCACGTCGCACACCTGGAGCACCGCGCAAACGATGCTCGGCTGCTGCGCGCCGTACACGAACTTGATGGCACCGCCCGAGCCGGCCACCGGCTTGATGCCCGTCGCCGACCCCGCTTCCCACCGTTTGGCGATGGCGAGCGCCGCGCGCTCTTGAGCGGTCAGCGTCGGGTTGGTCTTGTTGAAATACTTGTCGGCAATGTCGTCGCCAGGGGCGGCCAGAGCCAGGGAGGGCACCGCCACAGCAGCGCCCACGATCAAAGCGGAGAGGGTTTTCTTCATGGTGGATGACCTCGAATTCATTGGATGCGGGACCAGGAGTAATCACGCACGTAGATGCTCAACGGGTTGTTCCGCAGTTGCTCATCGGTGGTGTTGGGCGTGACCTCGGCGATGTAGGTAGTCACGAGCGCGCGCCAGGTGACGGGCTGACCTTTCAGCGTGCCTTGGCGGTCGCGCGTGGTTTCCACCCACTCGACTTGCCAGGTGTCGGGCGTTTGCGGGATGACGGTCTTGATCTCGACGCTGACCATTTCCTTCTCGGCGCGCTTGAACGGGCTGGAATCGGGCGTGCCGTTCAACCACTCGTTCATCTTTGGCGTCGCCGGATCGTTGGGGGCGAGCATCGAGTACGCCTTGAACACGCACTTGCGCTGCAAGGCCACGTCAGGCGACACCATGCGCGCGCAGCTCATCCAGTCCGCAACGGCGGCGTGGATGACACGCGGATCGGCCTTCCCTGCGGCCTGCACCGGGCCGGCGGCCACCGTCTGGCCCAGCTTGTCCACCTCGACCACGTAGGGGATGAACTTCGACTGGCTGCCGATGTGGATCACGCCACCCACGCCGGCCAGCGCGATCAACAGCGACAGGATGCCGATCACCTGCCAGGTTTGGCGCTGCGAGACGACGCCGCCCACGTGATCGTTCCAGGTGCGGCGCGCGGCCAGGTAGGGGTTCTCGGCCTCGCCCGCACGGCGGCCGCCGGCGAGCGGTTCCTTCGAGCGGCGCGGATCGCGCGGCTCGGCGGAGTTGGCGGGCTTCTTGAAGATCAAGCCCTTGAGGGTGTCGGCGATGCTCATGCGGCCTCCAGGTAGTCGTTGAGATTCAGCCCACGGCCGGCCAGCCACTCATGCACCCATTCGTGGCCGAACTTGGCTTCGAGGCTCTTGATGGTGGCGACCGATTCCTTGTCGGACGCGCCGACGAAGGCCAGGGCCATCGGCCCCAGGGCAAGGTCATAGAGACGGCGGCCGTTCTCCGACACGTAGTAGTACTGACGCTTCGGAATGGCGGTCGCCAGGATTTCGATCTGCCGCGCGTTGAGGCCCATGCGGCGATAGAGCGCCGAGGTGTCCTCGTCCCTGGCGTAGACGTTGGGCAGGAAAATCTTGGTCGCGGTCGATTCCACGATCACGTCCAAGATGCCCGAGTTGGCCGCGTCCGAAAGGCTTTGCGTAGCCATCAGCACAAGGCAGTTGGCCTTGCGCAGCACCTTGAGCCATTCCCTGATCTTGGCGCGGAACGCCGGGTGGCCCAGCATCAACCAGGCTTCGTCCAGGATGATGACGGAGGGCTGGCCTTTCAGTGCGCGCTCGATGCGGCGGAACAGGTAGAGCAGCACCGGGAGCGCGAACTTCTCGCCCAGGTTCATCAGCTCTTCGATCTCGAACACCGTGAAGTCGGACAGCGACAAACCGTCCTCTTCGGCATCAAGCAAGTGGCCCATCGAGCCGTCCACCGTGTACTGCTTGATGGCCTCGCGGATCGCCTCGTCCTGGATCGTCACCGAGAACTCGGAGAGCGTGCGCGCGCCGCTGGCGTGCATGCTCATGATCGCGTTGCCGATCTCGTTGCGCTGCGCGGGCGTGGTGTTGACGCCGTTCAACGCCAGGATGGTGTCGATCCACTCCATCGCCCAGGCCCTATCCCCCTTCGTTTCGAGGAACTGGAGCGGGCAGAACGCCAGGCGGTCATCGTCGGCGGCCACCGTGAAATGCAGGCCGCTCTTGCCCTTCGTGGCCGCGCGGATGCCGGCCGCGAGTGGGTACATCGACATGCCCTTGTCGAAGGCGTAGATCGACATGCCGGCGTAGCGACGGAGCTGCGCGGCGATGATGCCCAGGTGCGTCGATTTGCCTGCGCCGGTCGGGCCGAACATGAAGGTGTGGCCCAGGTCGCGCACGTGCAGGTTCAGGCGGAACGGCGTAGCGCCCACCGTCACGCAGTGCATGAGCGCCGGCGACAGCGGCGGGTACATCGGGCACGGAGCCGTGGCGCTGCCCGTCCAGATCGAGCTTGTCGGCAGCAGGTCGGCCAGGTTCATCGTGTTGATGAGCGGCCGGCGCACGTTCTCGACGCCGTGGCCGGGCAAGCTGCCCAGGTACGCATCGAGCGTGTTGATCGTCTCGATACGGGCCGCGAAGGCCAGGCGGTTGACGGCCTTCTCGACCAGGAGCGCGGAGGCCGCCAGGCGCTCCCGATCCTCGTCCATCAGCACGACCACGCTGGTGTAGTAGCCGGCCGCCACCAAGCCGCTGTTGACCTCGGCGATGGCCGCCTCGGCGTCGCCGACCATCGCGGCCGCGTCCTGGTTGATCGAGCCGGTATTCGTGTTGAACACCTGATCGAAGAAGCCGCGAATCTTCTGCTTCCACTTCTTGCGGAACTTGTCCAGGTGCTTCAAGGACTCGTGCTGATCCATGAAGATGAAGCGGCTCGACCAGCGGTATTCGCTGGGCAGCTCGGCCAGGGCCGAGAGCACCCCAGGCGTTGACTCCAAGGGGAAGCCTTCGATGGCGACCACCTGGATGAACTTGCGCCCGATCTTGGGCACGACGCCGCCCCACAGCTCTTGCCCGCCGATTACCGCATCGAGGTACATCGGATTGCTGGGCAGCATGACCGGGTGATGGAGGCCCGTCACGCAGAACTGCAACCAGCTCAGGAAGTCATCGTGCGTGACTTCCCTGCCCTCTTCCGACACGACTTTTTGGCCGCGCAGGCGCGTCATCTTGACCGCCGAGGACAGGCGCGATTCCAGGCTGGTGATCTCGCGCTTGAACTGCGCAATCAGGCCCGTAGTGCGCGCCGTATGGTCGGGAGCCACCGCATCGTCATCGAACATGAGTTCGACAAACTTGCGCTGGGCCAGCACTGGCGGGAACCACGTGACGGTCAGGACAAAGTAGCCCTCGAACATCGCGCCCAGGCCCTCGAACAAGCGCCGGCGTTCCTCGTCAATGGCGAAGGAAACGGAGTCGGGGAACGATGACACGCCCCGCTCCGAGTAGTTCGGCGCAGGCCGACGCACAGCATCGACATGCACCATCCAGCCGTTCCCCAGGCCCGCCAGGGCCTGGTTGATGCGGAACGACACCATTTCCCGCTGTTCCTCGGTGCTGCTGGCGTTGTCATCCCCCTTGTACAGCCAGGCGGCCATAAAGGAGCCGTTCTTGCCCACGATCACGCCGTCATCGACCGCGGCGGCGTAATTGAGCAGATCGGCCAGGCCGGCATCCTTGGCGCGATGCTTCTTGAGCTTCAGCTCGGCATCGACAGCCCGGATGCGGGCAAAGAGGATGAGCAACAGAACCGCACCGAGCACAGCAATGGCAATTGCGATTGCTTCGATCATTTGTATTGCTTCCCTTGACTCGGCGTGTTGTCACGGAAGGGCGTGCTGCGAGCCGGGTAGTACGGCTTGTACCGGCGGTGCCGCAGGTACACGTGTCGCAGCTTCGGATCGGCCTTCGCCATGAGGCGCAGCGCGAAGAGCGCGCCGAACCACAAGGCGATGCCGAACACCGTTGCCCTCACTTCTTGGGCGCTGAAAATCAGCGCGCCGGCCAGCAGGCCCGAGAACATCACCAGCTCACGATCCCCGCCCATGAACAGGTTTTCTCGGTTGCCGGCCCTACGGATGGGGATCGCGCGCAGAGCCATGACTTACCCCGCGATGTGGCCGCGCTCGGCCCAGCGCATGACGGCTTCGCCGGGGAAGCCGGCCACGTCCAGCGCGGCGACCTTGACCTGGTGCAGCGCGCCATCGGTCAGGGCGGCGATTTCCGCGCCACGGCCGAAGAACGTGCTCATCATGTTCTGCGCGCCGACCAGCAGGGCCATGACCAGGACGATGAAGATCAACGTGCGGAAGAAGCCGTTGAGTTCGCCGCCGAAGATGAGGATGCCGCCGGCGACCACGATGCCGATGATCGACAGCGCGAAGGCCACCGGGCCGGTGACGGAGTTGCGGAGGTTGGTCAGCCAGCTCTCATACGGCAGAGAGCCGCCGGTGCCCTCGGAGGCGAATGCGTGCTGGGGGGCCAGCAGGAAGAACGCCAGGAGGGCGAAGAGGCCCATGTAGAACAGGGCGTTGCGGTTGAGGCGGAATGCCGGGAAGGTTGCTTGCATTGGTCGTAACTCCTAGTCAGAGGGTTTTGGTGATGTACTGGCCGTTGGCGAACCCGGAAACCTCCAAGATTTCCTGGATGCGCCGCGAGCCTTCGACGCGGGCGATATGAACAACCACGTGAACCGCCTCGCCGATAAGCGGTTCAATGGGTTTCGGGGAATCGGGGTGCATGCTGATGAGCATGGCGAGCCGATCCAATCCAGCTTTGGCGTTGTTTGCGTGCAGGGTTGCAGCACCTCCTTCGTGCCCGGTGTTCCAGGCCATCAACAGATCAAGGGCTTCGGGGCCGCGCACCTCGCCGACCAGGATTCGGTCGGGGCGCATGCGGAGGGTGGTTTTCAGCAGCGCCGTCATGTTCACGTCGATGCTGGTGTGGTACTGGACGTAGTTCTCGGCGGCGCACTGGATTTCGCCGGTGTCCTCGATGATGAAAACCCGCTCGGTCGGGTCTTGAATCACCATCTCGTTGATGATCGCGTTCACCAGCGTGGTCTTGCCCGAGCCGGTGCCGCCGATCACAAGGATGTTCCGGTGCGCGCGCACCGCTGCAATCAATGCCTCGCGCTGCGGCGCGGTCATGATTCCGCGTTCGACGTACTGATCGAGCGTGAAGATGGCGACGGCCTTCTTCCGAATGGCGAAGGTGGGTGCGGGCACAACCGGCGGGAGCTGGCCGGCGAAGCGACTGCCATCAAGGGGCAGCTCGCCTTCCAGGATCGGCTTGGAGCGCGTGACTTCCTTGCCGTGGTAGCCCGCGATGGTTTCGATGATGGCTTGCGCCTGCGCGACGCGCAGCGTGCCGATGCACTTCATCGGCTCGCCCAGGCGTTCGAGCCAGAGCTTGCCGTCCGCGTTGAGCATGATTTCAACGGTCTTGGGATCGTTGAGGGCGGCCAGCAGCTCCGGCCCCATGTCGCGTTCGAGCTTCTTCTTCGCCCGTTCCTTGATGCTGTTGTGTTCTGGTTTCTGGTCGGTCATTCCGTATGCCCTGTATGCCGTTGCGTTTCGCGCATTCTACACAGGTTCATACGATATATCGAACTAAGTTCGACCGCAACACCGAAGCGCACAAGGGTGACTTCGGCCGCGACGTTGCATCGCGGATTGCAGGGGCGAAAGAGGCGACAACGCGGCGCATGCTCCGTGCGCCCTCGCGCCGAACCCGTGGCGTTTGCGTTATGGGTTGTCCGGGGGTTGAGCCACCCCGGCGGGCTTTAGCGGCTAAAACTTGGCTGGCTCTTGTGGCTCAGTTCCGCGCCGCTTCCCTTCCCTTCTCACATCCTGGCGTCAACTCCCTCTAAGTTTCTTCCTTGTCGCTTCGCCCCACTTCTTGACGATGAACGCCTGGTGTTCTGGCAGCACGGCCGCCACGCGCTCGAAGCCTGGCGGCAGGCTTCGGGGTGCCTTGCCGCCGGCCAGGGCGTCAAGGGCTTCTTTGTCCAGGTCGGTCGATTCAAGCAGGAGCGGCAGGGGAGTTTCAAGGGCCTGCGCAATGTCCTCCATCACCTTTAGGGAGGGGTTGGCTTTGCCAGTAGTGAGATCGGACAGGAAGGAGATCGAAACCCCCGACCTGTCCGATAGCTCCTTTTTCGTCATGTGCCGCTCATCGAGCAGCCGGAGCACGTTCGTGAAGAAGATGTAGTTGTACAAGGCCCGTATGCCTTCTCGGTGCGGGCGGCAGAAAATTTTAGCCGCTAAAGTTCTTGACCACGGACGCAGGTTTAGCTAAACTGACGACTCCATTAGCGAAAGGAGCATGACGAATGAGCCACAACCTGTTCCAGTTTATCGGTAATCTTACCCGCGATACCGACGTTCGCCATAGCGAAAACAGCGCCCGCGCCGTTTTCGACCTGGCTGTCAATCGCGTGTGGCGCAACGCAGCCGGTGCGAAGCAGGAGCAGACGGACTTCTTCCGCATCAAGTCGTTCGGCGGCCTGGCCGAGAACGCGGGCAAGTACCTGGGCAAAGGCTCCAAGGTGTTCGTCCAGGGCCGCATCGAGCCGACGAAGTACGAGAAGGACGGCAAGACCGAATACGGGTTCGATTTCATCGCCGAGGAAATCGAATACCTGGACACCAAAGCGCCAGGCGGCGGCCAGTAAGGCCAGGCCCGGCCACGGCCGGGCAGTATGCTAGGAGGGAGATTAGATGCAGAACGAGTTCAACGAGCAGGAATACAGGCGCAAGCTCATCGAGGGCGGGCTTAGCGAAGCCGACGCCACCGACCTTGCCGCCCGTACCGCCGCCGCTCGCAGGGACTCGGGCAGCGCCGGCGGGGCCTTCCGCCCCGCCGGTTCCCTCTTCGAGCTGCCGGCCACGGCCGGCGACAACGAGGCGGCTTTGCCGCCGAAGCTACCGACGCCGGCAAGTGCCGCCGTCGAGCGATCCGAGCGCATGGCGCAGGAATCGGCCGAGCTTGCGCGCACGATGGGCCTGCCGCCCGAACCGCGCACCGCCGTGAACAAGATGGCCGAGCAGATCGGCGCGCTGGCCCAGGACAAACGGAGTAGTGCGATGGCGACCAAGAAGCGAACGGCCGGCGGTGAGCTGGCCGAGAAGGTCAGCGAGGCCAAGCAGACGGCCTTGCTCAAGCACACGAAGCAGCAGATCAAGGACATGCAGCTCTCGCTGTTCGACCTGGCTCCCTGGCCGGATCACATGCGGGCACTGCCCAACGACTTCGGGCGGTCGGCGATCTTCACCGTCCGCAACAAGAAGGTGCCGCGCGCCGCGCTGCAAGGCCAGTCGATCTACCACGTCAACAAAGACGTGGAGATCACCTACACCGGGATCGAGCTGCGCGCCGACGACGACGAGCTGGTATTCGCCCAGGTGCTGGAGTACGCGAAGCGCACCGCGCTCGGAGAGCCGGTTTCCTTCACGTTCTACGAGCTTTGCCAGGACTTGGACTGGTCAATCAACGGTCGGTACTACACAAGGGCCGAGGAATGCCTGACGCGGCTCCAGGCGTCGGCCATGCAGTTCTCATCCCAACGCATCGGCCGGCTCGAATCGGTGTCGCTGATCCGGCGCTTCCGCGTCCTGGATCGCGGCAAGCGCACGTCGCGCTGCCAGGTCGAGATCGACGCCGAAATCGTGGTGCTGTTCGCCGGCGACCACTACACGAAATTCGTGTGGGAGAAGTACCGCAAGCTGTCGCCCACCGCGCGGCGCATGTTCGACTACTTCGCCACCCACAAGGAGCCGTACCCGCTCAAGCTGGAGACGTTCCGGCTGATGTGCGGCTCGGATTCCACCCGGCCGAAGAAGTGGCGCGAGCAGGTAGGCGAAGCGTGCGACGAGCTGCGCGAAAACGGCCTGGTCGAAAGTGCGTGGGTGAACGACGACCTGGTGCATTGCAAGCGGTGATCGCCCCCCTGCCCTCCCCTGGAGCCGCCCGAGATCGAGGCGGCTTTTTTTCTCGAGCATCGCCACTTCCGGCGAGGCAGTACCGCGCACCAGCTCGCGCACGTCGAGCTGCAGCATCGTCACTTCCGGCGAGGCTGGCCACGTCCTGGCCACGGTCGACCATCGCCACATCCAACGATGCCCCGAGGGCCCCATCGCCAGTTCCGACGATGACGGCCGCCGCTGGATCTCGCATCGCCACTTCCGACGATGAGATCCACTCTTGGGGTCTCCTCGTTTTCAGTGCAATAAGTGACGGTACGCAAAGCTAGCACTGGCGCGGGGGTGGTCTGGGTAGACCGTTGATTTCATTGACTTTCCTGTTCGCTTTGTAAACGGG
>Ga0209066_10001591_pt1 | contig 29743 bp, 14 predicted proteins | sample All_14_2_FD_187198 | JGI IMG/M metagenome (GOLD analysis project Ga0209066, IMG submission 187198) | Freshwater microbial communities in response to fracking from Pennsylvania, USA - Allegheny Zone_MetaG_DW_15 (SPAdes) (version 2) ...
CCCCCGTGCAGGTTCCCCCGCGCCCGCCCGATCAGCTTTACCTCGCCGACCGGAAAACGGTGCCATCCTACGGCTTTTGAGATCCGACGTCAACGCCGGGCGCTCAAAAGAAACCCATTCCGGAAACGTTTGAAAAACGTTGACCCTTTCTCCGCAGCGCCACATACTTTAAGTGGTTGGTTTGATTCACACTGTTTCTAGATGCACCGGATTGACTCCGTATCGGGAAAGGTGAAGCCATGAAAACAAACCATAGCCTCCACGCGTCGTTTCTCCCGCTCTGCCTCGCCTTGTTTTTCGCGCCTCCCGCGTCCCGCGCCGATTTGACCGAGGGCGACTACGTCTATACCGTCGCCGACGGCAAGGCAACCATCACAGGGTTCAATACCTCGTTCTCGGGAGCCTTGACGATCACAAACAGGTTGGGCGGCTACCCCGTCACCGCCATCCGATATGCGGCGTTCGCCGCGTGTGCCGGTTTAACCCGTATCGCCATGCTGGAGGGCATCGCCGACATCGGAAACGACGCGTTCTCTTCCTGCAGCGGCATGACCGATATCACGCTCTCCGACACCGTCACCAACCTGGGAAATTATGCCCTCGATCACTGCACCGCCCTGACCAATGTCACGCTTTTTGGAAACCTGGCCCGCATCGGTCAAGGCGCTTTCAGGAACTGCACGGGCCTGACTAACCTTGTCATTCCGAACAGCGTCTCAAACCTCGGGAACGGCGCGTTCAATGGCTGCACCAGTCTGGCGGGCATCTCCCTCGGTTCCACTGTAGCCTGTATCGGAGAAACGACATTCAACGACTGCATTAAGCTGACCAGCGTCACGATTCCTCCGAGCGTCGGGGCGATCGGAAACCTGGCCTTTCAAAACTGCACCGCCCTGAAGAGCGTTTCGATCGGCAACGGCGTCACCAACATCGGGGATGGCGCTTTCATGCTGTGTGCCGCCTTGGGCAGCATCAGCATACCCGCCAGCGTCCAAACCATCGGAACGGCGCCGTTCGCCTCCTGCACCACCCTCAGCAACATCACCGTGGTGGCGGCAAACCCGAGCTACAAGAGTGCCGAGGGCGTCCTGTTCAACAAAGGCCAGACCCTGCTGGTCCAGTTTCCGGTGGGCAAGCGCGGCGCCTACGTCATTCCCGACGGCGTCACCGTTCTCGGCGCGTCCGCCTTTGAAGGCGCCGCCCACCTGGCTGGCGTCTCCATCCCCGACAGCACCACCAACATCGGCCCTTACGCCTTCAGCCAATGCGTCGGCCTCACGAACGCCGTCCTCGGCGCCAGTGTCGCCAACATCGGGGATTACGCCTTCCGTTTCTGCAGCAACCTGCCCGGAATCCAGTTCCCCGCCAGCCTCACCAACATCGGCAACTACGCCTTCTCCTCCTGCCTCAGCCTGCGGCGTATCGTGATTCCGGATGGCGTCGTGAGCATCGGCAATTCAGCGTTCGACCGGTGCGACAACCTTGTCGCCGTCTCGCTCGGAAGCCACGTCACCTCCATCGGCAGCCTGGCGTTCCACCTTTGCGCCGCGTTGCAGGCTGTCACCATTCCCGACAGCGTCACCGACATCGGGGCCCAAGCGTTCTCCGATAACGTATGGCTGGGGAGCGTCACTCTTGGGAACGGCGTCACCAGCCTCCAGAGCGCTCTGTTCTCATACTGCACAAGCCTGACCAACGTCACCATCAGCGGCAGCGTCACCACCATCCAGGACTGGACATTCAACGCCTGCAACAGCTTGGCCAGCGTCACGGTCCCCGGCAGCGTAACCAGCATGCTGAACGGGGTGTTCAATGCTTGCACCAGCCTGAAGCGGGTCTATTTCACAGGCCTGCCGCCAGACATCGACGCCAATGTCTTTACCGGCACCAGCGCCACCCTCTACTACCTTCCCGCCTTCGCCTCCCAATGGCCCTCCGCCTGCGGCGGCCGGCCGACCCTTCTCTGGAACCCGCTCTTCGCCGACGCCACGCTCTCCGCCGGCGTTTTCTCCTCCACGATCACCGGCACCACCAACATCCCCGTCTTGGTCGAAGCCGCAACAAACCTCCCGGCCGACGTCTGGGTCCCTCTCACCAACACGACGCTCGGCGCCGCGGGCTCGCTCGCTTTCGGCGATCCGTCATCCACCAACTTCCCCGCCCGTTTCTACCGCATCGTCGGACCGTGACCGGCCCCGTATCCATGCCTTCCGCTGTCCCCGCGTCCCACATCAAGTTGTCAATTTGTGCCGGCCTCCAAACGGCACTCCGGCGCGTGGCCAGGGGGCCTTGCGTAAAAAGCCGAAAATAGATACGTAAAACGGCTATCGACAGAAGGGGGCGCGGCTTCTAAGATAATGACATTGGAGCAACCCGTGGGGATGCGTTCATTGAGCGTGATGGGTTGCGGCTCTGGAAAAAAGGGAGTTTCATTTATGGGCAAACGTTTGGCTTCGGTCCGCGTGCTGGCGATGGCGGCGATGGGCTTGTCGGCGGGGTGTTCGATTCCGGCGAAGAAGGTGTATGTGCCTGAGCCGAAGCCCGTGAAAAGCGCGATCGAAATCACCGCGCTTTACTATCCGGGCACGGAGCAGATGGCCGAATGGGACCAGGTGGAGCAGACCTTGCCCGGGATCAAGCCGCTTCTGGGCTGGTACGATGAAGGCAACCCTGAGGTCATCGACTGGCAGATCAAGTGGGCCGTCGAACACGGGATTTCGAGTTTCTGCGTGGACTGGTACTGGAACCGGGGCGTCCAGCGCCTCGACCACTGGGTGAAGGGCTACTACAAAGCCCGCTGGCGCAAACACTTGAAGTGGTACATGATGTACGCGAACCACAACGAGCCGGGCGCGCACTCGACGGAGGACCAGATCCGCGTGACGCGGTTCTGGATCGACCACTACTTCAAGACGCCCGAATACTACACGATCGGCGGGAAGCCCGTCGTCGTCTACTGGGACTACAACAATCTCGACCGCGACTTCATCGACGAGGCGGCCAAGAAGGGCGAAACGCTGAAGCCCGGCGAAGGCGTGAAGCGGGCGCTCGCCATCACGGAAAAGCTCGTCAAGGAGGCCGGGCTTCCCGGCGTGACCTTCATCGACATGTACCACGGATGGAAATACGACCCGTCCAAGGTTGACCGCGCGAAAGCGGCCGGCTACGAAGCGCAGATGATCTACAATTTCGACGCGATCTCCTGGTTCATGGCGCCCGAGTCCCGCAAGCCGGAAGACCGGCAGAACCGTTTCTCTTACGACACCGTGATGGCCGCCGTGCCGAAGTGGTGGGAGATGACCTCGCGCGACCCGAATTTCCCGCTGTGGCCGATCATCCCCACGGGCTGGAACGACATTCCCCGTTCGTTCCAGGCCGCGCGCGTCATTTACGGCCGCACGCCGGAGAAGTTCAAGAAGGTGTGTGAGGAGTGCCGCCGGTTCTGCGAGCGGAAAGGCTTCAACCGCGTCGTCATCGCGCCGCTGAACGAGTGGCAGGAAGGCAGCTATATCGAGCCGAACCAGGAATTCGGCTTCGGGATGTACGACGCCTTGCGCGACGCCTTCTGCGAAAAGCCGGCGGAGGGGTGGCCGAAGAACCTCGTCCCCTCCGACGTCGGGCTCGGCCCTTACGATTACCCGCCGATGCCGCACCTGGCGCAGACGGGCTGGGATTTCTCGAAGGACATGCAGGGCTGGTACCGCAATCCCTACGGAACGGCGTACATGAAAACCGTCGACGGCGCGATGCGCTTCTTCCGCTCCGGCGGGGGAATCAAGCCCGCGATCCGCACGCGCGTCCAGCCGTTCGAGGCCGCGAAATTCAAAACGTTCACGGCGCGGATGCGCGTGACGCCTTCGGTCCGCGTGCCCGCGAAAGGCGGCGAGCGGATGAAGCTCCTCTGGGGCACGCAGAACACGCCGGTGTTTTCGAAGGACTTCGTGCTGACCGACGCGAACACGGCCGCGCTCCCGATCCGGCCGGACGGCGAATGGCACACGTATTCGGTTTCCCTCGCCGACAACCCGCACTGGAAGGACAAGGTGAACGAAGTCTGGTTCGATCCGGTGAACCTCGATGCCGCGTACGTGGACATCAAGTGGCTGCGCTTCGAGTAGAAACCTACCGCACGATCACGCGGTTCCCGCCGCCGCGCGCGTTGAGGTAGGCCTCGGCCTGGCCGTCCAGCGGCACGTAGGTCGGCCGCGCCGCGGCCGAGGACAGCTGCTCGACCGCACCCAAGCGGGTCGCGGACGTCCCCGCGAAGACGTTCCCGTCCAGGCGCGGCATCGACGCGCTGCCGTCGGGGTTCGTCAGGTCGGCGCAGATCTCGACCAGCTGCTTGTGCGCGCCGGCGAAGAGGTTGTTGCGGACCACGTATCCCGTCGCGCGGTTGGAGGCGACCCAGCTCTTGATGTGGGCGTCCTGATCGCGGTCCGGACGCTGCTCGCAGAGGCCCTTTCCCGCGTCCCACATCAGGTTGTCGGCGATCACGAAATCCTCCATGCGGCTGGGGTTGTTCGTGGGGCAGCGCGAGAGGAAATACTCGATCGAGTAGTTGCAGGTCTCGAACACGTTCCCCACATAGCGGATGCCCTTCTGGTAAAGGACCTTCTCCTTGCCGTCGAAGCGCGACACGGCGTCGGCCTGGTGCGTGACGCCCGCGTCGTAGATCTGGTACACGTAGCAGTTCGTGACCGTGTAGCCGTCGCACCCGCCCACCTCCACCGCGTTGCCGTAACGCACGCCCCACGCGCGGCCGAAGAGCCCCTCGCCCTGGATGCCGCCGCCGATCCAGCCGAATTCGCAGTTCTTGACGAGGAGGTTCTTGGAGCCGCCCTGATGGATGCCGTGCGCGCCGCCGACCATCAGGCACAGGTTGTCGAAGGTCGTCCCCTGCTGGCCGTGCGCCGTGATGATGTTGTGGCGCAGGCCGAACTCGATCGACTTGAACCGCGTGCCCGGGTTCTCCTTCGAATAGAGATAGAGCAGGCCCGTCCCGCGGCCGATGCCGTTCGTGGAGTAGTCGTGGTAGAAGTGCAGGTCCGCGTCGAGGCCGCGGTAATCCGCAAAGGGCCTCCCCGTAAACTGCGCCGTGGTGTGGCCGTCCTTGTGGTAGACGGGCAAAATCTTGATCGCGTGCGCCGCGCCCCCGTCGAAGACCACCAGCCCGACGTCCGTGCGCCCCAGCGGGCAGGACCAGACGTTCGTCGCGTCCGTCGCCCGCCAGCGGGCCGGGTCCGCGCCGTTGAAGGGCGAGGCCAGCAGTCGCGGCTTCGGGCCTGAGCCGTAAGCGGAATAGGTTACGCCCTTGAGCCCTTTGAGCCCGCCCGCGTAGCCGACGAACGGCTTGTCCGCGGGATGGCCCGACACATCGAGCGACGTGCGCCAGGTGCCGCCGCGTTCAAAGAGCACGAAGGAGCCGGGCCGGATGTCGGTCGCGCGGTTCAGGCGCTGAACCGTCGCCCACGCCGTCGCGGGCGTCCGGCCGTCGCGGGCGTCGTCGCCGGCGTTCGACAGGTAGTAGACGTCGCAGCCCGCGGGCACTTCCGGGTTCGGCGTCGCGCGGATCTCGGCGATGCGCGCGTCCGTCAGCTCGCGGAAGCGCTTCACCGTGGCCGCCGGATCGGATCCCACCATCGAGGTGAGATTCATTTCCGCCGACGCGGACAGACAGACCCACGCGGCGCACCCCGCCGCAACGCTTCCAACGATGATCGGTTTCCTCATTTCGTCTCCGGTTTGTTTATGCGCCGACCCAGAGGATGTCCCCCGATCCTCCGTGCAGGCGAGTATGCTGTATGCGAAAAGACTCGCGCTTCGGATTTAGCGGTCATGTCACGCCCCGACGCACAGCGCCACGGCTTGCACGATGTCGTTGAGCTGCTCCGCCGTCACTCGTCCCAGACGTCGATCGAAGCGGCGCAGGGACACCGACTTAACTTGAAACGCATCAGCTGACGACTCTTTCGTCAACCCGTTGGTGCCAGTCGGCTTCAAATGGATCATCCACGGGGTTTGGGCAAAGTCGTTCGACCAAGCGGTCACCGGCGCAACGATCCTGAGGGGCAGTCTTCCGACGGCGTCGATGCTGACCACAACCGCCGGGCGCATTTTTTCGATCTCGGCGCCGACCTGGGGATTGAACCGGACCAGCCAGATTTCTCCCCGTACGGGGAGACCTGCCTGCGCGGGGGCGGCGCTCATGCGCGCACCTCTTCACTTTCGTCTTCGAACGCATCAAAGGCCGTCAACTCCGCATCGGCCGCATAGTGCCCGGCCAGCGTCTCCGCGGCGCGTGCGAGCAGGGCATCGCGCTGGTCGGCCGGCAGCGTCCGCAAGTCGGCAGCCCGTGTCCTTTCAACCTCGCCGTCCGTCAGATTCAGCGCAAGTTGTGGGCAGAGTTCTTGGGCTTGATTCTGGCTCAGCAACCCCTCGGCCAGAGCCCTCAACACCATTTGCATGAACCGCTGGGGCCGCTCGCGGCCCCTATACTCTACGGGCTCTTTGCGGCGAATTCCCATTCGGCTCATTTGGTCGAACAGGAAGCGGAAGTGCTGATCGTCGATGATCCCGCAGTCGCGCGCGCGGTAGACCCACGCCTGCATGCTCAGACCGTGCTTCATCTTGAGAAGCTTCAGCTCTTCGAAAGAAAGGCGCGTACGCTTCTCGCCCAGTTCCTTGACAGCGACCGCCTTTGGAACCAAGAACGCGGACGCAAAGCGGTTGGCCAACCGCTCCTCTTCGGACGGATTCGTGGCCGCACCATTGTCCATGACCAGATGCCCCAGTTCATGCGCCAGCGTGAAGCGCTTGCGGTCGTCCTCGACGGACGGGTCGACTACGACCACGGCGTGACACCCGTTCGCAAGCCCCGCCAAACCGTCGACAGTATCCTCCGATCCCTCCACTTCCACGACGACCCCTTCCCGGTCCTCGATTAGATCGGTCAGACTTTCGATCGGCTGATCGTCCAGTTCCCAGGCCTTGCGCAGGCGGCCGGCGGCGGCCTCCGCGTCATCCAAGGTGGCGAAAGGGAGGCAGTTTGGAAACGGCTTGACGGGGGCGAGCGTCAGACTCTCCCGGAGCCGCACATAGGCCTCGACCCGCTCGGAAGCGACAGCCTTGACACGGTCCTGCTCGCGAGCGCCCACCGTGGCTCGCCTGCGAAAGGCGAACCAGGTAATCGACACGTCCGGCTCGCGGAGGAAATACTCCGCGGGGACGCGCAAAACATCTCCCAGTTGCTTCAGCAAGGAGGCCCGAGGTACACTGGCGCCGCGCTCATACTTTGACAGCGCCGCCTTGGTCAGCGACACACCGCGCCCGCCGAGAGCCAGAACGACCTCATCCTGACTCAGTCCCGCGATGGCGCGTGCCTGACGAATTCTCTGGCTAATCATCGCTCATTCCCTCCTCCAGATCCACAAACAGAATAACAAATTCTCATGGGGTTGACAATACACAACATGTTGTGGTATAAATCAACGCGTCAACCACAAATAGTGCCGACTGCGCTCCAACACAGTCGGCACTGACCTCCCGAACACGCCCTATGAGGAGGGACGATGAGACGGGCTATGGTGCTTAGTACAAAGCGCATAATAGCTAGCTACGGATCGGAGTCAAGCGCAAACGGCGCAGCGGGCACAATCGGACAAACGGAGATTGAACCATGAGTTCAAAAAATCTTCATGTTGTGCCACACGAAAACGGCTGGGCCGTTCGCAGGGAAGGCGCATCCCGTGTGTCGTCTATTTATGACACGCAGGATGCCGCTGGCCGTGCGGCGCGTCAGACGGCGATCCGGGAGAGCGGTGAGACTTTCATCCATCGTCCGACCGGGGAAATTCGTGACCGCAACAGTTACGGAAACGACCCGTTCCCGCCTCGCGGTTGAACGGTATTTCAACCCGCCCCGTCCGCCCATCGGCGGCGGGGCATTCCGAAACTCCAATAATCGGAGAAAAAATGGCTAGTTATTATGTTAATAAGGAAGCGCAGTCAAACGGGGACCACGAGGTCCACGTTTCGACATGTCACAGACTTCCGCTGCCACAACACCGGCTCTACCTTGGTGAGTTCGCATCTTGCCAAGGCGCCGTCCAAGAGGCGCGGAAGCATTATGTACAAGTCGATGGCTGTTACTACTGCTGTAAGCTTTGTCACCGCTCGTAGTAAACCAACGGGGTGGGCGACCAAGACCGCCCACCCCGGCTCACATTCTCGCCATCGCCTGTTGCTTAGTCCGCTACAGCGCCTTCACTTACGTACTGTCGGCCTATCCCGAAGGCATGACCGCCGCCACGCGCGAAACCTGCCTCGCCTGCAACGAGTGGGCAATGCCGCCACCGCTCCCACTTGAGCGTTGAAAGTTGAGCGTTCATTATCGCGGAGTGATTTCAAGGCAGATACGCAAACGATTGGGGCGGTGCTAAAGAGAATTTCTTTCGGAGATCCAAAGCTTTTTGATACCGAACGGGGTTGCTAACTTTGATCGCATACGCCACTTCTCTATCGGCGAAATAATCAAAAAAAAACGTTCTATCAACGCCGGCATGATTCTTTGTCGTTTGCCAGAGTTGTCTCGGGGAACCAGAAAGAATCTCAGATATTTCAAATTCGCCAATGACCATTGATGTAGGTGCGGACGCATAAACAACCACGGTGCTGACATCCGGGTTTTTGAAGACAATCCTCCTGAATTCGTACTTCTTTTCTCCAGAAAAAATTCGATTTGCATACTCAGGTTTAATCGACAACAAGACTTTCATCTGTTTGGGTTCCTTTCAAAATGGTTTCAAATTGCTCTTGCGTGATTTGGGTGAATCCTCTAGGGACGGACTCAATATCCGCAATGACTCGGTTCTCAATCAGCCATTCCAAGTTGACTCGTTTGGGGAACGAGTACACGCACAGGAAATTCACAATAAACGGACGGCTTCTTGGGTGGTAGTTCCAATGACGCAATAATTCGGTATCGTTGAAAACACTGCGCTTGCGACAGACAGAAACGAAAGCGGCCTCGTCAGGGATACTCTTGATCACATCCTCCACTATACCAACTGTGGAAACTACCGATGTGTGATAGGCGTTCCCATTGGGAGCCTTTGTCCGATAGAAAACAATCACATCACCACGGAGCAAATTTCGTTCGACCGAACGACTGATATAGACTTTACTAATAGCATTTCGGTGTGGGGCATGGTCAATGAAATCCATCGGATTCTCTGTCCGAAGAATGGAATCGGGCAATAATTCGGTGTGATAGTCAGGATAAATGGGAACCAAAAAAGTTCTGCGCGTACGGGGAAAATATGGAAATGTCAACTTGGGGCTCTCAGGATTGAATATGGGGCGCATGTCGCGGGTATAGACTAATTCTTCCCCAGACTCACCACGTTTCACGCCATACTTCACGAATCCCCAATCCATCAGCAAATTGATCAAGCGTCGCTGTTCATCTGTTCGGTCGAAGATTGTAACATAGATTTCTTCCGTTTTGTGCGCAACGGCATTGTCGAAAATGATTTTGAGAAAACGCTCACCCAATCGTAACCCGTTAGCAACCACCTTAAACGTGCCTACTTTAAGCCGCTTTTTAGGGGCAAAAGCTGGTGAGATATCTGTGTAGGGCTCCGACCTGTCCTCGACTTTCAAAAATAGAAACGCGAGAAGATTTGCGTTGAACAAGGAAACGTATGCAAATTCTTCAGCCTTGTGATTGAACCACTTTTCAAAGCTGTGGTAATCCGCTTTCAGGCTGTCAAAGAACCTGTCTGAAAGGTCGATCTCCCCAAAACGCCGTTTCGCAACGCTTAAAACCCTGTAGTCGATTAAATCGGGGTGCTCAGCCAGAACCTTCTCAAGAAAAGCGTCGATCCTAAAGATTCTCTCGGCTATGCCCAATAATCCCGCTTTTCGGTGGATCTTCTTGTCCTCAGAAATCAGGATGTCAACGCGTCCGCAATATACCTCATTGAGTAGAACTGTGTCGTTTCGGTCGTTCTCCGTCGTGTCTTCGCGTTGGGAAATACCCATGACGACACTATTGAGCGGAGCGATCTGCGTCATTTGCTGATAACTATCGAGTTTGACGCCAAATAAATCTGCGGTTGCCGCATTGCCGTTTTTTGCAAGTTCTGCGATCGTGACGGGATGCACCCATTTCTCATATCCGCCCTTATCAAGCCACTTAAAGAGGTTGCCGATGTCACGATTCAACACCCGGTTTGCCTCTCGATGAATCACAATATTTGTGTCTAGCAGGGCTTTCATACGTACTTTCGCGGCCTCCCTTAACCCGACAAACCGCCCCCTCGACTCCTGTTCAACCGCATCACATGCATGCATGGTGAACTAAAAAACACTGATAAAGGTTATCCTATATTCGGCTGAGAGACAAGCGATCGCTTGGATGTCGCAACGGGACGTCGAGACACTTGCCGACCGCCTTTCTCATGCCTTTCACACACATCGCTTCACCCCATGCCACTGAACGCGCTTCTGCTTTGATTGCACACATGCTCTGCATCCTTGAGAGCCATAATATCACGCCACGATTGGAACCACAGCCTTGTTTTTGAAGACGACGAAACGCCCAAGCACTTTGACGATTCAGCCGCATGACGCGTCCCCTGCATAAGCGGCAGCGGTTTTGGAGTGCGTGCGGCACCCGCCGTCGCACCTTCGGTGCACTGGCGGGGCAAGAGCGATATCCCGCGCGACGCCGCTTTTGCGCATGGACCGGAAAGCGGTGCCGCCCGTTGGTTGTCACCGCACTCCAAAAAATGGCACGAAGACAGGCACGGGGTCCAATCGTAATCGTAATCGTAATCTTTATCCTCTTGGTTGGTGAGATTAAGATTACGAGCAAGATTAAGATTAGGATTTTCGTGCCGAATATCTCGCCCGCCGCTCTTTCACACTGAAGCCGATCGGCTTATGAGTGTTTATTCTCCATTGCCCTGGCTGTCCCCGTCGGCCGCCGGACGAGGGGGATTCAGGCCGGACTTCCTGATGTGCGACAAGGTCTGGCCGGTCCGTTTCTTGACATATCTTTCGAGCCTGAGTTCGGAAGGCCAGCCGGAGCGCCCGGCGATGGCGCCGAGGGCGACGTTCGGGTTTTTGAGAAGGTCCAGCGCGCGGGCAAAACGCGTGTCCTGGATCTCCTCCAGCACGCTGTGCCCCGTCAGGGCGCGGAACCGGATTTCCGCCTGCCGCCGTGAACAGGGAAATGTCGCAAGCACGTCCCGCGCCTTCACGCCGTCCGCGGCTTTGCGCCGGATCAATTCCATGGCCGCCTGAACGTCCGCATCCGACCGCTTGAAAAGCCGCGTGGACTGCCGGCGCACGATGCCGAGCGGGGGGACGACGCGCAAGACCGCCGGCGAGGCGGGGTCGTCGATTTTCGCGGCGAGCAGCTCCGCGGCCATGCGGCCCGTGGCCTTGAAGTCCGGCAGCACGCTGGTCAGCGAAGGACGGGTCGTCTCGCAGATGAGCTCGTCGTTGTCGGCGCCGACGAAAGCCAGCTCTTCGGGGACCGCATACCCCAAAGCGGCGGCGGCGGAAAGGGCGCGCTCGGCAATATAGTCGTTCACGCCGAAGAGGCCGCACGGTTTCGGAAGCCTGCGCAGCCAGGATCGGAGGCGCCGCTGAAGCGAGGTGGCGCCGCCGCGGTCTGCGGCTTCAGGCTCGAAAACATGCACCCGCTTGCCGTGCAGCTCGAGCACCGACTGGAAGGCTTCTAGCTTGTCGAGCATCCAGTAGGCCTGCGAGAACCAGCCGACGAGGGCGTAGTCGTGATAGTCGAGCCGCAGCAGCTCCTTGGCCGCGACGCGCGCGATTTCGGCGGAGTCGTGACGGACAACGGACGCGCCCTCGCCGGCGATGTCGGGCGAATGGTCGAGAAAGACGACCGGCGTGCCGCGGAAGTGCCGGGGCCGCAACCGCGTGTCGCCGCCGTCCGCCTCGACAATGCACCCCAGCGGCGCCCAGAAATCCAACAGGTCGGCCACCTGTTTGCCAGAGGTGTCGCCGTCGATCACCTGCAGGCGCCACCCGCGCGCATGGGCGAACGGGTGCATCCCCTCGAGTTTGTGGTGCCAGCACTCCAGCCCGGTGGTTCTGAAAACCAAAACCGTACTCATGATGGCCGCAAGGATAGGCGGCCGCGCGCCGGAACGCAAGCGTGTGTTCGCAAAAGGATGCAAAATAGTTTCGCAAAAGGATGATTCATGACCGCGTGCATGTGGTACGTTACTCGACAACGGGAAGCGGTTCGTTGGCCGGGGGCCAGAAGTTCCCGGGTCCTGCCGGCCGCCGGGTCCAGGCGTCCGTGGTTCGCGGGCACAGCCATCAGCATGAGGGGGGGAGACGATGAGTCAGATAAAAACGGCGGTCGCGCTGGCGGCCTTCACAGCGGCGGCGGCCCTGGCGGCCCCTGGCGCGCCTCACACGGTGCAGGACTGCAAGGGCTACAACTCGTGGCCGATGATGCAGGCGGTCGGCCAGCGGCTCGTATGCGCGTACAGCCGCGGCACCGGCCACAACATCAGCGAAGGCGTACGAGGCGTCTTCGCGCGCACCTCGGACGACGGCGGCCGCACCTGGTCCCGCGAGGTCTGCGTGGCCGACGAGCCGGCTGACGGCGAGGTGACCATCGGCAAGGGCCAGGACGCAGATGGCGCCATGCTTCTCTGGGTGCGCTGCCTCGGCGGCCCGAAACGGCGCCACGACCTCTACCGCACCGCGGACGGGACGACGTTCGAGAAGATTTCCACGCCGGCGCTCTCGCCGTTTCCCATGCAGATCACCGACATCTTCCACGTCCCGGGCAAGGGGATGATGGCGCTGTGGTTCGCCGGGAACTACAAAGAGGACGCCAGTCATTCCTGGGGGACGCTCGTCAGCGCGGACAACGGGCGCACCTGGACGCAGACGACCGTCGAGAAGGACCTCTCGAAGGCCGACTGGCCCACCGAACAGGCCGCCGCGTATGTCGGCGACGGGAAGATCCTGGCCCTCGCCCGCACGGAAGTCCCGGGGTCTGCCGGCGGCGTGCAGTTCCAGCTGACGTCGTCCGACCGCGGCGCGACCTGGAAGCGCGAGCGCACCAACATCTCCGACATCATGTGCTCGACGCCGACCCTGGTCTACGACGAGCCGTCCGGGCTCGTGAGCAACTACTATTTCGAGCGCGGAAAGGGCCTGGTGAAGCGCCGCGTGAACGCCGTGGGGGAGGTGTGGTCCGCGCCGGCCGGCTGGTCGGCGCCCGAGGTCGTGGGCGTCGGCAGCGAGCGGCCGTGGGATACGGGCAACGTCAACGCCACGGTGATCGGCCGCACGCACTATGTCGCGTACTACTCCGGGACCGCGCCCGACACCGCCGTCTACGCGCTCCCCGTGCCGGCGCCCGTGCGCGCCAAATGACGCCCCGCCGGGGCCGGCCTGACCTTCACGCGGGGCGCACGCACGTTTCTTTTGAGAGGCCAGAAGTTGCGCGGGCAAGCAGACGCTTGCCCCTCCCACGGTCATCAGAATCTGGCTGCACACGGGAGGGACGAGCTGCTCGTCCTACGGAGCCTTGGCGAAGTGGGATCTGCTCGTCCTCTCTGCAAAGAGCCCGTGCGTGCGCCCCTTCACGCGCACGCACCCCGACACAACCCTTCTTTTTGTTTGCCCCGCTTTCCCTTGCTTTGCTACGTTGAAACAACATTAAAGGGGGAAGAATGAAAGTGTTTGCCTGTTTGGGGATGATCGTGTTGGCTGCATCTCCTGTAGGAGTGTCGGCGCAAACCGTGCAGGGGACCGGCGCGCCGGCCGAATGTTCCGCGCCTGTTGCGGCGCGGAGCCTGTTCAACGGGAAAGATTTGACGGGATGGTACACCTTTCTTCGCGGGCGAGGAAAGAACGCCGACCCGAAAGGCGTGTTTTCCGTGACCAACGGCGTCATCCGCATCACGGGAGAAGAATGGGGCGGGCTTGTTTCCGAGGAGGCGTTCTCGAATTATCTCTTCTCCGTCGAATACCGTTGGCTCGGAACGCGCCATGCCGCCAAAACGAACGCGGCGCTGGACAGCGGCATTCTCTTCCATTCGGTCGGCGCGGACGGCGGGTTCGGCGGCATCTGGATGGCCTCTCACGAGTACAACCTGATTCAGGGAGCCACGGGGGATTTCTGGACCGTGCATCCGAAAGGCGCGGATATGTGCCTGAAGGCCGAAGTCTCGGATGAAAAGTTGGGCGGCCAGTCGTTCATCTGGAAGGAAGGCGGCCGCGAGATCACGATCACCGGGAACGGCCGCGTCTGTCGCTTCGATATCGACCGCGGCTGGACGGACACGCCCGGCGCGCCGCTGGCCGTGAATGAAAAGCCGGTCGGGGAATGGAACACGGCGACGCTCGAATGCCGCGGCGACGCGGTGACCTGCTGGTTCAACGGGAAACTCGTCAACAAGGCGACGCAGGTGAAGCCTTCCGGCGGACGGATCCAGCTTCAGAGCGAAGGGTGCGGAGTGGAGTTCCGCAACATCGTCTTGACGCCGTTGGCGGACGCCTGCGAGGCGTCGCGTCCCCTTTTCCCGATGGACGACAACGCCCAGTTCCAGCACCACTGGGGAAAAGGCTCAGCCGTGCTGGGAACCAACGGGCTCGTGTGCCAGGGGGATACGACCGCGTTCGCGCTCACGGAGCGGAAATTCTCCGTTCTGCGCTACGAACGTCAGCCCCGCAAACTCGTTTTAGACGCCGAGCTCCTCTCCGGCAGCGCGAGGGTGTCCGCGGCCTTCGCCTACGCGGACAAGGACGTCTATGAGACGAACAAGACCGGCTTCACCACGCAGGAGGTCGTCTTGCCGGCGGGGCGCGCCAAGACCGTGCTCGATCTCTCGGCCCCGCTGGCAAAAGCGGCGTTCGCGACCCGACCGCGTCACTTGGCGTTCATTCCCGCGAAAGGCTCGGAACCGGTTACCCTCGTCCTTCACGGCGTGGACATCGTGGAGGCGCAGACGCCGGCGGAGGCCGTCGACTTGGACGTCGCGACCGGAACCGGCGTCCACGTCCTGCGCGCCGGCACGGACGACCGGGTGCGCCTGGTTTTTGCGAACCGTTCGTCGCTTCCCGGCGACTTTGAGATCGCGATGGAGTACGAGTCGTTCTTCGGGGCGAAAAGGACGGAGACGTTTCCTCTGCGCCTCGCTCCCGGGGAGCGCCGCGAAGTCGTTTCCGGCTGGCGCCCCGACCAGGTCGGGCACTGGACGGTCCGGGCGCTCATCGCCAACAGGAACGCGCCGGCCGACAAGAGCGTGAAGAGCCGTTCGCTCGCTTTCTTCAAGCCTGCCGGCCCGACCGAAGGGCGCGCGAAAGGCTTTCTCTTCAGCGTCTGCACCCACACGGAACGCTGGAGCCCCGGCGACCGCCGTCTGGAGGCCGAGGCCGCCGCGTTGTGCGGCGTCAAGGTCTCCCGCGTCGGCGGGTACGGATGGGGGAGCCTGGAGCCGCAGCGCGGCGCTTGGGACTGGTCCATGGCGGATGAGATGTTCGAGCTGTACGGACGGCAGGGAATCGAGATTCAGCCCATCCTGTGGGGGAGCCCGTCCTGGGCGGCCCAAAAGCGACTCGTGGAAAACAAGACGCCTGACCTGTGGAAACATTTCCCCGCCGATCTCAACGATTGGCGCGAATACGTCCGGCAAGTCGCACGGCGTTTCCGGGGGAAGATCCGGTACTATGAGAACTGGAACGAGCCCGACCTCACCGGGTTCAGCGCCATGACGCTCGACGAATACGTCGCCCTGCAGAAGGCGTTCTACGAGGAGATCGTGAAGGAGGACGCCGAAGCCGTCCCGATGACCGGCGGATTCGCCACGCTCACGCGGCACCACGCCCTCATTTACCAGGACTTCCAGAAGGATTTTCTTCGCGCGGCGAAAGGCTTCTTCAAGGTCCACGCCGTCCACGAGCACGGGTGGTTCAAGGACTACCAGAGGCGGATCGACAAGCTTCTCTTCCCCGTGCGGAAAGAAACCGGAACGGCGGTCCCGTGGTACAGCAACGAGACGGCCATGACCTCCGTCGGCGGACAGGAGCGGAAACAGGCGGAAACGCTGATGAAAAAGCTCCTCTTCGCCTGGGTCCGCGGCTCCATCGGCTATACCTGGTACGACCTGCGCGACGACGGGTACGATCCGAAATACGGGGAGCACCACTTCGGCCTCGTCTCGAACGACTTCTATCCCAAACCCTGCTACTCCGTCTACAACATGCTTGCGACGCACTACGCGTCCATGACTTCCGCCGAAGACCTTTCGCCCGAAGCCGACTGCTTCCTCTTCCGTTTCGGCGACGGCAAAGACCTTCTGCTTCCCGCCTGGTGCGAGTCCGGCTCCGGGCAGACGCGCCACTTCCTCGTCGAGACGGACGCGCGGGCGGTCTCCGTGATCGACCTGATGGGGCAGGAAAGGCCAGTGGAGAAACGGGGCGCGCGCGTCGTGTACGCGGTCGGCCATTCGCCGTGCACGCTCAAGCTGTCCGGCGCGACAGCGGCGCGCGTGGTCGGCGAGCTCGTGCATGCCGATTCCGGCCGCGAGGCCGTCCCCGGCAGAACCTGGACGTTGCCGCTCGCGCTCCGCAACGCGGAGGCGCGCGAGGCCGTCCTGGCGCTCTCGTTCGAGGCCCTTCCCGCCGGGCTGAAGGCGGAGACGCCGTCCGCGCGGATCACGCTGCCCGCGAACGGGACCACGAACGCGACGCTGGCTTTCGCGGTCGCGGAGGCCTTCGCCGCGCCCGGCGAGATCCGCCTCCGCTATGCCTTCGAGGGCGCGGAGCTGTCGGGCGTGGTGGCCATCCCGGTGACGCCCGCGAAAGTCATCCGCGGCGCCGCCCTCAACCGCGCCCCGGACTTCACGCTGAACAGAATCTCTCAGGTGACGGCCACGACGCCGGCCGACCCTTTCAATTCCCGCCGGCTCTGGAAAAACCCGGACGATCTGAGCGCGCGCGTCTGGCTCTGCCGCGACGGAGACGCTTTGCGTCTGCGCCTGGAGTGCACCGATGACCTCCCTTGCGCTGCGGACGCCAAGACCGACGCGTGGGGCGATCAGGTGCGGCTCCACTTCCTGTCGGGCCATCCCGCAAAAGACAACGAATACGCCCTCTTTTGGCCCGCGCCCACGCTCTTTGCCGACGGGAAGCCGGTCTCGGAGGCGAGCGTCGAGGTGCAGCGCCAAGGCGTGCTCACGACGTGGAACATCCGGTTGCCGCTATCGGTTCTCGGCCTCTCGTCAGACCAGCTGGCGGAGAACGGGCTGCGTTTCAACGTCGATGCGGGGGATGACGACGGGGACGGGATGGACTCTTGGCTTCACCTGGGCGAGGAGCGCCCCGACGCGGAGAACATGCGGAAAGCCCCGCTTGTGTTCTTCTGAGATAACCGGTAAAACCCCTGCGGAAAAGTCAACACGGGGCAGGTGCTATGAGTTGCATATTTCAGGGCCGTCTGAGGGCGACTCCGTTGGTGTCCCGGCTTTAGCCGGCAACGTGGCGCGTGCGGCCGCCTAAAGGCGGTACACCAACCCCTTTCACGAAAGGTTTTCGGGCACGGAACAACGGGCTGGTCATTCGCGTTTCCATCTGGATCGGGAGCAGCAAGATGCGCCGCGAAGGGATTCCCTGTTCAAAAAAGCGCCCGACCGAAAATCGGCCGGGCGCTTTCGCAAAACTTCGAGGAGTTCCGTTTCGGGGTCTACTTGACGCGGCCGGTGTAGGCGTTGGCGCCGGAGTTGTCGATCGCGGTCTTGAAGAACTTCTCCTCGGCCGCGGCGCGGGCCTTGTCCCAGGGGCGCGGGTTGCCGCAGAGCTGCACGGCCCAGAGCTTCAGCTGCTTGCGGTGCCAGTTGACCATGCAGTTCGTGCCCCAGGCGCCGCCGTGTCCGAACCAGGCGTCTTCCTTATCCTCTTCCGGCGCGGAGAGTCCGAGCGAATACCCGCCCAGGCCTTTCGGGCGCGTCGACTTCGCGAGGAGCTCCTTGACGGTCTCCTCCTTGAGGATCCGCGCGCCGTTCTCGCCCGCGCCGAGGTTCATGAGCATTTTGTAGAACTTGAGCTGGTCGCTCGCGGTCGTCCAGAGCCCCGCGCCCGCCGACGCGAAGACGTGGTCGTCGTTGTAGGGGCGCTGCTGCATCTCGTTCTGCAGGCGATGCTTCGCGGGCGCGTCTTTCACGCAGTCGTACATCTCCACCTGCGTCTTGAGCTGCTGGTCGGTCGGCTTGAACGAGCTGGAGGCCATGCCGAGCGGGTCGAGCACGCGCTGCTTGAGGAAGGCCTCCCAGCGCTGGCCGGTCACCACCTCGACGACGGCCGCGCCGATGTCGATGCCGGTGTTGGAGTACTGGACCTTCGTGCCGGGCTCGAACAGCAACGGACACGCCGCCGCGATCGCCGCGGTCTGGCGCAGCGGCGCGCCGCCGGACCAGCCGCCGCCCTTGAGGTTGCCCTGCTTCGCGCAGATCTCGAACGGGAAGCCGCCGGTGTGGTTCAAGGCCATGCGGACGGTGAGCGCGTTCTTCGCCCTCACGAGCGTCTTCACGCCGTTCGTGTTGGATTCGAGAACCCAGAGCTCCTTGAATTCCGGCAGGTATTTCGAGACGGGGTCGTCGAGCGTGATCTTGCCTTCCTCGACGAGCATGGCGATCGTCACGCCGCAGAAGCCCTTGGTCTGCGAGCACTGCATGAAGACGTCGTCCATCGTGATCGGACGCTTCGCCTCGACGTCGGCGTACCCGACGCAGGCGGCCTCCTGCAGGCCGTCCTTGTAAAAGACGTTGATCGCGCCCGGAAGCTGCCCGTTTTCGACGTAGGGCGCGAGCGCGTCCTTCGCAAACGTCGTTCCCGAATCCTTCGGCCCGTTTCCGGCCAGGCAACAGCCCGAGACAATCGCCGCACCGATAATGAACATCATCAGTTTCTTCATGTAAAAGCCAACGCCCCTTTCTTCAGTGAATGTGAGACACGGTATCATGTGATTTTTAGGAGAAAAAGCAAGCGCAACCCATTAAGAAACCACAGAAATCACATTTCAGTGTGATTTTTCAAATCCGCGTGCTCGTTGTGGCGATAACCTGAGTCCAGCGGTTGTTGAGAAGGCAGTTTTCCCGCCGCGGCACGGACTCTTCTGTGTCTGGAAAACCGCTGAGCGCAAGCGTCCGGCCGGAAGCCAGCCGTTCTGCTGAGACGCGGCCGTGCGGCTTGTAATGCGACAGCCCCCACGGGTGCAGGTAGACAATCCGGCAGCGGGGGATCGCCGCCGCCTCATGCGCCACCCGACGTTCGCCCGGCGAAATGAAACCGCCGATGAGCACCGCGCCCTCGCGGGCCAGCGCGAGCAACCGCGAGACCTCCGTCTCCAGCTTCTCGCCTTCCAACTGCCGGGAGAGGACGACCGGTTCCAGCCAAGGGTAATCCAGCAGGGTGCGGTCGCCGTAGGCGGTCCAGCGTGTTTCCGACGGCAGGCGCGGGTGGACGACATCCGTTTGCTTGGCGAACCACTGCGGGTTGTCATGCCGGAGTTGCCAACGGCGAGGGTTGTCCCGCACATAATCGGCAAAGGCGTTAAATGTCGCGGGGGTGAAGGCGACAAAGTCGTGGAAGCCGTCCTCCCATACGCCGAGCGTCGGAGCGTTTTTTAGCTGCCGGATGGCCTGGCGGGAGCGGGCCTTCATCCGTTCGACGATCTGCGGGAGCGAATGGCGGGCGCCTCCTTTGCAGACCAAGATGCCGTGGAAGTGGTCGGGCATCACCACGTTTATGCGGAGGCTGTAGGCCGGATCGTCAGCAGGAATGCGCTGCCACGCCTCCACCACCGCCAGGCCCTCCGGGGAAAGCCGGATCTGCCCTGCCCTGATTTCCGACAGCAGAGCGCGGCGCGGCGCGGTGGAGAACGTGACGAAGTAATAGCCCTCGCCGCGGTAGTCGTGGTTTTTCAGACGGGCAAAGTGCATGGCGTCCGCCTCGGCCGGACGTGAACGTTCTGCATCCGCCACGCCAAGAGGCTTGGCGTAGAGAATGGCGGCGGTTCACCGCCGCACATCATACTCTGTCACTTGTTGAAGCCCTTGTGGTTCATGAATTCCCAAATGCGCCCCATCCAGGTGTAGCTGCCCGTGTCCGGCGCGGCTTTCCGCTGGAAGCAGTGCTCGCGTCCGACCAGCGTGTGGAGATCGGACTGGATGCCCATGCGGCGCAGCTGCTCCCAGCACTTCACCGAATTCATCGCGGCCCAGCCGTCCGCATCGCCGTGGATGAACAGGACGGGGCACGTCGCGAGGTCGAACGAGAACTCGGGGACGAGCCGCGCGTCGTCCTCGTTGCCGCCCTGCGCATTCGGCGCATTCGAGCCGTCCGTGAGCGCGTACGCCGGGTAGATCGCGACCGCCCACTGCACGCTGCAGGAAAGCTTGTCGAGGTCGTCGATCGGCCAGTAGGAACGGCGCTTCGAGCTGGTCGCGCCCATCAGCGTCAGGTGTCCGCCGGCCGAGGAGCCCATGATGCCGATGCGCTCGGGATCGAGCCCCTTGGCCGCGGCCTGGCTGCGGACGACCCGCACGGCGCGCTGCAGGTCCTGCCACGCCGTCGTGTGCTTGGCCAGCCCGCCCAGCGGACGCGGCGTGCGGTATTTCATGGTCACGACCGTCATGCCCTTTTCGTTCAGGTAGCGCCGCGTCGGCGCGACTTCGAAGCCGTCCGGGCTGTTGCCTCCGTAGCCGCCGCCCGAGTAGATGATCTGGATCGCCTTGGTCTTGAGCACCTTCGGCATGTGCCACTCGAGGTAGGGCAGGCACTGGTTCGTCTGCGCGTCCGGCATCTTGCCTTCGGGCCAGACCGGCTCCTTGCTGGTTTCGCCGCGCGCGTCGTCGTTCGGATAGCGGGCCATCAGGTCGACTTCCGCGCCGAGGCGCCCGTCGAAGTTCATCTGGCGGAAGTACTCGGCGATGCGGTCGAGCCAGTGGTCGTAGGCGGTGCCGTCCTCGCCCTTGTTCGGGTCGCCCATGAAGCCGTGGGGGCGGTCCGCGAAGAGGTGGAGCTCGGCCGGGATCTTCATCCGGCGGAGCTGGCGGTAGATCTGCGTGGAGCCGTTCGGCGAATAAATGTCCACCCCGCCGTGGAAGAGCGCCATCGGGCAGGTCTTCGCGTCGAACTTGAACACGTCCGAGAGTCGGACGTCGATCGCGTCGCCGTCGCGCGTGTTGGGGCCGGTGAGCCCGTCCGTGAGCGCGTAGGCGGTGTAGATCGGCACGGCCCAGTTGAGGTGGCACGGCAGCTGGTCGAGCCCGTCGACCGGCCCGTACGCCGGCGTGAGCGCGCTCGTCGCGAGCAGGACCGTCAGGTGCGAGCCCGCCGAAAAGCCGAACGCGCCGATCTTCTCCGGGTCGAAGCCGCGCTTCTGTGCCTCGCTGCGGACGAGGCGGACGGCGCGCTGCCCGTCCTCCCACGCGCTCTGGTAGATCGGCAGCCCCTGCGGCCGCGGCGTGCGGTAGGTGAGGCTCGCGCAGACGAAGCCGAGCTCGGTGAAACGCTTCGCGGCCCGGTCGATCCACACCCCGTCGCAGCAGCTCTGATATCCCCCGCCGGAAATGAGCAGCATGCAGGCGCCGTTCTTCTCGGCCGGCGCCTCGTACCAGTCGAGATGCGGCATCGTCTGTTCCGCCGCCTTAAAGCCCGGAGCCTTCACTTCCGCGGTCGTCGCCGCGATCTGATGGGCCTGGAAATCCGGGATCTTCCCTTCCGGCCACAGCGCGACCCGATCCCCCGCAAACGCCAGCGCGGCCGCCAGCAACCAAGACCCGAGAAACAGCGTTCTTTTCATCGTATCGCTTCCTTCATGTTTTGAGTGAGCGCCACGGGGCGGTGGCTATTTGGACTTGCTTGTTTCGGCGGCCGTCTTCGAATGCTCCGGCGCGCCCTGCCACCGGACAAAGCTGGTGGACGCGTCGGTGAAAACCGCACAGTTCGTGATGTTGCTGTAGTGGGCCGCCATGGCTCCGGTGCCCCGCATGAACGAAGCGTGGAGCGACACGCCGCGGCCGTCGCCTTCATCCATCCAGAAAAGATACGGCTCGACGTGTCCGAGTTTCGCTTTGTACAGATTCTCGTTGTAGTAGGCCCCGCACCCGGTCAGCTTGCACTCCACCCCTTTGCGCCGCACGCGCACGCAGGTTTGAAACGTGTCGGCATAGCTGTCGGATATGATGCAGGCGCTCCACACATCGAAACACACCGAATCTTTAATGACCGACGGCTTGGCGGTCCAGGCATGGATCCGGTCATAGAAATTGAAGCCCCGATTGACGATTGCCGTCTTGCAGTCGATGATCACGATGTCCGAGAAGTGGCAGTCCGAGGTGGTGATTTCGATCCCGACCGTGTTGTCGGCGGCATCGCTGGTCTTGCGGTCCGGGTCCGACCCGTTGAAGTGCGAATTCTGAACGAAAATCTCATATCCGCGCGCGATCTTGAGCGCCGTTTTCAGGTGCCGGCCGGTGACGAGGTTGTCCAGCCGCAGCTTGCGCGCGTTCAAGATGCTGACGCAGACATCGGCCTGCAGCGCCGCGTCGATGCGGAGATTGCGCAGGACGGTGTAGTAGGGCGAGGCGTCGTAGCGGATGACGGCCGGCATGCGGGCGGCGGCGCGAATTTCCGCGAGTTGGAAGTCGGCGTTCAACATCCCGCGTATCTCGATGGGCGCGGAAACCGCATAGACTGCCGACATGGGCGAAGCCAGCGCCGTTTTCTTCGCGATCGCCGCATCCACGGCAGCCTGAAGCGCCTTCGTATCGTCGGCGACGCCGTCGCCCACCGCGCCGAATTCAAACGGCGTGATCGTCAGAGGTGGCCGCTCGGGTTTAGGCTCCCCGTCCTTGGACACGGTCTGCGCCGGGGTCTCGGCGTTCACAGCGCCAACAAGCGCGAAAGGATGCATGGCGGCTGCCGCCATCAGAGCCAGTATGCCCATGCCGATCTTCATCGTCGGTTCTCCCTGTCATTGAACGACCGGCCGGGCCAGCCGTGCACTTTCGGTCACTCCTGTGGCATCCCCCCGCCATCAGGATTTCTTGAAGCGTATCGCAAGCCCCCTTCATGCGTCCAGCCCGATTTATCGCGTGCGGATCCCCCGCGAAGTGCGGGATGGACGGCTCCCTTTTCGGAATGGAGGACGTGTTCGGAGGGGGCGTGGGCGCGGGTGTCCCGGGGAACGGGGCGCCCGAAGGTCTTTCCGGGGGGGAACTGTCGTAGCCCCCCATGTCCCAGGTTGACGACCGTGGGGTGCAGGAAAGAGGGGGGTGCTTCTGCGTAAAAAGTTTAAAAATGATACGCAAAACATCTATCGACAATCCCTCGTGCTCCGCTATACTGAGCGGCATCGGCGTGCTTTAAACGCGGCGGTTGAGGGCGGAGCACGCGATCACGACAAGGAAGATCTGCGATGCGGTCAACTCGAGGGTGCTGGATGGGATTAGTCGGGGCGGCCGCCATGGCGGCAGTCGGCGGGACAGCCAACTTTCAGGCCACGTGGCCGACGGCTTTCGGCTCTAAAACGGCGGATTACCGCATCTACTGTCCGCCCGCCAGCGACGCGCCGCGGATCAAGGGAGTGATTTTTCTCTATCCGGGAAGCGGCGGCGACTGGCGGTTCCGCGCGGACGACACCGCGTTCCGCGAGGCCGCGCGGTCGCTGGGCTGCGCCTTGGTGGGGGCGGGCTCGAATGCCGGGTTCACGAGCATCACGGAGGCCGAGGCGCGGGCGTCGTTCGACGCGATCCTCGCCGCGGCGGCCCAAGTCTCCGGCCGGCCGGAGATCGTCAACGCGCCGGCCCTGTTCTCGGGCTTCTCGCTGGGCGGCTTCGTGTCGACGGAGATGGCCAACCATGTCCACGACCGGGTGATCGCCTGCGTGCCGCAGCGGGGCAGCAGCGCGTTCAACGCGAGCCTGCCGGCCGCAGCGCGCGGCGTGCCGATCCTGTTCATGCCGGGCTCTGAGGACACCAACGGGTTGACCAGCCCCAGCGTGACGGACACCGTCTTCGAGGGGTGGCGCGCCGGTGGGGGGCTTTCGGCGTACGCGATGGACTGGCGCACGCCGCACGACACCTTCGTCAACCAGGGCTGGTCGCTGGCCTGGATCTGGATGGCCCAGTGCCTGGCGCTGCGCTACCCGAGCGGGGTCTTGCCGGGCGTGGAACCCGGTCAGCCCGTGACGCCGGTGCCGCTGGCGCTGGAAGCGGGGTGGCTCGGGCAGCGGCCCTACGTGACCTCATCGTCGGGCGCGGACTACAGCGCCCACGCGGCGATCGCGCCCTATGCCAGCTATGCGGGGACGCCGGGCGACGCCTCATGGCTGCCCAACGAGGCGGTCGCCCGCGCCTATCAGGCGCAAACCTCCTACGACGGCGCCGCCACCCGCGCCGAGATCCCGCTGCAGGGACCGCTGGCCATGGTCGGCGCGGCCCAGCCGGATTCGGCGGTGCAGCCGGGGCAGGTCAACCCGCCGCAGCTGGCGGTCCTGCCGGTGGGCGCCGCCTTCGACATCGCCGTGGACCCGCGCGGTTTCGGCCGGCCGGCCATCACGCTTGCGGCTCAGAACCTGATCGCCAACGGGGACTTCGCGCAGTGGACGTCGGGCCTTCCGGACGGCTGGTCCTGCAGCGGAACCGCGGGGCTCAGCCAAGGGCCCGACCTCGGCGCCTCCGGCGGCTCCGCTGTGATCCGCGAGACCGCCAGCCTGAAGCAGACGTTGACGCCCGTGGCCACGAACTTCCAGCTGCGCTTCACGTTCACGGTCAACCGCACGCCCGGCAGCAACACGTGGAACCAGCCGCTGATCGTCAACCTGTATCAGGCCAACCAGGCCACGAACCCGACTTCGCCCTGGCTCACGTTCCGCATGACTGCGGCGAACGTCGCCACCGGACCGTTTCAGGCGAGCGCCTTCACCAACAACACCCTGGCCGTCACGCTTTCAGCCCGGGCGATCACGGGCTCGACCTATGATGTCCCCAGCGGCACCTTCACGTCGGGTCCCGAAAAATACGAGTTTGTGCTGAACTATTTCGCGGGCGACAACACGTACGAGGTGAGCTGCGGCCCGGTAGGCGGGACGCCGTTCAACACGGGCTCGATCGCTTTCTTCCGCAACCCCACCAACCCCGTCTTCGGGGGCCTCCGCGACGTTCAGTTCTACTCTTACGTCAACGGGGCCGCGCTCGACGATGTCCGCCTCTCGGTCATCGAGTCCGCCTCCCAACCGATCCAGTCCATGGCCTTCTACGACGGCGACCGGCTCTTGGGCGTGCAGACCGGGCCCGGCACCAACGGCTGGCGCCAGCCCCATGCGCTGGCGACGCGCGGCGTCCACGGGCTCACGGTCGTGGCGACGGACGCCTGCGGAGGGCAGTCGTCGGCGTACCGCGCCGTGGTGGCCTCGGAGGTCCCGGTGCAGGGCGTGACCCACTACCGGTTTGAGCGGTCGCCCGGTTTCAAGGTCGATCAGTACGAGGCCTTGAACCTGACCTCCAACGCCACGACCGGCACCGGGCCTCAGCAGCTGGCGCTCGGGGCTTCGGGCGCGGGCTCGGCTTTTCCCCGGAGCTTTGCGGGCGAGGGCGGGCAGAACGACCACGCCGCGCTCTTCCGGGCCGCCAACGGCGATGTGTTCACCTGCGCCGACAGCCCGCTGCTGCCGTCGGACACGACGCCCTTCACCGTGGAGGCCCTGGTCAATCTGGCCTCTGGCGGACCCGGCGGCCAGTTCCGCACGATCGCGGCGCACGGCACCGGGTCGTCGGGCAGCACGCTCAGCTGGCAGCTCGTGGTGACGGGCGAGGGGTCGGGGCAGGGCGCCCGACGGCTGGTGCTGCAGGTCTGCGGCTCCGCCTCCGGCGCGCTCGACACGATCAACTCGGGCTTCGAGCTCCAGACGAACACGGACTACTATGTGGCCGCCGCCTTCACGCCGACCAACACGGCCGCGTCAGGCATCACCTTCTACGTCATGGACCTGAGCGCGGGCGGCGCGCTGCAGGCCTCGAGCCGCACGCACACGCAGACCTCGATCACGAACGCGGCCGCCGCCTTCGCCGTCGGCAACCGGTATGACCGCGCGAACGGCTGGGACGGCGTGATCGACGAGGTGCGCCTGACCGCGCGCGCCCTGACGGCCGTCGAGCTTCTGATCAGCCGCGCCGCCGCGCCTTCGGCGGACGTCACCGTCGCGGCGGACGACGCCCGCATCGCGTATTCGGACTACGTGCGCCGCACGTTCGTCAGCGCGCCGTACGACGCCGCCGTCACGCTGGCGCGTTTCGACCGCCTGCTGCCGATCGCCGGCAAGGGCTACGAATGCGACAACCCCGGCACGCGCATCCGCTTCCGGACCGACGCCACGAACGCGCTGGCCTCGCTCTACTACAACGCGCTGCACGTCTCCACGAGCGCCCGCAACAGCCGCGGCTTCTGCCGCATCGACGGCCAGACCAACGCCGCTTGGGGTTTCCAGACCGTCGCGACGGAAACCGTGCGCACGCAGGAGCTGGTCGAGGTGGCGCTCGCGGTTCCGGCCGGCGGCGGGTACCACGACTACGAGCTGGTGCTGCCCTATGGCGATGCGGTCGATTTTGCGGGCGTGACGGTCAACGAGGGGGCTCTGTTCCAAGCCCCGCCGGCGCGTCCAGCGACCCGCTACGTGGCGTACGGCGACTCGATCACGCATGGGTTTACGGCCAGCGACGTCGGCCAGAGCTATGCCTACCGCGTGGCCGAGACCAAGGATTGGGAGCTGGTCAACATGGGGTATGGCGGCCGCGCCGCCACCGCGGCCGACGGCACGACGGTCGGCTCGCAGCAGGCGGATGTGATCTCCGTGCTGATCGGCGTCAACGACTGGCAGGGGGGCGTGGCGCTGGCGACGTACAGCAACCGGCTGGACGGCTTCCTCGCGAACTTGCGGGCGCTGCAGCCGACCGTGCCGGTCTATCTGCTGACGCCGCTCTGGGTGGACGCCTCGTGGGACCCGGCGGCCGACATCGCGCCGCTCGAGTCCTACCGCCAGATCGTGCGCGCCGTGGCGGCGGCGCGGAGCGATCCGAACCTGCACGTGGTCGAAGGCCCGGAGCTGATCGACCCCAGCGTCGTCTACTTCGACGCCGTGCGCGTGCATCCGAACGACGCCGGCTTCGCCCAGATGGCCGAACGGCTGGCCGCGCAGATGGAGTCCACGCAGCAAGGCGCCGCGCTCAAGTCGTGGCTGGGCGGGAGTGCCGCCAGCTGGAGCGACGCGTCGGCGTGGACGCCCGTCGGGGTTCCGCTCGCGTCCGAGCCGGTGTCCGTCAGCAACTCGGCGACCGCCACGCTCACGGTCCCGGGCGGAACCGCCGCCGCGGCCGCCTCGCTCGCCTTCGACAATGCGAGCGGCAAAAACGCCACGCTCGCCATCGCCGACGGCGCCCGCCTCACGGTCGGGGGAGCGATCACCGACGGGGGCGCGGGAAGCGCGACGGTGACCGTCGCCAACGCCACGCCCACGAATGCGGCCACGGCGCTGACCGCCGCGTCCTTGGCGGCGAGCACCTTGGCGCTGACCTCAGCCGCGGCCGCCGACCAGTATCTGACGACCGGCTTCGATCTGGCGCTGGCGGTGCAGCTCCAGCTGGGCGTCGGCGCCGTGAACCAGAACATCACCTATCGCCAGACGAACGGGACGGTCAGCATAGCCAATTCGGACTACGGCCTCTGCCTGCTGGAAGGCTATGCCGCGCCGACGTCGGGAGTCCAGACGTACGTCCTCGCGGGCGGAACGCTCAAAGCCGACCGCATCGGTGTCGGCAACGGCAACGGCAACAACGGCGGCGCGATCAACGTCGAGCGCTACGCCGGCAACGGCGCGCTAGCGTTCGAAGACGGGACCCTCGCGACCCGCTTGGACAACGGCAGCGTCTGGATCGAGAACGGCAGCGCCTTTGAGGCCTACAACGGGACAACGGTGAAAGCCAAGGACATGCAGCGCAACACGAGCAAGCCAATGTCGATCCTGCTGTCCCAATCCGGCACGCGCACGTTCAGGGCCGACGGGACCGGCGGCCGGATTGTGGTCTCGCCTTCCGCGCGGCTGACGGACAAGCCGGGCGAGGCGGGCTCGCTCGTCAAAGCCGGGTTGGGCGCGCTGGTGCTGACCGGCGGCGGCCGGTCGGCGACCAACGATTGGTCGGGCGACACCGTGGTCAGCCAAGGCGTGGTCCGGGTCGACTACAGCCTGCTGGCCGGAGCGCCCGGCAGCCTGGACCTCCGCGACGCCTACAGCCCCAGGTCCCGGCTGGTGCTCTCCGGCGGCGGGTTCGAACTCGTGGGCCGCGGGAGCGCGACCAACGGCGCGTTTTCCGGCGTGACGGTGACCAGCGGCGGCGGCTTCGCCGAATCCTACACGTTCGCGGTGCCGACGACCAATGGACTCGTGGTGGGGCAGACCGTGGCCAATCCCTTTCTCCCCGCAGGAACCTACATCCGCCGGCTGTTGAGCGGCACGTCGATCGCGCTGAGCCACATGAGCACCAGCACGGTGGCCCAGGCCGGGCAGCGGCTGGATTTCGGCGCGGCCACGTTCAGCAGCATGCAGACGGTCAGCAACGTCGAGTTCGCGGCCGCTTCGTCCACGGTCGGCGTGACGCCGGCCGGATCCGACACGCGGTTGACGTTCGTCAACACCTCCGGGGCCGGAGGCCTGCTCAAAACCGGCGCCGGCACGCTCCGGCTCGCGGGGACGGTCGGCCATGCCGGGTCGAACGTGGTCAGCGCGGGAACGTTGGACCTCGCCAGCCCAGTCGCAAATCTGCTGACCAACGCGGTTGCGGGCTCCGGCGTATTCCGCCACACCGGGCCGGGGACGACCGTCATCGATGCGGCCGCCGCCAACCTCAACAGCTTCGGCGGCGCGGTCGTCGTCGACGGCGGCACGCTGCAACACGGGACCGCCAACAACAATCAGCGGCGCGGGCTTTCGTCGGCCGCCTCCTACACGGTCAACGCCGGCGGCACGATGGTGACGACGCGCGACGCGATGCGCGACGGCGTGCCGGTCAGCCTGAACAGCGGCACGCTCGCGATGCTGAAGGGCTTTCAGTGCCTGGGACCGCTGACGCTGAACGGCGGCGCGCTGGTGACGGGGCCCGGACAAGGCGGGCCCTATCAGGCCTTCGCGCTGGGCGCGAACGTCGCCGTGACAGGCAGCGTCCCCTCGGTGATCCGCGCCGAGCCCGGGCTCTACAACGGCGTGCATCTGACGTTCAACCTGCTGACGGCCGGACTGCGCACGTTCCGCGTCGATGATGTCACGGGCAGCGCGGATGCCGATTTGACCGTCTCGGCCAGTCTGCTCGACAGTTCGCACACCACGACGAATGCGGGATTGGTCAAGACGGGCGCGGGCACGATGGTGCTGGCCGGCGGACCTCACACCTACCACGGCGCGACCGTGGTCAGCAACGGCACGCTGCTGGTCGGCAGCGGCGGCGTCAGCAACTCGGCGGTGACGGTGGTGTCCGGCGCGTCGTTCGGCACGGCGGACGCCGCGCCCGCGAGCGTCGCCGCGCTGTCGCTGGAAGAGGGGGCTTCGGTCGTGTGGCGCTTCGACGGGGCGTCGGGGACGGCGGGGCGCATCGCGGTGGCCGGCACGCTGACGCTGCCGGCGTCCGGCACGCTC
>Ga0209066_10001592_pt1 | contig 29742 bp, 23 predicted proteins | sample All_14_2_FD_187198 | JGI IMG/M metagenome (GOLD analysis project Ga0209066, IMG submission 187198) | Freshwater microbial communities in response to fracking from Pennsylvania, USA - Allegheny Zone_MetaG_DW_15 (SPAdes) (version 2) ...
CTCGAACACCATCCGCACGGCACGCTCCCGAACCTCGGGGGAAAACTTCGTCGATTTCTTCATCATGGCTCCATCTTCTCAAAGAAGGGAGCCTCCTCAATTCCCGGGGCGATTCATCCAGTTGGCGACGCCGTTCTTTTGTTGCAGATTGAGTGTTGCCTCTGCGCGTTCGAACAATTTGCCCAGGGCGCCGGAGAGAGTGGTCGGCAGGGCCTGTTTCAGATGCCGGGATACCAGCACGAGCGACAAGGCTTCAGGGATGGACAGGCCGGTTTCCGGGGTGGTGTCGCGGGCGACCCAGCGGTAGCCGTATTCGACACCCTTGCGGGGACGACCGCTCGAGTCATCGTCTGTATGACATTCCAGCTCGGGATAAATTCCGATCAAGGCGCGGAGATCGCGCAGCACATGATGCTTCTGGACATCGAAACCCTGGCCGCGCAAATCCGCCAGAAGATCGCGCTGTGTGACCCAGCTGCGTGTTTTGCTCAGGCGCCGCACCGCATCAAGTATCAGGTTCCGGCGCTGGCTGGTGGCGATGGCGGGTTGATCTGGCATGGCAATCCCAAGGTTCGAAGCTGATTTCATTCGGCAATTCGTCCGGTTGCGAGAATTACCAGTTTGCCGGCGAGCGTGACACATTGCCGCCCACCTGCACTGCAGACGGCATTGCCCCGGCGCCAGTGCCACACAAAATGTTACACCTACCCGGATGATGGTCTACATCGTATGCAATAGGTGAAACCGATGAAAGAAGCCAACTACCCCGCTGTCGCCCTGGTTGCCTGCGGTAGCGCAGGCATTGCGTTGTGCTCCGGACTCTCGAAGGAGCGCTACGGGATCGCCACGATCATCGCCATCGATACCAGCGGAAAACCCCTCAAGGCCTGCCGAAACGCTGACCGGACGATCCGGATTCGCCACCCGGCGGACGAAAGACCGCTGTCGCCCGCGCGACTTCGGGAGATTGCCCAGGCATATCAAACAGCCATCAAGCAGGCGCTGAGCGGAATGCAGGCAGTCGTCATCGTCGCGGGCGCCGCCGGAGTCGCTGGCGGAACACTGGCCCCGCTGGTCGCGGAATATGCCAACCGCCGCGAAAAACTGGTGCTCACCGTGCTGTCCTGGCCCTTTGCGTTCGAAGAAAGGCAAGCACGTCGCCGAGCAATGGTCTCTCTTGGCAGACAAATCGCCCACGCCAACAGCGTGCTGACGCTCCATGAACCCGCACTGGAGGGGGAAGAATCCCTCTCGACGCTGATCGCAGAACGCCAGACGGCATTTCAACACTATCTCTGGCATGTTTGCGGCTGCCTGTCTCGACCCAAACTGGCCGATATCGATTTTGAAGAGATTCGCCATGTCTTCGCACTGGCTAGTGGATGTCATATTTCGCACCTGGGCTGGGGAGAAGCTTCCGGAGCGACGCGTGCGGCACAGGCAGTTGAACAGGCACTTTCCCATGCCGGTTTGCCATCGGTGCGGCTGAGTACCTCGCATTCGGTCAGTGTGGACATTCGGGCGAATCGATCTTCGCTGTCGATGCGCGAAGTGGCTCAGGTCATGGATCGAATTCAGCGTGAACTGGGCCGTACCTCTCCCCCTGTCCTCACCTTCAGCGCAGGGTACGACGACGAGTTGGGTGATCGTCTGCAAGTCAGCCTAGTCGTAAATTGAAACACCAGCGTGAAACGAAAATATCTTGGGAAAGTACGCAGGAGAAAATCATGAAATCCAGCCCAAAGAAAAAAGCTAATGCCAGCCAGTTTTTCCGTCGACCGCAAGAAAAAAACGGCGAGTTCCGGATGCATTTGCGCTATGGCCCCTATCGGCCCCTGATCGCCACTTGGATATTGCAAGCAACTCTGAAGTTCGGACTTTACAAACACAACAAATCGGGAAAACTCTCCGAAATCCTCGACCAGGAAAGCAATTTTTCAAAATGCACCAATTTCAAAGCACCACTGGACGACGCCAGCATCCATCTACTGCTGGTAAAAATGACACCTATCCCACCAGAACTAAGCGCCTCGAATTTAAAAAAACTGCTCCAGCTGAAGCTGTCCGAGTGGAACCACCATCCTTTCCCGGAAAACTCGCCGATTGCTCGTAACATTGGCTGGCTGCAAGGAGCGTTCAATCTCAATGACGCCGAATGCAGCTTGCTGTTTTTTGCTGCCATCGTTGAAGAATACAATATATTTGCAGACAATCTTGACGAATGGGATCCCTATTTCAGCAACCGGGAATTCGCCAAATTCGTTGGCTCGCTAACTGGCTACAGCGAACGTAACATACTTGCGGCTATTCATCCCGAAGGAAAACTCGTGGCAATCGGCTTGCTGAATGTCGAAAACCATGGCGCCCAACTGAGCTCCAAACTTTCATTGATGGCGGGACTTTCCTCAATACTTGGTTTGCCCAGCCGCAGCGAAGGCCAGTTCTTTTCCCATTTCATGAAAAAAATCGACGATCATGAATTATCGCTCGATGATTTCGAGCACCTTGGCCAGGATGTCGGCACCATCATCAAGTTCATCGAGGCTGCAGCCGGGTCTGGGGTTCACGGCGTCAACATTCTTTTCCATGGCGTATCCGGGACCGGAAAAACAGAACTGACAAAAGCCATCGCCAGAGCCATGAATTTCAACCTTTTTGAAGTCAGCTACAAGAGCAAGGACAACGAGATTCTGGATGGCAATGATCGTTTGAAAGCTTTCAACGTCTGCCAGAATCTGCTGACCCGATCGAGCAACAGCCTGTTGATGTTCGATGAAATCGAGGACGTCTTTTCCACGGGTAATTCGATCATGAAGCTTCTCGGTTTCGAGACCTCCGACGACAGTGGCAAAGCCTGGATCAACCGGGTCATGGAGAACAACCCGATTCCGAGTATCTGGATCACCAACGATGCCGATATTGACCCTGCCTATTTGCGGCGTTTCGATTATTCCATCCGGTTTTCCACGCCCCCGCAGAAGGTCCGGCTGCAGATCGCCCGCCGCCATTTTGGAAGAATTTCTGGCAATGAAGAATGGCTGGAAGAGATTGCCGCACTCGAAGAGGTCAGCCCCGCCCAGTATCATAGTGCCGCCAAAGTCGCGAAACTGTCGGGCAATAGTAGCGAGGAGAAGAAGCGCATCGCCATGCAGACTTTGAAGCGCAGCATGCAACTGCTCGGTCAGAACAGGAAACGCCAGAAAAACGGCGCCGCAACCCGCTACGACGCATCCTTCATCAACGCGGACTACGAAGTTCCTCAACTGATTGGCGGCCTCTCGCACATCAAGTCTGGCTCGATCTGTTTCTATGGCCCACCGGGCACCGGCAAGAGCGAACTGGCCCGCCATATCGCGGATACGCTGGGCAAGCCGCTTCTCCTGAAACGCGCGTCGGATCTGATCAGCAAATGGGTAGGCGAAACTGAGCAGAATTTCGCCGGGATGTTCGACGAAGCTCAGACACAGGACGCGGTCTTGCTTCTCGACGAAGCCGACAGCTTTTTACAAGACCGCCGCAGTGCCGGGGCACAATGGGAAATAACGCAGGTCAACGAGTTGCTGACCCAGATGGAAGCTTTCCAGGGCATTTTCATCTGCACCACCAACCTCATGGAAAACCTTGACCAGGCCTGCCTTCGTCGCTTCAATTTCAAGATCAAACTTGACTATCTTCGAGCGGAACAGGCCAAGCAAATGTTCATGCAGGAATTCATCCGCCAAGGCGGCGACAAACGCGATGCCATTCACGCCAGCGCTGCCGCCGGAAGGCTGGAGCGACTCACTCCCGGGGATTTCGCAACCGTTGTTCGACAACTGCGCTTTCATGGAAAACCAGCGAGCGCCGAACAGATGCTGCAGGCACTGACGCGGGAATGCCGCCTCAAGTCTGGCAGCTCAGCAATCGGTTTTGTGAGGTAACCCCCATGAGCCCCGATGAACTCGATTTGATCAGCCAGTGGATCAGCTCAGCCGACAGTCTGGTGATCGCGGCGGGAGCCGGCATGGGCGTCGATTCCGGCTTGCCAGACTTCCGCGGCAGCGAGGGGTTCTGGCAAGCCTATCCAGCCCTGGGGCAAGCGGGTATGGATTTCACCTCGATCGCCAATGGACAGGCTTTCATCCGTGACCCGATTCTCGCCTGGGGGTTTTACGGACATCGCTTGAACCTTTACCGCCAAACCGTCCCGCATGAGGGTTTCAAGATTCTGAAACAGCTCGGCGAGCGATTTGAGCACGGCTATTTCGTGGTCACCAGCAATGTTGATGGGCAGTTTCAGAAAGCCGGTTTCGCCGCCGAGCGAATTCTGGAAATCCATGGTTCGATTCATCACCTGCAATGTACGTTACCCTGTTCATCCAGTATCTGGTCGGCAGATTCGCTGGCTGTGACGACGGATGATGCCAGTTGTCAGTGGTCCGGGGAAAAACTGCCGAGTTGTCCGAATTGCGGAGGGCTTGCCCGTCCGAACATCCTGATGTTCGATGACTGGGCCTGGAACAGCACACGCACGGATCGGCAGAGTCGCCATTGGACCAGTTGGCGGACGGCAAGCGCCAACCCGGTAATCATTGAAATCGGCGTCGGGGTTGAGATCGCCTCGATACGCGCGATCAGTTCGTCGCTCAAAAGCAAGGTGATCAGGATCAATCCGCGTCATGCGGCGATTAAGAAGACACAGGGTATTGGCCTGGCCATGGGCGCCAGGGAAGCGCTGATAGAAATTGCCCGGCATCTGACCCGGATAGGTATTCTTTCCTGAGCAGAGCTTGAGCAGTTGTTTGCCCAACCAGCCCCGTGAGTTCAGGCGAAAATAGCGGTGCGCTTGGAGGACTAGGGACTAGAAATAGCATTTGCCGATCTAGGCATCGACCCCACGAAAAATTAGCGCAGCTATCACATCACATCACATCACAGCGATCAGCGATCATGGCTTTCGCCGCAAAGAATACCGGGCAGATCGTGATGTTGTTTGCGCTGGCCAATTTGTGGATGGCTGCAAGCGATTGTTGCCCTTGCTGGGCGAGGTGCACCCTTAAAAAGGGAAATACAGGGAAAATCCCCTGAATTTCACGGTCAACGGTCGAAAATCGCTCATTTTTCATTGCTCTTATGGCAATATGCGCGGAAATGGCCGGTTGTTCAGAGAATCCCTAGCAAAGCCGGGACGATTCATTCGTGTATTTTTGATCACTTGAAATTGGTACAAAATCCTGGTACAAATACTCTCTACGACAATGGTTTAGGCTATTGAATTTTATAGTTATTTTTATAAATGCTGCGAATCCCGCCCTCTCCGCCAAAATGCAACCCCAAGTGATTGATTCACTTGGGGTTTTGTTTTTTATTCAAACGGTGTTTACATATCCTGAGGCTTTGTCAGCGTAACCTGCGGTTACGTACCCATACAGTCTGTCATTTCTTTCTGTTCGACAATTGCACCTTCTGTTGGGAGACTTCCATGAGTTCGCAGAATCAGACGGAAATTGCTTGTAATCACTGGATAGCGCAAGTGCGCTCGCGCTCGGGAAACAGCGTGTTAGTCCATATTCATCGAGGTGCGCCTATTCTGGCCAAGGATGCGATGTCGATTGCGCGCAAGACTGCAAGCTTCGGCAAGGTTGCCGGTTTGTCGCCTGTGGGCCGGTGTTCTGCCTACGTTGATGAGGATTGCTAGCGGCGTATCTACAGATACAGCGCGAAAGTGCCGCTGATTCGTCCTGAGTAATTTTCACTGCTTGTGTGCTGCTTTTGTGCTGTATAAAATAACAGTATATTAGTCAGGGGGCGGGCATGTGTGGTTGCTATGAACTCAAGGCAACGGCGGGGATGCTGGTCAGGCATTTTCCGGCGCTTCATTGTCTGCAGGGCAGGATCGTCCGCCAGGAAGAGATCCAGCCGGCCGCGCATGTTTCGGTTGTGACCGGAACCGCGGGCCGGTTTTCCGGGGAACTGGCTCGCTGGGGCCTGGTGGGGAGTTTCCTCGAGCAGGCGCCGCGCGTACCGGTGGTCAGTCTTCGTGCCGAGGGCCTGGAGTCCAGGCCGTTCTACGGCCGCCTGCTCAAGGAAAAACGCTGCCTGATTCCGGCGACGGCCTTTTTCGAATGGCGCACCGATGCCAGCGGCAGCCGGCGACGGGCGCGCTGTTCCGATGTTGCGGGCAAGCCCTTCCTGTTTGCCGGTGTGTTCGATCGGCATCCTCTGGCGGGAACGACCTGCGCGATCCTTACGATTGCAGCCAATGAAGCGCTTGCTGCGGTCAACGAGCGAATGCCGCTGATTTTGAGTCGGGAGGAAGCGGTTTTCTGGCTGGGCGATCATCCACTGTTTCCCGTGGGTGATTTCGCCGCCATGACCCAGCCGTTGTCGCGCATGTCCCTGAAAGTCGATCTGGAAGAGGCGGATCAGCCTTCCTCGCAGTTATCGCTGGCGTTTGCCTGATAAGTAATTAATTGCCAATAGGGATATTTTTTGGATTACTATTTTTGGCATTGTTATCGGCTGTGTGAATTGGGGGGCAATCATGAGCTGGTTCGACAATCTTTCGCTGCGTTACAAGCTCTTGATCAATTTTCTCGCCAGTGGCGGGGTGTTGATTGTCGCGGTGATCATCTGCATTACCCAGATCCAGTCCGTCGGCAAGGACACGGAAGAAATTGCGGGCAACTGGCTGCCGTCAGTCCAGGCCGTCGGTGAAATCAGCCAGTTGCGACTGCGCTATCGCGTACGCAGTCTGGAATACATGTTGCCGGGAAGTGCCGAGGAAAAGGCCAAGATTGCCAGCAGTCTCGGCAAGCTCGATGAGTCACTGCAGGAGGCACTGAAGGCTTATGAGAAGCTGATCAGCTCGGAGCAGGAGCGGCAGATCTATCAGGAGGCCGTGAAGGCAGTTGGTGGCTACAAGTCCGCTGTCGAGAAGGCGATTGCCCTGGCGACCGCCGGTGATGAAGAAGGTGCGCAGCAGTTGCGCCGGACCGAGTGGGTTGCCACCGCCAATGCCTTGCGTGACAAGACGGATGAACTGGCAAAGCTGAACCGCGATGGAGCCGATCACGCGTCGGCCAGTGCCCGGGCCCAGGTCAATACGGCCTTCGTCGGTGGCGTTTCGGCGCTGGTGGCAGGTATCGTCCTGGCCCTGATCGTGTCTTATCTGATTGCCCGTCGCATGGGCAATCAACTGGATGCTGCGGTTGTTGCCGCCCGCCGCATTGCGACCGGCGATTTGCGGGGTGAATTGCCCCGGGTTGGTCAGGACGAGGTTGGCAAGCTGGTCGGTGCGGTCGGGGACATGCAGCAGTCGCTGCGTTCCGCAATGGGCGAAACCCTGACCAGCGCCGAGCAGATACTCGAAGCATCGAAGTCGCTGAATCATGCAGTCAGCCTGATCGACCAGTCAGCCTCGGTCCAGAGCAGCGCCGCTTCGGCGATCGCTGCCAACGTCGAGGAACTGACGGTTTCGATCAATCACGTTTCGGACAATACCAACGAGGCCTCGCGTCTTGCCAATGCGTCCGACGAACAGGCCGAGCGGGGCAACCAGTCGATCAGTGCGTTGATCGGGCAGATCAATCAGGTCGCTGGCGTCGTGCGCAATGCGGCGAACCAGATCCAGGAACTGAAGCTGGAGTCCGAAAAGATATCCAGCATCGTAGCCGTGATCCGCGACATTGCCGACCAGACCAACCTGCTGGCGCTCAACGCTGCCATCGAAGCGGCCCGAGCCGGTGAAACCGGCCGGGGTTTTGCCGTGGTGGCAGACGAGGTGCGCAAGCTTGCCGAACGGACTGCAGTATCGACCGGTGAAATCAGCAGCATGGTAGCAGCCATCCAGCAATCAACCGGGCATGTCGTGAGCGGCGTGGCGCAAGGCGTCGAACTGGCCGACAGCAGTGTCGAACTGGCGCAGCAGGCAGGTGAGTCGATTGCGCAGTTGCGGCAGATGGCCCAGCAGGTGGCTGAGGTGGTGCGCGAAGTCGATAATGGCTTGCGCGAGCAGTCGACCGCATCAACCGATGTTGCCGTCAAGATCGAACAGATTGCGACCCAGTCCGAGGAGGCCAGTGCGATTGCCCACGAGACTTCGCAGGCTGCCAGCAGCATGGACCAGACGGCTCACCGCATGCAGGAAATCGTCGGCCGCTTCAAGATCTAGCGGTCCACCGCTGGCGCCAGGGGAAAAATCAGAGGGTGGCGAGCAGCGCCGGTAGCGCCTCCCTGATTTCATCGAACGTGCAGGCCTCGGCAAATTGCTGGCGACTGCGCCGCCCGGCGTGCTCGATATCGACGCCGAAGGCATCGATGCCCAGGATGCGGATCTGCGTTGGCAGCAGCGGCGCCGATTCTTCCAGCAGGCGCTCTTCCTCGTCTGCTGTCAGTGTCGCCACGGCTTGCCAGTCCGCACCCTCCAGCCAGCCCATGCGGCCGATGCCGCCGATGAAACGGGCGCGCTCCGGGAGCAGCCGGAAGAACATGAAATCGAGTTGCAGATACTGTTCTGCGTCGGGCAGATAACGGAGATAACGGGCGACCAGTTCCGGCGTCGCCGCGAATCTCTCGCAGCGTCCGACCAGCGTGATGCGCGCGGCATCCTGCACGTTGTCCTTGCCGGCCTCGACGACTGCCAGGCTGGCACGGTTGTCGGCGAGCAGGTTTTTGGTGTGCTCGGCCAGCGCGCTGATCAGCAGCAGTGGCCGTTGCCGCTCGTCGAGCACCAGCGGCACCGCCGTGCCATAGGGAAAACCGGGCAACTGGGTCGAGTGCGTGCACAGCACGGCGTGCCGCGTTTCATGAAGCAGCTGGATGGCCGGGGAGAACTGGATCTGCATGGCGAGGTTCCGGGCAAGTTGACGTTTTTGTACGGGCGAGAGTTTCTTGACCCGCCATTCGGCGCTGGCGGCGGCCGAGCGATCAGGGTGCTTCTGCCAGGCCAGCAATTCTACCGGCGGATGGGCCCGCGTGTAGCGTGCGCCCTTGCCGCACCGGTGGGCTTCGAAACGAGCCTGAACGTCGGTCGTGATCCCGGTGTAGATGCTCCCGTTGGTGCATTCGAGCAGATACAGGAACCATGGTTTGGTCGGCTTGGCTGGCATGGCGGGTTGTCAGGGATGGGTGGAACGGAATTTCACGATATTGCTGGATGAACGAAACAGTGATTTGCTAGGATGCTCGGCCAAGCCCGTTTCGGGGCTTATTTGACCGATGGCACCATGAACAAGAACCTGAGCGCTTACGACGATGTTCCCGTGATCACTGCCAAGGATGGCTCGGAGATCCGCGAACTAATGCATCCCCTGCAACATGGCAACAAGGCCCAGAGCCTCGCCGAGGCGACAGTGTATAGCGGTCAGCGAACCTTGCTGCACTGTCACCGGGTCACCGAGGAGCTGTACCACGTCACGGCCGGGCAGGGGACGATGATCCTCGGCGACCAGTGTTTTCCGATCGCCGTTGGCGATACCATCCTGATCCCGCCGGGGACGCCGCATGCACTGCACAATACCTGGCCGGTGCCACTGCGGATACTCTGCTGCTGTTCGCCGGCCTACGCTCCGGACGACACGGAAATTCTCGACAACGAGCCGCGCTGAGTCGCGCAATATTTCGTTATGTGAAGAAATTGTTGCACTGCACAAAATTGTGTTGACCTGATTCTCCGGGTGTGTAGAATACGTACATGCTGCACTGCACCATTTGACTGGTGTGCTGATTACCCAACCCTCTGGAGATATTGACATGACCATCAAACCTGAAGAATTCACCAAGTCCGGCCTCAACTTCGCCGTGTCTTTTGCCAACACCGCTTTCGATGGCATCGAGCGTCTGGCTGTTCTGAACCTGGCCGCTTCCCGCTCGCTGTTCGAAGCCTACGCTTCCAACCTGAACGCCCTGCTCGGCGCCAAGGACATCCAGTCGTTCGTCGATCTGCAGAAGGGCATCGCTGCCCCGTCGATCGAAAAGGGCATGGAATACTCGCGTAACGTCATCGCCATCGCGACCGACGCCAAGGAAAAGATCGCCAAGGAAGTCGAAGTCCATGTTGCCGACACCAGCGCCAAGGTTTCGGGCATGGTCGAAAAGGCCCTGGCCTCCGCTCCGGCTGGTTCCGAAGTGGCCGTCGCTGCCGTCAAGACCGCGATGAAGTCTGCCAACGAAGCCTTTGACGGCCTGAACAAGGTTGCCAAGCAGGCTGCTGAAGTTGCCGAAGCCAGCGTGAGCGCTGCCACCCAGGCAACCATCAAGGCCACTACCGCTGCTGCCCCGAAGGCTGCTGCCAAGAAAGCTGCCTGATCCACTTTCCGGATCGGCATCAAGAAAAGCCGGGGCTCGCGCCCCGGCTTTTTGTTTTTGTGGCTTGCCCGACTGCGCTAGAATTCCATCAGGATTTTCCGGGGGCGGCAAATGAAATGGCTGGGCAGGAAGCATGAGCTGGCGGGGGATGGGCATCAACTGGCCAGTACCGAGTTGTTTCGTGATCTCGGGGCGCGCGAGTTGCGCATCGTCGATGCCTTTGTCCAGGAACGCAGTTTCCTCGCCGGCGAGGTGATCTTCGACGAAGGCGAGGAGGGCCAGGCGCTTTATGTCGTGGCCAGCGGCAAGGTCGCCATCTGCCTGCCGGGACGTTTCGAAACGCCACTGGCCGAACTGACGCCTGGCAGTTTCTTCGGCGAACTCGGCCTGCTCGACGACAGCCCGCGCTCGGCACAGGCCCGGGCGCTCGAGCCGGTGACCCTGATCGTCCTGTCGCGCAGCGACTTCGAGCGCCTGATGGAATCCCATGCCCGTATCGCCTCGCGCATCGCGTTGCAACTGGCACGCCATATCGGCCGGCGATTGCGCCAGATGGTTGCCGCGTCACCGATCGGCAAGAGCCTGTCGTGACGGCCTCAGGCTTGCCGTACCGGGCGGGGCCGCTGGTCTGGGCGGCGAACATTGGCGCCACCTGCGTCGTGCTTTTCCTGTTCCAGAAAATCCTCTGGCTGGTCGTTCCCTTCATCCTGGCGCTGATCATCTATTACGTGCTGATGCCGCTCAAGCTGCAATTGCTGCTGCGCGGCGTTTCGCACGACCGGGCCGCAGCCTGGGTCAGCCTGCTGGCCTTCGGGGTTTTCCTGGCCGGCGCAGTCCTCGCCTTTCCGGCCTTTTTCGGCGAAGCCATAGCCTGGCAGGATTCGGCGATGCGTTATCTCGGCGGCGGCATCCGTCTGCTCGCCGGCGCGATGAGCGATCTCGAACAGCGCTTCGGTTTCATCGCGCAGTCGTCGGCGCGCGAGATGCTGGAGTTGCAACTGGGCGGGTTTTTCGAGCATTTTGCCGAGAAATACCTGCCCGGGCTGGCCATGGGCATCGTGGCCTGGTCGCCGTCGCTGATGCTGGCGCCTTTCCTGGCTTTTTTCATGCTCCGTGACGGCTGGCGTTTCCGTCGCTTCCTGCTGCGCGCAGTGCCCAATGCCTATTTCGAACGCAGCCTGTACGTCATGGACGAAGTCGACCGCACGGCGCGGCAATATTTTGTCGGGTTGCTGCAACTGACCTTGCTCGATACCGTCTGCCTGGCCGCCGGTCTCTGGGCCATCGGCATTTCCGGCGCGCTGACGCTGGGCCTGGTGACGGCCGTACTGGCCTGGGTGCCGTACATCGGCTCGATCATCGGTTGCCTGCTGGTGGTACTGGTAGCCGCCACCGATTTTCCTGGCCAGCCGGGCGTCGCCTACGCGGCCATCGCGCTTTTCCTGTTCGTCCGCCTGCTCGACGACTTCGTCTTCATGCCGCTGACCGTCGGCAAGAGCCTGAAAATGCACCCGCTGCTGACTGTGCTGATGATCTTCGTCGGCGGCGCCGTTGCCGGTGTGCCGGGGCTGATGCTGGTGCTGCCGGTGCTCGGCGTGATCATGGTGATCGGTGAGACGCTGGGGCTGCTGCTCACTGATCCCCGTTTGCGTGCCCGGCATGCACACGAGCAGGCTTTGCGGCAGCAACTGGTGACACGGGACTTGCCCCTGCCACCGTGTTGACTGCAATCATTTACGCGGCGCCCGCACCGGCTTGCCCTTGCCACCACGATTTCCCCGGCAGATTTCCAGGCGTTCGCCCTTGAGTTTGCCGGCGACGCCGTCGACCACGGCTTCGATGGTTTCCAGCGCCGTCTTGCCCGGTGCCGCGTCGATCAGCTTGAGACCGCGGCCCTTGGCGAGCAGGCGGATTTCTTCGAGCGGGAAGACCAGCGCGCGGCCGTCCTTGGTGAATACCGCGATTTCGCCGTCGGCCGGAGCAGGCTGGAAGATGGCCGGTGATTCGCCGTCGTCCAGCGTCAGGAAGGCCTTGCCGGCCTTGCCACGGGCGATGAAGTCCTCGCCCTTGACGCGGAAGCCGTAGCCGCCTTCGCCGGCGACCAGGTACAGCTTGTCGGCGGAGACTGGCCAGGCGAGCACCGTCTTGCCGCCGTCCTGAAAATCGACCAGCGAGGTCGCCGGTACGCCGTCGCCCTTGCCGCCGGGGATGTCGGAGGCGGCGATCGAGTAAGCGCGGCCCCTGGTGTCGAGCAGGATCAGTTGATCGACAGTGCGGCAGGGCAGGCAGGCGAGCAGGCTGTCGCCGGAGCGGAACGTCAGTTGTGTCGGGTCGATGTTGTGGCCGGTGCGCGAGCGCAGCCAGCCGTGTTTCGAGACGATCAGCGTGGTCGGTTCGTCCGGGATCGAGACGTTCTTGGCATCGGACATCGTCACTTTGGTGTCGGCTTCGATCAGCGTCCGCCGGTCGTCGCCGTATTTCTTCGCGTCGGCTTCGATTTCGGCAGCGACGCAGGCGCGCAGTTCGCTTTCGGAATCGAGCAGCTTGTTCAGGCCGGCAGCTTCTTCGCGCAGTTTCGCCAGCTCTTCGCCGATCTTGATGCCTTCCAGCCGAGCCAACTGGCGCAGGCGGATTTCCAGGATGTCTTCGGCCTGGATGTCGGACAGCTTGAAGTGGGCAATCAGGTCGGCCTTGGGGTCGTCCGATTCGCGGATGACCTTGATCACCTTGTCGATGTCGAGCAGGATCGCCTGCCGGCCTTCGAGGATGTGGATGCGTCGTTCGGCGGCGGCGAGCCGGTGGCGCGTGCGTTTTTCCACGGTCAACAGCCGGAACCGGCACCATTCCGCGATCATGTCGTAGAGCGTGCCCTGGCGCGGCGTGCCGTTCAGGCCGAGCACCGTCAGGTTGATCGAGGCGTTGGTTTCCAGGCTGGTGTGGGCGAGCAGCAGGCGGATCAGGTCGTCCTGTCCCTGGCGCGAGCTGGCCGGTTCGATGACCAGGCGCACGTCGTGTTCCTTGCCCGATTCGTCGCGCACGCCGGATTCGCCAATGGCCGACAGGAAGGCGCCCTTGAGGTTGAGCTGTTCCGGCGTGAAAACTTTCTTGCCGGCCTTTTCCTTGGCCACCGGGTTGGAGCAGGCTTCGATCTCGGACATTACCGTGGCCGTGGATACACCCGGCGGCAGTTCGGTGATGACCAGCCGCCACTGGCCGCGCGCCAGGTTTTCGATTTTCCACTTGGCGCGCACGCGCAGGCTGCCGCGACCGCTTCTGTAAGTGGCGGCGATTTCCTCGGGGGTCGAGATGATCTGCGCGCCGCCCGGGTAATCCGGGCCGGGGACCAGCGCCAGGACTTCGTCTTCGCTGAAATTCGGGTTGCGGATCAGGTTGACCGCAGCATTGGCGATTTCGCGCAGGTTGTGCGACGGGATTTCGGTGGCCATGCCGACGGCGATGCCGGAGGCGCCATTGAGCAGCGCGAAGGGCAGGCGGGCCGGGAGCAGGCAGGGTTCGTCATTGACGCCGTCGTAGTTCGGTTTCCAGTCGACGGTGCCTTCGTCGAGTTCGGCCAGCAGCAGTTCGGCGATCGGTGTCAGCCGGGTTTCCGTGTAACGCATGGCGGCGGCGTTGTCGCCGTCGCGCGAGCCGAAGTTGCCCTGGCCGTCGACCACCGGGTAGCGCAGGCTCCAGTCCTGCGCCATGCGTACCATCGCGTCGTAGACGGAAGAATCGCCGTGCGGGTGGTATTTACCGATGACGTCGCCGACGACGCGCGCCGATTTGACGTGCTTCGGGCTCTTGTACAGGCCCATCCGGTGCATGGCGTAGAGGATGCGGCGCTGCACCGGCTTCTGGCCGTCGGCATTCGACGGCAGCGCGCGGCCGGTGACCACGCTCATTGCGTACTCGAGGTAGCGGCGGGCAGCGTAGTCGGCGGGCGTCGGGATGTCGTCGGCCGGGCCGCTGGCGGCGGGCGGCAGCGGCGGCTGTTGGGCATCGCCGGCTTCGGCGGCGGTCGGGTTGTTCGGATCGAAGAGGTTGAGCTGGTCAGTCATGGCAATCGGCAATTGGCGGCAAGCGAGCGCGATGTTAACCGATTTGTCCCGGCGGCGACTCCTGCCCTAGGTGAAATCCCTAGCTACGGTGCCTCAGCCGGCCGCGTAGAATCGCGGACTTTTCCGAAAAGACCGGGGCGATCCGGCCAACTCATTCAGGGAGAGCAGGATGTCTGAACAAGCGCAAGCGGCGCGCGCCCACTGGTCGGGCCGCTGGGCATTTATCCTGGTTACCGTCGGTTCGGCGGTCGGCCTCGGCAATATCTGGAAATTCCCCTATATGACCGGCAGCAACGGCGGCAGCGCCTTCGTGCTGGTTTACCTGTGCTGCATCCTCGGCATCGGCGTGCCGCTGCTGATGGCCGAAAGCATGCTCGGCCGACGCGGCCAGGGCAGCCCGGTCGGCAGCATGCGCCTGCTCGCCGACGAAGCCGGCGCCACCCGGCTGTGGCAGGTGATCGGCTACATCGGCATCGTCGGTGCCTTCCTCATCCTGTCGTTCTACAGCGTTGTCGCCGGCTGGGTTCTCGACTACACCTGGCAGGCTGCCGAAGGCTTCAAGGCACTGCCCAAGGAAGCCTTCGCCGAGGCCTTCGGCGCGCTGCTCGCCAGCCCGGGCCGGCTGATTTTCTGGCACACCGTGTTCATGGCCATGTCGGCACTGGTCGTGCTCGGCGGCGTCACCGGCGGCATCGAGCGCGCCAACAAGATCATGATGCCGGCGTTGTTCGGCATCCTCGTCTTCCTCGTCGGCTACGGCGCGGTGGCGGCAGACCTGCCGGCAGCCTGGCGCTTCCTGTTCCATTTCGACCCGTCGGCGATCAACCGCGGTGTCCTCTTCGCCGCCATGGGCCACGCCTTCTTCACGCTCAGCCTGGGCATGGGCGCGATCATCACCTACGGCTCCTACCTCGAGCGCGACGTCTCGATCCCGCGCACCGGCCTGGCCATCGCCGGCGCCGATACGCTGGTCGCACTGCTCGCCGGCCTCGCCATCTTCTCCATCGTCTTCGCCCAGGGCCTTGAGCCGGCGGCTGGTCCCGGCCTGATCCTGCAGACCTTGCCCCTGGCCTTTTCGCAGATGCCGGGTGGCCATGCCGTCGGCCTGCTGTTCTTCGTGCTGGTCGTTTTTGCCGCCTGGACCTCGGCGATCTCGCTGCTTGAACCGGGCGTTTCGCTGCTCAACGAGCGTTTCGACATGGGCCGCAAGCAGGCTGTCGTCGTGCTGTGCAGCGGCGTCTGGCTGCTCGGTATCGCGGTCGCGCTGTCGTTCAACGACTGGAGCGGCTTCACGCTGTTCGGCCTGGGCCTGTTCGATTTCCTCGACACGCTGACGACCAAGATCATGATGCCGCTGGCCGGCCTGCTGATCGCGCTGTTTGCCGGCTGGACGATGAAACGCGCCCACGTGTTCGACGAAATCCGCATGGGCAGCCGGGTCTTCGTGCTGTGGTACAACGTCGTCCGCTATCTCTCGCCGGTGGCGATCGTGATCATCTTCCTGAATGTCGTCGGGGTGATCGGCTGACAGCAGGCTGGCGTCAGGCCCAGCAGAACCGGCCGCGGCCGGCTTCCTTGGCCCGGTACATCGCCTGATCGGCAGCAATCAGCAGACGGTCCTGGTCGCTGTCGCCATCGCCCAGTGCGATGCCAATGGAGGTGGCCAGTTGGCACGACTGATGCGGTAGCAGGAAGGGGCGTTCGAAGACGGCGAGGCATTTGTTGGCGACAGACGTCACAGCAGCTTCGGGGGCCGCGCCGAGATCCGACAGCAGGATGACGAATTCGTCGCCGCCGACACGGGCCAGTGTGTCTTCCCGGCGGATGACCGAGGTCAGCCGGCGGGTCACTTCGCACAGGGCCAGGTCGCCGGATTCGTGACCGAAGCGGTCGTTGATCGGCTTGAAGCCGTCGAGATCGAGGAAAAGCACGGCGACCTTGCCGTGGCTGCGCTGGGCGCGCGCCAGGGCGAGCTTCATCCGGTCGGCGAGCAGCTTGCGGTTGGGCAGGCCGGTGAGCAGGTCGTGGTGCGCGATGTGGGTCAGCTCGGCACGGCTTTCGAGGAGTTTTCCCAGTACCCGGTTGAAGGCTGCCGTGAGATGGCCGACTTCATCCTTCCTGACGACAGGCAGTGACTCCAGCGGAATTTCGCCCAGCGTCATCCGGTCGGCGCGGCGGGCGGTATCCATCAGCGGCCGCATTAGGTGGCGCATCATCAGGATCATGAAGATCACGAAAATCGGCAGGATGATGGCGGTGTTGCGCAGGACGAAATGACGCAGCCGGTCGACCGGGGTGAAGGCTTCCGCAGTCGGCAGGCGGGCGACGACAACCCAGTCGGCACTCGGGACCGAGGCGGTCGCCGCCAGTTCTTCAATGCCTTTGGCGTTGACGGTGATGCCCGTTCCCCGGAAACCTTCCATGGTCAGGTCATGTAGCTTGTTGACGCCTGCCGGCGGTGTTTTCGCCAGGATCATGCCCGGCTCGGACGAGCCGACGAACAAGCGATGTCGCGGAGAAATCAGCAACAGTCCGCCGCTGTTGCCGATGCGCGTGCTGTACAGGGCTTCCATGAAATTGGCGGACTGCAGTGCCGAGATCCCGACCAGGACTGCCCGGACCTTGCCGGTATCGTCGCGCAAGGGTTCAGCCATCGGCAGGACCGGGAATCCGGCGGTGCGCCCCAGGACGGGTTGGCCGATGGCAGCTTCGCCACGCAAGGCTTGCCGGAAATAATCGCGGTCGCTGGCGCTGTTGCCGATACGCTCAGGCAGCGCGGGGTAATCGGAAATCACCACGCCGTTGGTGTCGAGCACGAGCAGGCCGCGTGAGAACAGCGGGTTCAGGTCGTGGCGTTCGCCGAGCCAGGCTTGCAAGGCTTGTGGCTTGCTCAGCAGCGCAGGCGGCAAGGTTTTAGCCAGGCGCGCCAGTAGCTCGCGGCGGACGATGATGTCACGGTCGACATCCTGCGCGACATAATTGGCTATGGTCAGCAGTTGGGCTGAGGTCAGTTCGGTGACGTCCTTGCGCAGATAATCGGTCAGGAAAACGACGCGACTCAGCGCGCCGATCAGCAGCAACACGGTGCCCACGATGATCATGCGGGTGGTCAGGCTGTTCAGTGAGAAGCGAAAACTCATTGCTGCGAGCCACTCAGCGCCTTGGCGATGAAATTGCGCCCGACCCGTGGTCGTGGCACGCGTTCATCGAACCATGCGCGTACATCGTCATCGAGACCGATGCCATGCATGTAGTTGTACAGCGCCTTGTTCAAGGCCCGGCCGAGACTGCTGTGGTCGACGCCGGTCGGATCGATGAATTCAACGTCGTTGCGGGCAAATTTCCCAGCCGGCAACGGCTTCAGGCGGATACCGTATTCGCCCGGGTTCAGGCCGACCGGCGAATGCACGGTGCAGGCAAAACGGTGGAAGTAACCGGACTGGATGCAGCCTTCGGCAAATAGCTGGCGCACGTATTCCAGCGCGTCGACAGTATCGTGCTGTGTTTGCGTCGGGAAGCCGTACATCAGGTAGGCATGGACCAGGATGCCGGCATCGGTGAAGGCGCGGGTGACGCGGGCGACCTGATCGACCGAGACGCCTTTCTTCATCAGCTGCAGCAGACGGTCCGAGGCCACTTCCAGTCCGCCGGAAATGGCGATGCAGCCGCTGTCGGCCAGTTGCAGGCAGAGTTCCGGCGTGAACGATTTCTCGAAGCGGATGTTGCCCCACCACGAGATCGCCAGGTTGCGCCGTTGCAACTCTTCGGCCATGGCGCGCAGGGCTTTGGGCGGCGCGGCTTCATCGACAAAATGGAAGCCGGTATGGCCGGTTTCGTCGATGATGCGCTCGATCCGGTCGACCAGCGTCGTGGCGCTGGCCGCTTCGAAGCGCGAGATGTAGTCGAGGCTGACGTCGCAGAAGCTGCATTTCTTCCAGTAGCAGCCGTGGGCCACGGTGAGCTTGTTCCAGTGCCCGTCCGACCACAGCCGGTGCATCGGATTGAGCATGTCGAGCAGCGACAGGTAGCGGTCGAGCGGCAGGCCATCCCAGGTCGGCGTACCAACCTCGTCGAAGGGAATGTCCGGTTCGCCGCAGTTGAAATAACGGACTTCGCCATCGACCCGGGTGAAGGTGCGGACGAGGTTGAGTCGCGGGCGCTTGCCGGCCAGGTGTTCGAACAGCGCCAGCAACGGCGTCTCGCCATCGTCGAGCGTGACGTAATCGAAATGATCGAAGACCCGTGGTTCGGCCAGTTCGCGCAATTCGGTATTGACGTAGCCACCACCCAGTACGGTGACGATGCGGGGGTACTTGCGCTTGATCGTCCGGGCAATGCGGAAGGCTGCATAGACCGAGCCGGGGAAGGGGACGGAAATCAGCAAAATATCTGGATTATTGCGGTCGACCGCAGCAATTGCCAGTTTTTCCAGCGTTTCATCGACCAATGTCCTGGGCGCGGCCAGCGCGCTGGCCAGCGGCTCGAAACTGGCCTGGCTCTGCGCCAGCGACTCGGCGTAGCGGACGAATTCGAAGCGTGTGTCGACGGCTTCGCGCAGTACGTCGGACAGGTCGTTGAGATACAGCGTTGCCAGGTGCCGTGCCCGGTCCTGCACACCCAGGGCGCCGAAAGCCCAGGCCAGCGGGTCGCCACCGTCGTCGTCGACGTAATTGTCGAGCGCGGCAAAGCGCGGCCCCTCCGGCAGGAAGGCGCGGGTGCAGATGCGGTGCGCAATCGAGCCGTCACGCCCCTGCAGCAGCGCGATCGCCGGGCCGATCGTGGCGAGGTAGCGCTCGAACTGATTGAGGAAAGTCTTCAGCGTCGGCGAGCGTTTTTTGCCGGGAATCGCCTCGGCCGCCGCCCTGATCTTCGGCAGTCCGGCCGGTGACAGCAGATCGAGGACCAGCGCCAGCGCCAGGTCCGCCTGTTCGGCGACGAAACCGCGCGAACGCAGGAAACCGGTCAGATACGCCGTTGCCGGGTAGGGCGTGTTCAATTGCGTCATCGGCGGGATGAGCGACAGGATGCGGGGGCAGGCAGGGAAAGCGACAGTCATGGCCGACAGTTTACCTGTGCCAGCCCGGGTTCGGCGCGAGCCCGGGCGGCTGGTGAACATAAAAAAGCGGTCCTGCCGACGGACCGCCTTTCAGTGAAAGCGAAGAAACAGGGTGCGACTGGCCGCTTTACACGCCCGCCGATGCCTGTTTCTGCTTGTTGTACTGCTCAAGTGCGCGCTGGGTACCGTAGGAAATCGCATCTTCCACGGAACTGAACTGACGGCGCGTCGACCGATTGCTGGCTTCGTTGGTGCTCGATGTCTGATTGCTGGCCGTCGTTTCATTGCCTGTCTGGCGTACGCTGCCGGCCTGTTCTGCTGCCCGGCTGGCGCCGTAGGCAAGAGCCTCGTCGATCGAGGCGAACTGCTTGCGTTCGCTGCGATTGCTGGCCGTCGTGCTGCTTGCCGATTCTGTCGTGGTGGCGTTGTCGTTTGCAGCCGTCTGTCTCGTCGTCCTGGCCGAAGCCTGTTCCGCAGCACGACTGGTGCCATAGGCAATAGCTTCATCAACCGAGGCAAATTGCTGTCTTTCCGGCCGTGAAGTCGTGGCGCTGGAACCTGCGGAAGCGCTGCGCTGGGTATTTTCCGACTGCGCCTTGGCGACGCCCTCGGAGCTCAGCGTGACCTTGGTCGACGGCGAAGCACCCGCTTGTGTCTGACTGTCGGAAACCTTCTGCAAGGCACTTTGCAAACCGGAGGTATTGGCACCGATGGTCGAGGCGATTTTTTCGGCTGACTTGAGACTGCTGGTCAGTGAAGTCACCGAATTTTCGGCACGCTGGTTCCGGTAGGCTTCCTGAGTGGAAGTGCTTGAATTGATGGCGGTAGACATGATTGCCTCTGACTGGAAAATCGCTATCCCCTGTCGACCGACAGGGATATAGCCATACTCTATGCCATCACCCGTAAATGTGCAAAGTCGGCGTCGCCGAATTTGATGCGTTATACTGTTTATATGAACAGTTATCGTCGCATTGCCCACCTCGACATGGATGCTTTTTTTGCCTCGGTCGAGTTGCTGCATTATCCCGAACTGCGCGGACTGCCGGTGGTTGTTGGTGGTCGCCGGGTGGACCAGCCGCGTCCGCAGCCCGATGGCACGAGGAAATTTGCCCGTCTGCGCGACTACGCCGGGCGTGGCGTGATCACCACGTCGACCTACGAAGCGCGCGCGCTCGGTGTCTTTTCCGGCATGGGCCTGATGAAGGCTGCGCAACTGGCACCCGACGCCATCCTGCTGCCGGCGAACTTCGATGCTTACCGTGATTACTCTCGTCGCTTCAAGGCAGCTGTCGCGACGGTTGCCCCGATGATCGAGGACCGGGGCATCGACGAGATCTACATCGATCTCAGCGACATTCCGGAAGAAAGCCTGGCGCTGGCCCGACGCATCAAGCAGGCAGTTGTGGCCGCCACCGGTCTGAGTTGTTCCATCGGCATCACGCCGAACAAGCTGCTGGCCAAGATCTGCTCCGATCTCGACAAGCCCGACGGCATCACCATTCTCGGCATGGGCGAAATTCCCGGGCGGATCTGGCCGCTGCCGGCGCGCAAGATCAACGGCATCGGCCCGAAGGCGGCCGAACGGCTGGCGCGCATGGGGGTCACGACGGTCGGTGATCTGGCGGCAGTGCCGGTCGAAGAACTGGTCCGTCACTTCGGCCGGACCAGCGGTCGCTGGCTGCATCAGGTGGCCCACGGCATTGACGAGCGTCCCATCGTCACCGAGCGCGATCCCAAGTCGATCAGTCGCGAAAGTACCTTCGAGCGTGACCTCGATGTCGTCCGCGACCGGCCCGAACTGTCGGCTTTCTTTACCGCGCTGTGCCAGCGCGTTGCCGAGGATCTGGCGCGCAAGGGCTTCGTCGCGCGCACCATCGGCGTCAAGCTGCGTTTTGCCGATTTCAGCAGCGTCACCCGGGACATCACCTTGCCGACACCGCTCGCCGAAGCCATGGCGATCCGCCAGGCGGCCGGCCAGTGCCTCAAGCGCATTCCGCTGCAGCAGCGCATCCGCCTGCTCGGCGTGCGGGCATCCGGCTTGTTGCCGCTGGTCGAAGCGGAGAAGCCGGCAGAAAAGGTGCAGGCGGAACTGCAACTGGGTTAGCACGCGCCCGGCGCCAGCATTTATCATTCGCCCCTTTGTCGAAACACGCCATTCATGAACTACCTGCTTGTCGTCAATCTGTTGTGGGCGTTTTCCTTCAGCCTCATCGGCCAGTATCTGGCCGGGCAGGTCGATAGCGATTTTGCCGTTCTGGCCCGCGTTGCCGTTGCCGCGCTGGTGTTCCTGCCGATGATCTGCTGGCGGGGGCTGCCATCGCGGCTGATTGCCGGCTTCTGGCTGGCCGGGGCCTTGCAGTTCGGTGTGACCTATCTGTGCCTCTACCGCAGCTTCAGCGTGCTGACGGTGCCGGAGGTTCTGCTGTTCACCGTGCTTACCCCGATCTACGTCACTTTGCTTGAAGACGCGCTGGTCGGCCGTTTCAATCGCTGGGCACTGTTTGCCGCTGCCGTTGCGGTCGGCGGCGGGATCCTGATCCGTTTTCAGCCGCTTGCCGGCGATTTCCTCTGGGGCTTCCTGCTGCTGCAAATGGCCAATGCCACTTTCGCTGCCGGGCAGGTGCTGTGTCGTCGCCTGCTGGTGCAATACCCGACCGAGTTGCCGCTGTACCGCTTTTTTGGTCATTTTTTTCTGGGGGCGCTGGTGCTGGTGTTGCCATCCTTCCTGATTTTTGGTGACGCCGGCCGTCTGCCACAGACGGCCGTGCAATGGGGTGTGCTGCTGTGGATGGGCCTGTTTGCCACGGCCCTCGGCTTGTTCTGGTGGGTCAAGGGCAGTACCCAGGTCGATGCCGGCACGCTTGCGGTGATGAACGAGCTGCATGTGCCGCTGGGGTTGCTGGTGAATCTGCTGATCTGGAATCGCGATGCCGATCTGGCGAAGATCGCCCTGGGCGGCAGCGTGATCATGTTGTCGCTGTGGATCAACCGGGTCGGCAGGCGGCAGGGGGCTGTTTGTTAACGCATTGGCATTGAGATTTTCCGGAAAAGTCCTGCTAAAATAACGCATTGGTTTTTTCTGGTTATCTGAATGCGCTGGATTCTGGTCGCGGCTTTGGCTGCATTTTCGTCGGTAGGGGCTTTCGCATCGGAAACGATGAGCGAAGACCTGCCGTCGATCATCGATGCCTCCGAGATGGCACCGGGCGTGATCGTGTCTGCCATTCCGGTGCCTGCGCCGGTGATCGAAGTCCTGAAACCGAGCGATCCGATCGCCCGGGCGAAGTCGGCCAGGAAGCAACGTCTGGCCAAGAAGAAGCCGGCGCCGACGATGATGCTGTCGCGCACCGAGCGACGCCAGCTGCAGGTGCTGGTTACCGGTACGCAGACCGGTACGTCATCCGAGCGTTCATACGATCAGAAGGATGACAGTCAGGGTTCGCTGGGCGAACTCGACTTTCACCGTTCTTACAGCCGTCCCAAGGTGGTGGCCGAAGTCATCGCTGCCGAGGATGACTCACAGGGGCTTTCCGAGCACGTCAGGTTTCGTTTGCTGATGGCCCGGCTCAAGGCTGTTGAAGCCCACGCGCTGAACCAGGTGCAGGACGACGGCGAGGCGCTGTCGGAATCGGTTCAGCTTCGGCTCAAGCAGGCACGCCTGAAGGCCGTCGCTGCACATCAGCAGAAATTTGCCTGATCGTGCCTTGCGGCGTGGCGTTTGCCGCCCGCAGCAATCCGCCTCGTCAATAAAAGAGCTTGCCCAGATCCAGGGTTGAACGCCGGCCGATGGCAGCGCGATGCGTGTCTAGCCAGCGCTGCGCATGCTCGCGTCCCTGGTCGCGCAATTTTTCGAAAAACGGGCGGTTGACCGCAAGTTTGCTGTCGGCAGGCAGGTCGCCCAGGGCGCTGTCGGCGCAGATCGCATGAAAGCGTAGCTGGCTGAAACGGCGTTCCAGCCGGGCAACCGGCAGGCGGTCGAGCAGCCAGGCGGGCAGCGTGGTTTCGCCGATTTGTTCGCGCAGATGGGCAAACATGCGCATTTCACGCAGGAAAGTCGAGTTGAAGGCGAGTTCGCGCAGGCGTTCGCGGATTTCGGTCGCGGTGTCCGGCGTTTCGCTATAACGCAGTGGCGTCAGCAGGACGAGCAGGATGTCCGCCGATGTGCACTGGTAAACCAGCGGGAATACCGCCGGATTGGCGCTGTAGCCGCCGTCCCAGTAGGGCTGGCCGTCGATGTGGATGGTGCGGTGGATGGTCGGCAGGCAGGCCGAGGCGAGCAGGGCGTCGACCGACAGTTCGTGATTGTGGAACAGCCGCAGCTTGCCGGAATTGGCGTGGGTGGCGGCGATGAACAGTTTGACCGGGCTTTCCGCACGCAGGCGGGCGAAGTCTATCTGTTGCTCGATGATGTCGCGCAGCGGGTTGAGATCGAACGGGTTGAGCTGTTCCGGCGTCAGGTGGTCGGCCCACTGCAGCATCATCTTCAGTGCCGGTGCCATGCTGGCGCTGGCGGCAGCCTTGCTCTGGAACGGGGCCGAATCGGCAATGGCCAGCCAGAAGTCGCTCAGCGCCTGACGGGCACCGTCCCGGCCACCGGCCAGCAGGCCGTGGGCGAGGCAGACGGCATTCATCGCGCCGGCACTGGTGCCACTGACACCTTCGAAATCACAGCGACCATCTTCGAGCAGGGCATCGAGCACGCCCCAGGTGAAGGCGCCGTGGGCTCCGCCACCTTGCAGGGCAAGATTGATTCTGGGTTCGGACACGGTCTGGCACTCCCGGAAAATCGTCAGGCCCGATGATAGCCGGTCAGCCGGGGATCAGTCGCATTCCAGCGTGATCAGCGGCGCGCCCTCGGCGACGTTGTCGCCGGCCGTGACGTGGATTTCGACAACGCGTCCGGCCCACGGGCTGGGAATGTCCAGCGCCACCTTGCCGGTTTCCAGCGTCAGGATGTTGTCGTCGAAACCCAGTACATCGCCCGGCTGGACCAGCACTTCCAGGATGAAGACGTCGCCGCTGGCGCAGGAGCCGCAGCTTTGCCAGCATTCGGGGTACTTCGGCATGTGCACGGTACGGATTGTCACGGTCGACGCCCTCAACGCCCCAATTTCTGCTTGATGGCAGGGAGTGCGGCCAGCGCGGCGCGTTCGCCTTCGAGCATGGCATCGTGGCGGGCGGTGAAATCCCAGGACTTGACGTAGGGCAGGCGCGGCCGGATGACGATGTCGGCGCTGGCCAGTTCATGCTTGCCGATGACGCTGCCCATGATCGTCGTCGTCTGCCACAGGATGGCGCTCAGGCTGTCCACCGGCTGACCTTCGGCCAGCGCCGAGATGTCGACGGCGATGATGAAATCGGCCCCCATCTCGCGCGCCGCGACAACCGGTACCGGGCTGACCAGTCCGCCATCGACATAGCTCTTGCCGTTGATCTGCACCGACTGGAAAACGCCGGGCACGGCCGCCGAAGCGCGTACGGCCATGCCGGTGTCGCCGCTGCGGAAGAGGACCCGCTCGCCACTGTTGAGGTCGGTCGCGACCGTGCCGAACGGGATGCGCAGCTTTTCCAGCGGCCGCCGTTTCAGGTGCTGGTTGACGAAGGACTGCAGGGCCTCGCCCTTGAGCAGTCCGGGGCTGCCGCGCAGCGTCCAGTCGGCAAACAGCGTCTCGTCGAGCTGGATTGCCAGCTTCTGCATGGCGAAGGCGTCGAAACCACCTGCATACAGCGAGCCGACGACGGCGCCGGCACTGGTGCCGACGATGTAGTCGGGCACGATGCCCTGCGATTCCAGCATCTTGATCACGCCGATATGGGCGAAACCGCGCGCCGCGCCGCCGCCGAGCGCGAGGCCGATCTTCGGCTTCTTGGCGGCAACGGGGAGTGGTGGCGGTGGTTCGGGCCTGGCGGGCTGCAGGACCGAACAGCCGGCGAGCAGTAATGCGGCAGCGGCCAGCAGGGCACGGCGGCGGCTGGCGGGCAGGTGATTCTTGGCGTGATTCATGGTGGCGCCAATGATAGGTGACGCAGGCGGCGAAGAGGAGGGGGCATGCGTACGATTCCTCGGTGTTTTTGTAACAAGCGCGCAATCCCCGCGTGCGTTAATGCCATCCCCTTGCCATCTGTTGTTTCCCCGATGTCCCTAATCCGGATACTGACCAGCATCTGCCTGCTGTCTGTCGCGCTGTTCCTGTCACACGTTGCCATTGCCAAGGGGGCCCCGCCCGATGCTTCCCGGATTGCCCAGGATATCGCGGCGGCGGGTAGCCTGCGCACGCAGTCGCAGCGTCTGGCCAAGCTGCATTTGCAGGGAGCCATGGGAATCGATGCAGTGCGTGCCCGGCGCGATGTGCAGAGCGGCAGCGACAGCGTCGATGCCTTGTTTGGACGCCTCGCCGGCTACGCGCAGAAACCGGAAACACGACGCGCCTACCTGCGCTGTGCAACGGTCTGGCGGGAACTGCGGGAAGTCCTGTTGCGGACGCCGGCAGAAACGCGGGACGAGCGGATCAACCAGTTGGCCGATGATCTGATGATCGCCAGCGGCAAGCTGGTGCTGCAGATTGAGTCCCAGGCCGAAGTATCGGGCGGCCGTCTGCTCGATTTGTCGACGCGGCTGAACATGCTCGGCCAGCGCCTGGCTCGCCTGTATCTGCAGATTCAGGCCGGCGACCGTTCGCAGGGCGTGCGGCTGGATGTCGAGCAGGCACGCCGGGAATTCGCCACCGGCCTCGGTGAACTCGATGCCGCGCGCGAGAACTCGGCCGCCAGCCGGCAGGCCATCGCGCTCGCCCGCAACCAGTGGATCTTTTTCGATATCGCGATCAGTCAGCTGGACCCGGCTGTCCGCAAGGACGGCCAGGCGGCGCGCAATGTCGCGACGAGCAGCGAACGGATTGCCCAGATGCTCGACGAGGCCAGCGCGCAATACGCCCGCGACTACGGCGCCGGCCCGGGCACGGGCAAGCGCTGAGTCGTCCGCTCAGACGTCGGTTTCGACCAGTCCGCCGTCCTTCTCCATCCACGCCCGGCGGCCGGCGGCTTCGCCTTTGCCCATCAGCAGCGTGAAGGTGGCGGTCATTTCCTCGATCATCTGGCGGCTGGCCCGGAACGGCACCAAGCGGCGGGTGTCCGGGCACAGCGTGGTTTCCCACAACTGGTCCGGGTTCATTTCGCCGAGACCCTTGAAGCGGGAAACGCTGATCTTGTTTTCCGAAATGCCTTCCTCGCGCAGCTTGTGCAGCGTCTGGACCTTCTCGTTCTCGTCGAGGCAGTAGATCTTGCGCGTGTGGCCGCGCGCCTCGACATCGACGCGGAACAGCGGCGGCTGGGCGACGTGGATGTGGCCGCGTTCGACCAGCGCCGGGAAGTGCTTGAGGAAGAGCGTGAACAAGAGCACCTGGATGTGCGAGCCGTCGACGTCGGCATCGGACATGACGATGATCCGGCCGTAGCGCAGGCCGGACACGTCGATGCTGTCGATCTGCTCGATGCCGTGCGGGTCGACGCCGACGGCGACGGAAATGTCGTGTACTTCGTTGTTCTTGAACAACTGGCCGCGGTCGACCTCCCAGGTGTTCAGCACCTTGCCGCGCAGCGGCAGCACCGCCTGGGTTTCCTTGTCGCGGCCCTGTTTGGCCGAGCCGCCGGCGGAATCGCCCTCGACCAGGAAGAGTTCGTTGCGGCCGATGTCATCGGATTCGCAGTCGGTCAGCTTGCCGGGCAGCGTGGCAATCCCCGAAGACTTCTTCTTTTCCACCTTCTGCGTCGATTTCAGCCGGTTCTGCGCCGCCTTGACCGCCAGTTCGGCGATCTTCCTGCCGAAATCGGCGTGGCTGTTCAACCACAACTCGAACGGGTCGCGCACCATCTGCGTGACCAGCTTGTAGGCGTCGCGGCTGGTCAGTTTTTCCTTGGTCTGGCCCTGGAATTGCGGGTCGAGTACCTTGGCCGAGAGCAGATAGGTCATCTTGCCGCAGACGTCTTCCTGCGCCAGCTTCACTTTCGCCGGCAGGATCGCGTGGTGTTCGGCGAAGGCCTTGACCGCCTCGAACACGCCGGCCTTCAGCCCGGCTTCGTGGGTGCCGCCGTCGAGCGTCGGGATCAGGTTGACGTAGGATTCCGGCTTGCTGCCGCCTTCCTCGAACCAGGCCAGCGCCCAGGTGGCGCCTTCGCCGACGGCGAAACCGTTGGCCGTGGTGACGTATTTCTCGCCGACGAAGATCGGCGCCACCGGCGTGCCGACCATCATTTCGTTGAGGTAATCGGCCATGCCGTTCTGGTAGCACCAGGTTTTCTTCTCCTGGCCTTCAATGTCCAGTTCGACAGTGACATTGGGCATCAGTACCGCCTTCGAGCGCAGCAGATGCTCCAGTTGCCCAAGATTCACCTTCGGCGAATCGAAATACTTCGGGTCGGGCGCGATGCGTACCGTGGTGCCGGTGTTGCGCTGGCCGACATCGCCGATGCGGGTCAGCGGTTCGATGACGAAGCCGTCGGCGAAAACGATTTTGTGCACGCCACCGCCGCGCTTGATCTCGACTTCGAGGCGCGTCGACAGCGCATTGGTTACCGAAACGCCGACACCGTGCAGGCCGCCGGAGAAACGGTAGGCGTTGCCCGATTCCTTCTTGTTGAATTTGCCGCCGGCGTGCAGCTTGCAAAACACCAGTTCGACCGCCGGCCGGCCTTCTTCGGGGTGAATCTCGACCGGGATGCCGCGGCCGTTGTCGGAAACCTCGATGATGCCGTTGCCGTCGATGCGCACCGAAATCTTCTTCGCGTAGCCGGCCAGCGCCTCGTCGGCCGAGTTGTCGATGACTTCCTGGACGATGTGCGTCGGGCAAGTCGTCCTGGTGTACATCCCGGGGCGTTCCTTGACAGGTTCGAGGTCTTTTAAAACGCGGATCGAGGCGGCGGAGTAATCGGTCATGACAGCGGGGCGGGACTGCGAGGGGATGCATTCTAACCTCTCAGCCCGAGATGAAGGAGTTTGCCGGTGGCGGAAAAATAGCATCTCCCCCCTGTTTGCGGGGTGGTGGTCGGCCATCTCCTCTAGCGATACTTGACCCCATTTATATCCATGGAATTAATGATGACATTCAAACCAAATCGTCTGGTCGCCGCACTGTTCTCCTGCGGTCTGGTCAGTCTGCTGCATGGGCCGGCCATGGCCGGTGTCGATGGGCTGGATTACAACCTGCCGACCAACATTGGCACCGGCATGTTCGGTCTATCCGGCGACGGTAATGTCGCGGTCGGCACGGTGCGTCTCGATGCGTTCAATTACCGCGCCTACAAGTTCTCGCCGGGCAGCAACACGCAGCTCAATGGTCCGGCCGGTTACGAGCAGGTGGTCGCGCAGGCGGCGTCGACCGACGGTTCGGTCGTCGCCGGCTGGGCCTTGCCCACCTACATCAGTCCCAGCGCTCGGGCGCTAGTCTGGAACGGTGCCACCATGACCCAGTTGCCGGACCTGGCGAGCGGGCCGGGCACCGTTGCCAGCCAGGCCTGGGCGATTGCCGGCGATGGCCGCAAGGTGGCGGGCTTCAGCTATGCCAGCGGCGGCGGTTACCATGCCGTGCGCTGGCTCGACGGCGGTGCCGGCTGGTCGGTCCAGGATCTCAACGGCGGCGCCTTCACCAGCAGTTTCGGCCGTGGCATCGATGCCAGCGGCGATACGGTCGTCGGTTACGGCAGCACGATGGTTCTCGGCTACCAGGGCAGCAACCTCGTCCATATCAGCGGTCTGGTCGAAGAGGCCTTCGTTTGGACGGCGGGCGGCGGCATGCAGGGCCTGGGCGTGCTCGCTTCCGATAACGATCCTGTGGTCGGCACGATGACCCCGAGCAGCCGCGCCTACGCGGTGTCGGCCGACGGCAGCACGGTGGTCGGCATTTCGCGCGGCGTCGGTGCCGGCGATATTCCCGAAGCCTTCCGCTGGACCAGTGCGGGCGGCATGGTCGGTCTCGGTATCCTGGCCGGCGGAACCTACAGCATTGCCAACGGCGTCAATGCCGACGGCACGGTTGTGGTCGGCAATGCCGACCAGCCAACCCCCTTGATTCCCAGTATCCGTGGCGCCTACGCCACCCGCTGGTCGGCGACTGGCGGACTGCAGACGGTCAGCGACTGGTTGACCGCCAACGGCGTCAGCGTCGGCAGCAACACCTTCACCGACGCGGTGGCGGTCGACGCCAGCGGTAACGCCGTTCTCGGCAAGGGCCAGATTGACGGCACAACCCAGGGCTACCTGGCGCGCGTCAGCGGTGGCAACACGGGTGGTGGAAATACGGGTGGTGGAAATACGGGTGGTGGAAATACGGGTGGTGGAACTAC
>Ga0209066_10001593_pt1 | contig 29727 bp, 28 predicted proteins | sample All_14_2_FD_187198 | JGI IMG/M metagenome (GOLD analysis project Ga0209066, IMG submission 187198) | Freshwater microbial communities in response to fracking from Pennsylvania, USA - Allegheny Zone_MetaG_DW_15 (SPAdes) (version 2) ...
GACCTTAACAGGCTCGGCACAGGTCAAGCCAGCGGGTGCTTCAGTCGCAGCAACTTCGGTCGCAGCTTCGGTTGCGGCTTCAGTAGCAGCAGCTTCTGTGGCAGGAGCCTCAGTCGCTGCAGGGGCGCAGGCAGCTAAAACGAGCGAAAGAGCTACCAGCAAAAATGCGAGCGTACGAAAAACTTTCATTTTATTCTTCTCCTTGTAATTTTTTGTTTCGACATTCCAGCAATGGAGCTAAAGAGTATTTCGATAAGTCACCTCCTATGCTGCAAAATCCGTGATCGCGCGCGAGGCGGCTTCCGCAATTTCAATTGGGAAGAAATGCCCCGCATCGGGAAAGATCAATACTGTGCTGCCCGCGATCTTCTGCGCAAGCAAATCCGCGTTGGCGGGTGGCACCACTTTGTCGTGTGCGCCGAACAAGATCAAGGTCGGGACGTTGAGGCGCGAAAGTTTGTTTTCAAAGGCGGCGGCTTCCGCTAAAAGTCCCAGCCCAATCGCCATCTGAGCCTGATACGGCGCAGGTTCGATCGGGTTCGCCACACGCCACTTGATCCACTCTTGGATCATTTCAGGATTCTTTTCAGACCAACCCGGAGCAGTGCTGACCTTCAATCCGTTCGTAAAGCGAGTCAATGGATCGCTGGAAACATCACTGAGGACGTTCATCGCCTCTTGCGTGACCGGGACATGGTTTGGTCCCCCAAAGTTGGTCGAACACAGGATGAGTTTTTCTACTCTCTGCGGAAAATCAAGAGCCATCGCCTGAGCGATAAACCCGCCCATGGAATGCCCCACGATGACAGCCTTTTCGATCTTCAAGGCATCGAGCAATCCGACCGTATCTTGCGCAAGCATCTGCGCCGTGTATGGACCCGCAGGCTTATCGCTCTGCCCAACACCACGGTTATCGAACGTGATGATCTTGAACTTCTCCGCCAACAATGGAACCATCTTATGCCACTGCCAACTCGAATACCCAAGACCAGAGATCAAGACGAGCGGCTTGCCCTCGCCATGGATTTCGTAATAGAGTTCGATGTTATTGGTCTTAATTTTCGGCATACGACCTCTCAAGTGGGAAGTGTGTAGTGGGAAGTGGGTAGAAAAACCATTCACTACTCACTATTCACTACCCACCACCCACTGTTTTTTCAACTCCGCCTTGATCACCTTTCCGTACGATGAATACGGCAAAGCTTCTACAAACTCAACACGTTTCGGAATTTTGTATTTCGCCAAACGTCCCTGGCAAAATTGAATTAACTCTTCACCTGTCACAGATTGACCCGGCTTACACGCCACGATCATCAAACCGACTTCGCCCCATTTTTCATCAGGTTGACCGATCAACGCTGCATCAGCAACCGCTGCATGTTCGCGGAAGATGGCTTCCACTTCAGCGGCATAGACGTTCTCTCCGCCGCTGATGATCATGTCCTTGAAACGCCCGGCAATGTAAAAGTAACCATCTTCATCTTGTCGTGCCATATCACCAGTGTGGAACCAGCCATCTTTGAGCGATTGTTTCGTGGCTTCTGCATTGTTCCAGTAACCCACACAAACATGGTCACCTTTGATGATGAGTTCACCAGTTGAACCAACCGGCACATCCTTGCCATTTTCATCCACCAAGCGCATGTCACTGTGGAAGATAGGCTTACCTACTGAGCCTAGTTTTGCCAGCGCATCTTCATCGGTCATCGAGAAGCAGTTCACGCCCACCTCGGTCAGACCGTAACCCTGACGCATGACCACACCTTTTTTCTCACTCCACGCTTCGATCAGCGAAGGCGGACATGGCGCACCGCCGCTGATAAAGAAACGCACATGGCTGAAATCAGCATTATCGAATTGAAATGAATTCATCCACACTTGGAACAAGGTTGGCACGCCGAGAATGACCGTACATTTTTCATCCACGATCAATTTCAAGGAGGCATCGGGGTCAAAGGTACGTCCGAGCAAAAGCTTGCCGCCCACATGAAAAAGCGGAACGAGAAAAACGAACAACCCGCCCGAATGGAACATCGGTGTGAGGATCGGAGAAATATCTTTTTCGTTCAAACCCCAAGACATGACCGTGTTGATGGAGTTCCACACCACCTGCCGGTGAGGAAGAACCGCACCTTTGGGTCGTCCGGTTGTGCCGGATGTGTACAGGATGCAAACCGGGTCATCCCCCACAATGGCTGGACTCTTCGGCTCCTCTGCCGAGGCATGGGCTGTCAATTTTTCGTACGCTTCACCGGAGACTTCTGCGCCTTCAATCGAAATGAGATGCTCCACTTTGATGGAGTCTTTCATCTCGCTGTAAACCGAAACGAATTCAGGACCAACAATCAACACCTTGGGCTGGCAGTCATTGACGATATAAGTCAACTCACGCGAGGTCAAGCGCCAATTCAAAGGTGCAAGGATCGCACCAAGTTTTGCCACACCGAACAACAAGTCCACATAGGCAACGCTGTTGTGCGCAAAAATGGACACACGGTCACCTTTCTCTACACCGCAAGTTTCTCGCAAGAAGTTCGCGGCGCGATTGGCGCGTTGATTCAACTCCGCATAGGTGTAGTGGACTCCAGTCGCAAGTTCGATCAACGCCTCGCGGTTCGGGGTCAACAGGGCTCGTTTGGTGAGGATATCGGCAGAATTCATAGGTTCAGTGTCAGGTTCCAAGTGTCAGGTGAGAAATTAGAGAAAAAAATCACGTGTCGAGTACCAATATCTTGGCACCTGACACGTGACACATGACACGCTATTTACGTCCCAACCACAATGCCACCATCCACGCGCAGGACTTCACCCGTAATGAACGAGGCTTCGTCAGAGGCGAGGAAGAGATAAGCGTTGGCAATATCGCGCGGATCGCCCAAACGTCCGAGCGGAGTCTTGGCACGCATACCATCCAACACTTTATCAGGCATGGCGGTCACCATTTCGGTGGCGGTGAAACCGGGAGCCACAGCGTTGACGCGGATGTTCAACTTGCCCATTTCACGCGCCCAGACCTTGGTCATGCCGATCACACCGAACTTGGTGGCAACATAGTTGGTCTGACCAAAGTTCGCATCCAAACCCACAACCGAAGAAGCATTGAGGATCACGCCTCCGCCCTGCTTCGCCATCACTGGCGCAACCGCTTGAGCGCAATTGAACACGCCCTTCAAGTTGACCGAGATCACGAGGTCAAAATCGGCTTCAGACATCTGCCCAACGAGTTGACCTTCCTTGAACTTGATCAACTGCCCATCGCGCAGCACACCCGCGTTGTTGACGATGACATCGATGCGTCCATACTTGGCGACCACATCATCGATCCACTTCTGAACGTCTTCACGGCTGGTTACATTGACCTTGTAGAAGGCCGCGCCTTCGCCAAGCAGTTTCAAGGTTTCCTGACCAACAGTTTCGTTCACATCACAAATGACAACTTTCGCACCTTCTTCGGCAAAACGCAGGGCAGTGGCTTTACCAATTCCCGCCGCGCCGCCAGTGACGAGCACTACTTTATCTTTCATGCGCATGGTGAAGTTCCTCTTGGGATATTTAGTTTTTTGAAACGTACGCTGTCAACCTGAATGGCTGACAACATGAGATCTTTTACATGCAGGATGCCCCGGCTTTCCTATCCACTGCGATTCTGAAGGATGCGGTGATGGGGCGCTAACGCCCTGGTCTGAAACGCTTCTTTGAAAAAGCAGCCTCTGAGCCAAAGGGGGGGATGTTGATTTCTATAGTGCCGTTAGCATGGACTTTTGGCATAGCCAGAACATCCTGCGTTTTGCTAGGTTAACGTATGGCTGTTACAAGCCAGTTACAAGGGCTTAAAAGCACAGAGGAACACTGTTTAGTGTTCCTCTGCATGGTTTTACCGTAAAGTATTACGCCTTGAACGCCAGATACGTCTTTTTGGCATCCCCTTCGCCAAATTCCACGAAATCGACCGTCAGCGGCGTGCCCACTTTGATCTCCGCCGGCTTCGACATGTCCAGACCAGTGATGCGGGCGCTGATGAAGGTGCCTTCTACCAGTTCGACAATCCCTGAAACATATGGGTTCTTTTTATCGAAGCCCTGTTCCACCATAAAGGTCGGTCCGCTGTAAATGATGGTGAAACCCGCCAACTTGCCTTTGCCGCTCGCTTCCACCCATTCCATTTCTTCGCCGTGGCACTTCGGGCAGATCTCGCGCGGAGGCGCATACACGCCGCCGCACTTTGTGCACTTCACGGTCATCAGTTTATGCTCAGCCAGATATTGATTGAACGCCGCCGCCGTGAATGGTCGGATTGTTGTTGTCTCTGCCATGATTAATTCCTCCGCTCAAATACGTGGACGGTGCAAGTGGACCCGGTCGCCCCGACGTTGTGAGTCAATGCCAGGTTGACATCACCATCCACCTGACGCGCCTCAGCCTGCCCCCGCATCTGCTTGAACACTTCGACAGCTTGTGCCACGCCGGAAGCTCCCACAGGGTGTCCCTTCGCCTTCAAACCGCCTGAGGTATTGATGGGTTTCGCGCCGTTACGGGCGGTCATGCCATCTTCGGCAGCTTTGAAGCCTTCACCCGGAGCAAAGAAGCCGAGGTCTTCACTAGCAATCACTTCTGCGATGGTGAAGCAGTCATGCACTTCCGCAATGCGGATGTCTTTCGCGCTCACGCCTGCCATCTCGTAAGCATTCGCCGCCGCAGTCTTTGCAGCAGGGATGCTGGTTAGTGAGGGACGGTCATGCAAGGCTGAACCCGAAGCCTGCGCCGAACCGACGATATGAATCGGATGGTCAGTGAATTGATGCGCGATCTCTTCTGCTACAAGCAAAATCGCCGCCGCACCGTCTGATACGGGTGAGCAATCGAATAGGCGAAGCGGGTAAGCAATTGTCGGGTTGCCTGATTCGTCATGGAGAAAATCCCAAATGTTCGCCCAAGTTGGGGCGGGCTTCCCCTTTTTCACCGCAGCCTCGACGCGTCCTTCCATCCATTTTTGAATGGTGACGCCAAATTGCGCGTTCGGATTGAGTGCGGCATTGTCGTGATTCTTGACCGCCACGTTCATGAGATGCTCAGACTTCATGCCGTACTGAGCCATATACGCGGACGCCATCGCGGCGTAAAAGCCGGGGAAGGTAAAGCCCGCGGGAATTTCAAAGGGAACATCGGCGGCGGTTGCCAACGCTTCGGTGACAGCCGCTGTGTTGAGCGCGGTCATCTTCTCCGCACCGCCGACAAGGACAACATCTGCCATGCCCGAAGCGATCGCCATCACGCCTTGGCGCAAAGCAACACCACCCGAGGCGCACGCATCTTCCACACGTGTGGCAGGGATGGGCAGCAGACCGACCGAGTCCGCGAGAATGGGCGCGAGATGCGCTTGATGCTCGAACTGGTCACTGGAAAAATTACCAACATACATGGCTTCAATTCTGGATGGATCAAACCCCTTATCCACCGATCTGGTCATTGCCTTGTAAGACTCAACAAAAAGATCACGTGAGTTCTTCTCGGCAAAGGCACCAAATTTCGACATCCCCGCGCCAACCATGGCTACCCCGCGCGGGAGGGATTTCACTTTAGGCATTACGCCTCCTTATTAGTGGGTAGTGATTGGTGGATAGTGAGTAGTGTTTTTGTCCACTACCCACTATCCACTGCCCACTATTTATTTCAAAGCTTTTCCAAACGCCGCCATAAACTCTTCGGGCTTCTCCACGTAGGGAGTGTGCCCCGTATCGGCAATGACGACTTCTTCGAACGAACCGCCCTGAGCGGCATACTTCTCGAGCAGGCTGCGGGTCTGTCCCACCATTGGCTGAGGAGGATAGACTTCTTCACCGGGCCAGCCGGGGACATAGCCCAACTTGCCGAGCGTGCCAAAATCAAAGAACGAGCTATCCGAGACGATCATGTCCGAGTCGCCGCGCACCCACAGGATGAAGGGTTTGCTCGCCGCGCCGAGGAAGTTCTTCACACTGTCACCTACATACTTGGGTGAAAGCGCATTGATGGGACCAAACTTGCCGGGCGCTACATTGGGCCAATTGCCCGAAGGGACGAAATCACCGGGGTACTTCTGTTCACCGATCTTCTCGGTCATAAGTGAGGAGAGCAAATCTTCTTCACGAGCAGGGACGAACGGCGGTTTCCAGTAGAAGCTATTCATCACCACGCGCGGCGAGGCTTGCGGGTTATCGGATGAGCGGTCGCCAGCAGCAATTAATTTGGGGAATTCGGGGTTGACCACGCCGCCGCCGGAACCGGCGAAGTCATCGTAGCAGGGTGTGCCGTCGAGGTCTTTCGAGCCGCCGAAGCCGTAGATCGAGCCGGGGTTGACGACGGTTCCGCTTAAGACGCGTCCGCTCAGTGAACCGACCAAACCGAACACGATCGTGCCGCCCATCGAATGACCGACCACGTGGGTCTTTTCGATCTTGAGCGCATCGAGCAAAGCTTTGATGTCATCGATCCAATCCCCCATGCCGCGAGTGGCGTCGATCAACTTGTCTTCGGTGTCGCCATAACCGCGCAGGTCAGGTGCAATGCCGCGGAAACCTGCAGGCAACTTGAGCATGACCTCTTCCCAATACGAAGCGGAAGAAGCATTACCATGCACAAACAAAACCGGCGTGCCGTTCTCGGGTCCGCTAAAGAGGACGTGCTGTTTCAAGCGGGAGGTATCCACCATTTTGGATGTGATACCGGGAAGGGTTGGAACTGTGGGCATAAATTTCTCCTTGGAATGATTTTTAGACGTACAAGATAAATGTTACACCAAATAAACCTGAAGCGAGCAGGGGGACAACTAGTGATGGAATTGTGCTTCTTCGGTGGAACCTTTGATCGCGCCTGTAGAAACTTCGCCGCCATTGACCGTGGTTTGTACAGCATCGAAGTAGCCTGCACCTACGAACGCCTGATGCTTCACGGCGCGGAAGCCCATGGTCTTTTCCATTTCGAATTCACGTTCCTGCACTTTGACAAAGGCGCTCATACCATTACGAGCATAGCCGTGAGCAAGATCGAACATGCTGGCATTGAGGGTATGGAAGCCCGCCAAAGTAATGAATTGGAATTTGTATCCGGCTTCGCCCAATTTATCTTGGAACTCAGCGATCTGCTTGTCATCCAATTTGCGCTTCCAGTTGAAGGATGGCGAACAGTTGTAAGCCAACATCTTGCCGGGGTATTTGGCATGGATAGCTTTGGCAAATTCCTGCGCCTCACCCAGATCAGGCGTGGAGGTTTCGCACCAGATCAGATCCACATACGGGGCAAATTCAAGCGCACGTGCCACTGCGTATTCAAGTCCGTTCTTCACAACGAGGAAGCCATCGGCAGTGCGTTCGCCGGTGAGATGTTCATGGTCTACGCGGTCAATGTCGCCGCGGATGAGAGTGGCAGACAAGGCGTCGGTGCGACCAATGAAAATGGTGGGAACCCCCATCACGTCAGCGGCGAGGCGGGCGGAGATCAATTTCTGGATGAAGTCATGCACAGGCACGAGGACTTTTCCACCCATGTGTCCGCACTTTTTCAACGAAGAGAGTTGATCTTCAAGGTGGATGCCTGCGGCTCCGGCTTCGATCATGGCTTTGACCAACTCAAAGGTGTTGAGTGGACCGCCGAAGCCTGCCTCGGCATCCGCCACGATAGGCGCGAAGTATTGCACCTCGCCATCGCGTCCTTCCATGTGTTGGATCTGGTCGGCGCGGATGAGAGCATTGTTGATCTTTTTCAAAACGGTGGGAACACTGGTCACCGGGTAAAGGCTTTGGTCGGGGTACATGGTGAGGGCGTCATTGGCGTCACCTGCCACCTGCCAGCCACTGAGGTAAATGGATTTCAAACCTGCCTGCACCATTTCCACTGCCTGGTTGCCGGTCAATGCGCCCAGAGCGCGGATAAATTTTTCTTCGTGCAATAATTGCCAGAGGCGTTCGGCTCCCATACGTGCCAGCGTGTGGTCATGTTGGAAGGTGCCGCGCAGACTGTCCACTTCTTCGGCGGTGTAAGGTCGGTACACGCCTTTCCAGCGGGCGTCTTCTGCCCATTCTTTCTTCAACTCTTCGACGGACTTGGGTTGGTACTTGTGGAACATGGTTTCTTCTCCTCGGTTTCAGTCTAATTTTTCATAGGCGGGCAGCGTAAGGAATTCGGAGAACGTGTCGGCGGTGACCAATCCGTCGAACAGGTTGATCGCGTCTTCCATGCGGCTGTTTGCATATGTCTCTGCCCCGAATTGGGCTTTGATTTTTGTGATCTCGTCCGCCAAAAACTGGCGGTACAAGTCCAGTGAAACATTACGTCCATCTGAGAGAGTGGCGTTGGGGTTATGAACCCATTGCCAGAGTTGAGCACGGCAGATCTCGGCGGTGGCGGCATCTTCCATCAGGTTATGTATGGCGACTGCACCTGAGCCACGCAACCAAGCATCAATGTATTGCAAGGCGACGTTGATATTGAGGCGCATGCCCGCTTCGGTGATCTGTCCGTTGGGGATGTTGAAGTTGACCAGGTCTGCGGCGGTGGTGTTGACCTCCGTTCGCAACTTCTCTTTTTGGTGCGGCTTGTCTTTCAGCACGCTGTCGAAGACTTCTTTGGCGGTGGGTACAAGGTCGGGGTGAGCGACCCAGGTACCGTCGAAACCGTCGTTTGATTCGCGCAATTTATCTTCGCGGACTTTGGCTAGCGCGATGTCGTTCACTTCCTTGTCTTTGCGGCTGGGAATGAATGCTGCCATGCCGCCGATGGCATGTGCTCCGCGTTTGTGACAAGTCTTGACCAATAACTCGGTATACGCCCGCATGAATGGGACGGTCATGGTCACTTGAGCGCGGTCAGGCAGGAGGAAGCCCGGCTGTTTGCTGAATTTCTTGATGGTGCTGAAGATATAGTCCCAGCGACCGGCGTTGAGCGCTACGATGTGCTCGCGCAGTTCATATAAAATTTCATCCATCTCAAACGAAGCGAGGATGGTTTCGATGAGGACGGTCACTTTGATGGTTCCACGCGGGATGCCGAGCTTATCTTGTGCGAAGTTGAATACGTCGTTCCACAGACGCGCTTCGAGATGACTCTCCAATTTGGGGAGGTAGAAGTATGGACCCGTGCCGCGCTTTCGGAGGCGATCCGCATTCAGAAACAGATACAAGCCAAAGTCGAAGAGAGAGGCGGAGATGGGTTTGCCATCCAACGTCACATGTTTTTCATCCAAATGCCAGCCACGTGGACGTACAAATAACGTCGCGGGATTTTCATTCAGTTTGTAGTTTTTTTCGGGAGTGGTGAGGGAGATGGTGCGCTCGATGGCGTCGCGCAAGTTAAGATGACCCTGGATGAGATTTTCCCAGGTGGGTGCGTTGGCATCTTCGAAATCTGCCATGAAAACTTTTGCCCCTGAATTGAGCGCGTTGATCGCCATCTTACGCTCTGGCGGACCGGTGATCTCCACGCGACGGTCTTGCAGGTCATCGGGTATTGAGCCGACTTTCCAATCTCCCGCGCGAATGTGCGCGGTCTCTTCAAGAAACGCAGGTAATTCACCCGCATCGAAAGCCTTTTGACGTTCGGCGCGTTTTTGCAACAACTCGCGGCGGCGCGAACCGAACTCGCGTTCGAGTTGTTCGACAAATGCAAGCGCTTGGGGTGTCAGCACGTCCTGAAATTCAGGCGTGATCTTTCCAAGAACGTCCATACGAGAACCTCCGGTGAAGAGCAGCGGTTGATGTTGTGAGTATATGGAGTTGGGTATCACTTGAGTTACAAAAAGCACAAACCCCCATTAAAAGAATCCACGAAGTTCACGAAGGAACACGAATTTGTAAGACAGCCTTCGTGATCTTCGTGTCCTTCGTGGAAAATTTACATAAACTTTTCGCGTAATTCGCGTTTGAGAATTTTCCCTGCGGCAGATATCGGCAGGGCATCCATCAAGGCTACTGATTTGGGCACTTTGTACTTCGCTAGTCGTTCGGTCATGAACTTGAGCAATTCTTCTTCACTGGCAGTTTGATTGGGCTTCAAGACCACACACGCCTTACCCACCTCACCCCATTTCGGGTCAGGCAATCCGATCACGGCACACATATGAACCGCAGGGTGCTGATACAACACCTTTTCGATCTCCGCGGGATAAACATTCTCGCCACCTGAAATAAACATATCCTTCTTGCGGTCGACGATGTAAAAGTAGCCCTCGTCATCATATTGGGCGACATCGCCGGTGTGGAAATATCCACGTTCATCGACGGCGGCTTGGCTGGCTTCTGGATTGTTGAAATAGCCGGAACTATACGAGGGACCTTTGAGCACCAACTCCCCCGCCTCATTCGGACCGAGGAACTGATTCTGCTCCCCGACGATTTTTGCGTCGACGAAAAAGTTTGGTCGCCCGATCGAGCCAGCCTTGCGGATGGCATCTTCCGGTGCAAGCGCAAAAATGCCGGGACCGAACTCGGTCATACCAAAGCCTTGCTTAAAGCGGATGTTCTTTTCTTTTGTATATTTCTCCACCAGCGGAACAGGCAACGGCGCGCCACCTGAAGTGCAGAACCGTAGCGCCGATAGATTCGCAGAATCCCAGTTAGAAGCCGTTGTCAGCATTTGATACATGGTTGGCACAGCGGCGAAGATGGTGACCTTCTCACGCTCGAGCAGAGTCAAAACCTGCACCGGGTCAAAGGCGCGGATGAGAATTGTCGTGCCGCCAAAGATGACTTGCGGCAGGGTGTAGACGAAGAGTCCGCCCGTGTGGAACATCGGGAAGACGTTGAGATAGACATCATTGTGCGTCACATCGTGGATGACGGTGTTGAGTGTATTCCACGCGATCATACGGTGCGAGACTTGCGCGGCTTTGGGAAGTCCTGTTGTTCCGCCGGTGAAGATCAAGGCGGCGGTATCTTCTGCTTCGAGGTCCTCGCAGGTTACGGCGGAGTCAGAGGCGGATTGGAGAGTTGGTTCAAAGGGGAGAGAGTCTTTGATTCCATTTCCATCGAGATGTAAAGTCAGTAACGAGTAATGAGTAACGAGGTTTGAAACGCCTTCTTTGAAATCATCCGAAAAGACGAGAATTTTAGGGTCGGTGTATTGGAAGATCTCGAGCAGTTCCTGCCAGTGCAAGCGCCAGTTGAGTGCGGTGTGAACCGCGCCAAGTTTGGAACAGGCGAAAAAGAGGTCGAGGTGTTCGTAGCCGTCTTTGGCGAGGATGGCGACCCGGTCCCCTTTGCCAATGCCTTGCGACTTGAGCCAGTTGGCAAGTTTGTTGGCGCGGCGATTCGCATCACGGAAAGTCAATCGCCATTCGGGAGATTTGCCCGCATCGATGAATGCAAGTTTGTCGGGGGAATATAGTTCTCTTCGAGCCAGATAATCGCCAATGTACATTTGAACTCCTTGCAGAAAAGTCTTAATGCGAAAAACGCGAAAAGAGCAAAAAAACGCATTTTTTTTTCGCGGCATTCGCTTTATTTGCGAAATTCGCGTTAAGTCTTTGAAAGTTTTTAATCGCTTTTTGCAGCTTCTAAGTCTGCCACGAAGACGAGGGTTTCGCCTTTGCAGACGATCTGTCCGTTCGAATTCACGCATTGAACGTTCAGATACACCAAGTCCTTCTCAGGGCGAAAGCGTGAAATCTCAACCGTGGCAGTAATCGCTTCGCCAACGTGTGCAGGTGCTGGAAACTCATAATGCTGTTTGAGCCACATCGTACCGCGCCCGGGGACTTTGGTGCCAAGCAAATCTGAAACCATGCCGCCCAGCATCGGTCCGGGGATGCAACCTGCATCATAACTGGTGTCACCAGTTAGTGTCGAGTAGGTTTGAATTTCTTCTGCTGTGAATGTGCGCGTGGAACTGGCATTCTGTCCCACTGTAAGACCTTTGTGTGTGGTTGTCATCGCTCACCTACTTCCATTGAATCAGCATGGACCCTTCGCATGAATTCTCGCCGTCGGGTCTTGTGATGGTGGTGGATAAACGCGCCTGTTTCGCATCGGCTTGCACTTCAGTTACTTCGAGGCGGATGGTAACTTCCATGTTTGCATAGGTTGGCTTGGGGAAGACCAGATCCTGTTCGAGTTGGCGCATATCTGAAAAATTCTCGCTCAACACACCGAGGATCATGCCGTACAACATCATGCCGTGTGCCACCGTCCCGCCGAAACGGGTTGTCGCGGCAAAGGCAGGGTCAACGTGAATGGGGTTGTCATCGCGGCTGAGTTCGGCGAAGAGGTTGAATTTTTCCTGAGTGAAGGTGCGCTTGGCAGTGATGACCTGCCCGAGGGTTGGAGTTGTGGTCATTTCAACCTGCATATTGTTTGCGGAGTTCAGTCTTCAAGACTTTGCCAGCGGCATTGCGTGGCAATGCAGAAATGAACACAACGGACTTCGGCACTTTGTACTTCGCCAAACGAGACTTGCAGAATTCGATCACTTCGGCTTCGGTCAAAGTTTGATTCGGTTTGAGCGCCACGATCGCGCAACCAACCTCACCCCATTTTTCATCCTTCATGCCAATGACTGCCGCCTCAGCAATGGCAGGGTTCGAGAACAAGACATTCTCCACTTCAGCCGGGTACACATTTTCGCCGCCAGAGATGAACATATCCTTCCAACGGTCAACGATGTAGTAATAGCCTTCATCGTCACAGCGGGCAACGTCACCTGAGTGAAGCCAGCCATCTTCAAAAGATTGTTTCGTGATTTCAGGCAGTTGCCAATAGCCGGGCGTCACACCGGGACCTTTGATAAGCAGTTCGCCGTTTTCGCCGACAGGAACATCTTTGCCAGATTGATCCACAATGCGGACGTCCACCCACGGCTGAGGCTTGCCCACCGAGCCGGACTTTGTGACTGCATGCGCCTCATCAACTAAGAAGACGGTTGGTCCTGTCTCCGTCATACCGAATCCCTGCTGGATCATGATTCCGCGCTTCTCGTACAGTTCCAACAAACTGAGCGGCATGGGAGCGCCGCCACACGCCCACGAACGCATGGATGAGAAATCTGTCTTCTCAAAGTCCGCGTTTTGGCTCATGAACAAGTACATGGCGGGTACGCCGAAGAAAGCTGTGACTCGAGTCGAAAGCAGGTTCATGGTTTGCACGACGTCAAAAGCCCGCGGCACAATGGCTGTTCCACCTGCAATGAAAGTGGGATTGGTATACATATTATTTCCGCCTGTGTGGAAAACAGGCAGAAGATTGAGCGTAGTATCTTGTGAGGTTAGGTCAATGGCGGGACCAATGTTCAGGTGGTTATATAAAACCATACCATGTGTCTGGATCACGCCTTTGGGTTTGCCTGTGGTTCCGGCAGTGTAGAGCAAATACCAAGTCGCATCTAAGGCAGTGGCAGGCATCACAATTGTCTTGCCAGAAGCCGAGGCGAGAGCAACTTCGTAATTTTTGTCATCCTTCACTCCCGGCGTGAGCGGAAGCGTGAACATATCCCCCGCTAAAGCTTTGGCAGCGTCGGTATGAGCCGTATCATAGATCAACGCCCGCGGCTTGGAATCATCGAGAATGCTTTGAAGTTCAGGGACTGCCAAACGCCAATTCAACGGGACAAGAATCGCCTCGATCTTGGCGCAGGCATACAGCACTTCAAAATAATCAGTGCCGTTGGGTGTCAAGATGGCTACGCGCTCCCCTTTTTGGATATTCCATTCCGTTTGCATGAACTCCGCGAATCGGCTCGCCCGCTCATTGAACTGGGCATAAGTAAATTCGCGGTTTGTGTTTGGGTCAACGAGAGCAATCTTGTTCGGGCGAAGGTCGGCTTGTTTGGCGAGAAGGTCAAATGTGTACATAGGAGTGGGTAGTGTGTAGTGGATAGTGTGTAGTTATCGAGGAAGTTTGTTGATGAGGGAGTAGGTCATTTTGCGGATTTCGAGGATGTAATCGAAGATGAGTTGGGCATTCTCAGAAGTGGAATAGCCTAGTTCAACAGCAACGACAAGTTGGGTATCCAGTTCTGCCGCAGAGCCAAGGGCAATATGAAGAAATTGACGAAACTCCCCCGTATGTTGTCTGCCTTGTCCCTCGGCAATGTTGGAAGGGATAGAAACTGCTGCCCGTTGCATCTGACTGGCAAGTCCGTAAGTTTCAGACTTGGGAAAGAATTGAGTCAGTCCATACACCATCTTGACCAAATCAATTCCCTTCTGCCAAACCTTCAATTCACGATAACTTCTCACAGTCTCAGTCATTTTCTACCCACTTCCAACTATCCACTGTCCACTATTTCGCTGTCCACTTCCACACCGACGACGCCATCGTAATCCCACCGCCGCTGGCACAGAAGAGGATCACATCGCCGGGCTTGGGACCTTTGCCCTGTGCAATCGAGTCATCGAGTGCCATCACCACGCAAGGAGAGCCGGTGTAGCCCCACTTGTCCATGACCCAGTGCGCTTTTTCGAGCGGCTGTTTGAGCAAGTCCATCATGAATTCGATGGTGCGGAGATTAAGCTGGGTGAAGTAGTAATGATTGACATCGTCGAATTTCAAACCGGCTTTATCGAGTGCGCCTTGCATTAGTTTGGGCCAGTATTCGGTGTTGAAGGTCTTGGGGAATTTTTTGACGAACTCCACTTTTGGTCCGCCGAACTGAGCCATATTCTCCGGCGTGCATGGGCGGAAGGTTCCGCCTGTATAAATGCCTAATGCGTCATGAAAGGAACCAACTGCCAGCAAATTCGAGCCGAGGAAACCTTGTTCCTCCCCCACACCCAAAACGACAGCACCAGCGCCATCCGCAAAGAGATTGGCGGTCTTCTTGTCTTTGATATCAATGAAGCGGCTCATGCCATATCCGCCCGCAACGAGGACATATTTCATCTGCGGTTCGGTCATCAGATATTTTGCGCCTTGGTCGAGCGCGGTAACCCAACCCGCACACGCGGAGTTGATGTCGTAACAGCCAGCCTTATCCGCGCCGAGTTTGTTCTGCACGACAATGGATGTGCTGGGCGAAAGGTAATCGGGTGTGTCGGTGGAGACGATGATGAGATCAAGGTCGGCGGCGGTGATGCCAGCGCGTTCGAGTGCTTTCTTCGAAGCTTCCACAATCAGGTCCGAGGTCACCTGGTCGGGAGCCATCCAGCGGCGTTCTTTGATGCCGACGTTGGCTTCCAGCCACTCGCTGGTGGATTCGCCCATCATGGCATCCACTTCGGCGTTGGTGACGACTCGTTCAGGGACATAACTACCGGTGCTAAGAATTTGTACGTTGCGCATGAGACCTTCCGTGATTAGTAGATTGGCAATTCAGGGTTTGGAAATTGGGGGTTCAGAGGGTGATGGAGGTTGAAGCTCATCCAACTGCACGAAACGATACATGAATTCGGTCACTTCGCGCCATTCATGAAAATTGATCTCTTCCGCGGTCTGGATGTGACGGATCGTGCCATGATATGCCGGAGGTTCAGTAGGGGTTTCGTCCAGCACAAAACGGATGATGAAGGAGGAAATCAATGGTGTTGGATTGGCTTCCATCGAGTAAAAGATAACAAAGTGAGGTAACAGGGGGGTTACAAAGGGGTTTGTCAGTGAATAGTGGGAAGTGGATAGTGGATAGTTAAAGATGAACCGCTAAGCACGCGAAGAACGCTAAGAAAGCCCTTGAAGTGCATCGAAAAGATAATCGTCTTATCAAAACAATCCCCAACCCCGAAGAGGTGACATATAGATACACTAGGTGCGAATCAGATTCTTGTAGAGTTCTTGGGTTTCTTGTGAGGGTGGAACATCCAATTCGTCTTTCAATATCTGTTGGCAGCGTTGATAGGTGCGCGCGAGCTGACCACGGTCACCGAGGGCGTTGTAGGCTTGCATCAGGTGACGGTAGGCGCGTTCCCAACAATTATCACGCGCGAGAATGCGCTGACTAAGATCAATGGCTTCATTGTATTGACTATTCCGCAAATACAACTCGCATAATTTATCAGCGGCTTCGAGGAAGAGCGTTGCAAGCCGTTCACGTTCTTCGGCAGCCCATGGCTCATACAACGAGTCGGGCAGGTAATCACCGCGATACAACTTCACTGCCTCTTCTAACTGTTTCAACGACTTGGAGGTAGGTTTGAGTCCCTCACGGGTGAGGCGAGTGAAATGGTCAGAGTCCAGCCAGAGGTCCGCGTGGAGGCGCAGGGTGTAAGTCGTTCCATCGCGGACGATGAAAGCAGAGTCGCTGCCTGCGTCACGGTCTGGTTCTAATACTTGATAGAGCGTGTTCAACGTGATCTTGAAATTGCGCTGTGCGGTGGCAGGGTCGGCTTCGGGCCAGAGATGTTCGCAAATTTGATCGCGGTCTAACGGAGATTGACGATAGGTAAGCAAGAGCTGGAACAGTTGACGTGACTTCTCACGCCGCCAGCCATTCGATGGAATGACCTCGCTTCCTCTCTTAACCTGGAAGTTGCCCAGCGTTTCGATGCTGAGTTTAAACCCAGGGTGGATGCGCACCTCACGCAGACCGAGCGTATCGAGCAAGCGGTCTACATAACCGCTCTCCCAACTTTGCTGACGGGCATGCAGCAAGAGCGGAACAAAGATGCGTTCATCAGCGGGTCCCAACATGGTGGAACGAGTGAATAAAAAGTGATATCCATTTTGCTGGCAGGTGGACAACACATCGGGCAACATCTGTGCAACCACATCAAAGTTCTTTTGTTTGTAATGTCCGTATGCCAACCACATGCGTGCGGCGCTGCGACCGAATGAGTCACTGCATTCTTCAAAGCCGCGCACGGCACGATTCAACCAAACTTCAGCGGCTTCATAACGCGATGCCATCATCAAACTCGCGCCCATTGTCAGGCGGGTTAGTGAAGCGATCCATTCATCGCCTGCTTCAGCGGCAACATCCACTGCTTCTTGAGCATGACGCTGTGCAAGCTGCAAGTCGCCGCGATAACCATATGCACGACACAACCCCCAATTCGCTTCCACAGACAGGCGCGGAACTTCGAGTGTTTTACCGAGTGAGAGAGTCGTTTCAAAGGCAGATGTGGCACGGGTGAAATTATCATCATCGGTTTGGGCAAGGTTGAGGGCATGTCCCTGACGGGTGTGACCAACTGCCGTAACGAACGGAGATTTCAATTTATCGCCGCGTTCGATGCCATCCAATGCGGCTTGATATGCTTGCTCGCCCAACCCCATAAAGGAGTAGATCAACGAAAGAAGCAGTTTCGTTTCGCGGTGTGCGCGCGGCATTTGAACAGGCTCACGGCTTTCAGTTTCGGCAAGCCCTTCCAACCCTTTTCTGGCATCTTCAAGTCGTCCTGTGCGCAATAGGACTCGGAACCACAACTGGTCGTTGGATGGACCTTCGGCGCGCAAATCTTCTGCACGTTGGCGGAGTCGCTCCGCCTCTTCGACGTGTCCGGAGTTGAGCTTGTTTTCTGAGAGTAGCTCGAACAACCTGACCTGCGCCTCGCGGTCCTCGAAACCATCACTCAGGCGAATGGCCTCTTCGAGTAATTTCTCGGCATGCGATGGGTTGACCGTATCGAGATAGACGCGGGCTTGTCCACGCAGGGCGCGGGCAATGCCATCTTGCTGTCCGCGTTGACGCCAGGTCACTTCGGCTTGCTTGTACCAACCTTGCGCCTCGTCAAAGCGACTGTGCATTCGGGCAAGTTCGCCAAGCGTGAACAACAAGTTGGGGTGTTGGGTGAGAGAAAGGCTTGGGAGTGAGTCAATGTAACTCGCAAGCGTATCCAGACGTCCCGTAGAAAGAAGCGTGGCAGCGTACGTGTCGAGCAAGTCAGCGACATCGTCCCAGGCTTTTGCTTCGATCAGATGATAGATCGCGTCTTCCGGATTTTTTTGTCCGATAAAAAATTGAGCCGCATTGCGATGCCATTGTGTGCGTGTTTCATCGGGTGATTGCTGACGCAGGAAGTTGTGAAAGATGTGATGATAACGAAGCGAGCCAGCGGCGGTCTCTGCAACAAAAAGATCTTGCCGGCGCAAATAGGCGAGCATGGATGCCGAACCGCCCGCAGGATAGAGCGCATCGCAGACTTCGGGATGAAGGTCACGCAAGATGGATGTGACGAGCAAGAACTCACGCACATCCGCAGGCTGTCGTTCGAAGACTTCATGCGCAAGCATATCGAACAGTGCTTCAAGCGAACCAGCCTGCCAACGCAGCGGAAACTCAAGTGTGAGCGGCGATTGGGTACGGATGCTTTGCCAAATGAGCTGCAAACCGATCGCCCACCCTTCGGTGTATTCAAGCAAGGAGTCGAGTTCTTCGCTGGCTAGCTCAAGCCCATAATGAGTGCCGAAGAGAATACCGATCTCGTTCTTGGTGAACGTCAAAGTTGATTGATCGAGGATAAGCGCTTCACCTTTTGCACGCCAACGTGTCAGCGTTGGTAACGTGATGGTCGGTCGCCCTGAAAGCAAGATGTGAAACCCCACTGGCGCGAGTCCAATGAGACGGTCTAGGATGTGCGGAAGCTCACCGTTCTCGGTAAGGAGGTGCGCATCGTCGAGAATGAAAATTGTCGGCGGGATGGACGGGTCTGCGAGGGAGTTAATGATGCCATCCAACACGTTGCGCCATGGCAGCGGACCTTGAGCACCGTCCCATGTATCTAAAAATGCTGTGGGGAGATTTGTGATAGAAGGCAATGAGTTCTGCAATGCATGGCAGAACTGAAGGAGGAAGACCAACGGATCGTTATCTTCTTCATTGGCTTGATACCAAATAACGTGCTTGTGCTCCCCTGCCAATTCGGCAAGGGCTGTGCTCTTGCCATACCCCGCTTCTGCCTGCAGGATGGTCAGGCGATAATCCAACGCCTGATTAAGGATACTGTTCACCCGGGGACGGGGCAAGGTACGGGCGTTCCGCGGTGGGGGAATTAGTTTCGTTCGAAGGACACGGGAGAGCGACATTGCGCCGCAAGTTTATCGCAGATTTATCGGTTAATCCAATTGCATCTACGGGCGCAAGGATACAAAACTTAAACGGGGATAGAGATCAATTCATGTACAGGAACTTCTGTCCGCACCCGCCACCAACACGCCACATCGCGAGGAAGGGCATGCCAGGCATCGTTTTGGATATGCATGGCGCTGAGAAATGCCGAGTAGATCCTGAAACTTTCAGGCGATTTCAAATAGTCGGGGTGAGAATTCAAGAGCACCATTCCATGCACTTCGCGGAGGAATTCCACTTTATCCAACCAGAGATTGGGAGTATGTTGATTTAATACAGCGGTCAGGGTGTAATCTTGGACGAGGGTATAGGGAAGTTCGACGAAATGACCGATAAAAAATGGATACACGTTCATCGTCCCACCGGGGATGGGCTCGAACGGATCAGCATCGAAGAAGGAAAGGTCGTATTCAATATCGAGTGATTGCATCCATTCGGGGTGGCGGTGCGTAAGAGGAGAACGGAAGCCTACTGCACCAAATTCCTGCAAATATTGATTGATGCGTGCAGCGCGCCGCTCGAATTCCTTCCGTGAGCTAAAGAGTTTGCCATCATGTTTCAAGCCATGAATGCCGATCTCAAATCCGCGTTGGCGTAAGTCATCGAGCAAGCCCCAATCAACGGGATAGCGTTCAGGGACGAAGTTGAATGATGAACGAAAGCCAAACTCCTCTTCAAGATCTGCGACGGCTGGAATGAATTTTTGTCCATCGGCGTCTTCTACATCGTGGGTCAAAACAAAAGCGAAGCGGTGTCCGTCTGGCCAGATCGGTGCAGGCTTTACATTCGGCACAGACTTTAAGACTTCTGCCAATACATTCCACAAAAATTTCACGTAATGATCTTCGATGGGCCATGAAATTTGCTTTGTAATTTGCTTGGGGCTTTGATAATGCTGACGCAGAAAACGCGTCAGTGTGCGTGGCAGGAACGGCTTGAGGATGTAATACATCCGTTTGGGGAGGCTGAGCCGCCAATGGTTAGGTCCGAAGCGGGACTCTCCGAGAGTCAACTCTAGAAAGGAATCCAAAGTTGCGGCGGTGGAGTTCAATCCAAGAATGGGAAGAGAGGCTTCAATTGCATCCTGCCAGATCGCATCTGATGGGTCTGGATGACATTGCCAAAAATTGCGAGGGTGATTTTGCGACCAAAGATTTGCGCTCATCCGACATACCTGTAAAGCAGTTCACCAGAAAGTCGGCAGACCCACAATGGTGAATGTTGAATGATAGAATGCATGGCGCGTTCAAGCTTGCCATTGGAATGTCGAATTGGATTACTTGCAATCACAGAATACACAAGCGGTTCTTCAACTGCGCCCCAACGCAATTTGAACGTTCGCAAACCTGTGTTTGCGATCTCAGTGCGTCCCATATCAAACACAGTAAATCCATTACGACATCCCCAACAGATGCCTTCCCAAAACAACAAGTTGTTCGGGCGCAGGTTGAAATGATCTTCTCGTGAAGCGGCATATTTTGCAATCAGCGTATTACCCCAGCCAAGATACACCATACCTGCAATAACTTCATCATCTTTTTTCGCAAGCAACACAAAGCCCATGCCTTTGGAAATGATGTAATGCCAAAGCAATTCAAAATATTTCCACGGCTGTGCTGGCACACCATGCCGTTTGCGAGTTTCAAGCTGTAGCTCATAGAAAGCACGCACGTGTTCCAACTCATCTCCAAACTCTACTTTCACGCCACGTTCTTCAGCCGTGTGAATATTCTGCCAATGCGTACGTTTGAAGTTTTTAGAAACCACATTCACATCTGGGTTGAGGCGAATGGTATGCAACACAAAATCAGTCACTCGTTGAATCGGTTCAAGATCGGGCAAACACCAACGCACTTCGATCCGTTTGACATGGTCATCCGTAAACATCTGAACGAGACTCTCAGTCAATGTTTGATGTGAGGAATCATCACGATAGAGCGGATTGCAGTAATCAGAAAATGGAAGTGACACCCGCTTCAGACTTGAGAATGGGCTGGTCACATCCATAAACGGAATCCCCGCCGAAACCTCGTCGTGCTGATTCAGCACCGTTAGCACATGTGGCTTATAACCATAACAATCAGACATCAAATCCATCCATGCGGGGTGATGGAAGATATTGGCATCAGGACAAGCTGTGATGAAATCCATCCACCGCGGGTCTGAGGGTTGCATTTGCAACGACTGCATACTCACTCGCTTTCTCGATCTCACAAATTATGGAAGGTTCTCATACAAATCATCCACCGTCGGCGGACAACCGGGGATGTACAAGTAACCACCTTCCTTTGCAACGACACGTGTGCATGCCCCAATACAGATCACGTGTTGATGTTCTTTCCGCCACTGTGGGTTGGAACCCATAACTACTTCCGCACCTTTTAAGGCATACCCAAATAACTTCATACCTGCTCGAAAGTTCTGCGGCTTTAAGGCATTTTGCCGGATCTCCTGAAAGAGATAGCGACACATCGTACAAGCCTGCGGGTTAGACCACAAACGTAATCTTCCCAACCGTTTGAACTCCTTCACAACGGGACGCGACGCAATCCGCTTTAAGTTGAGCGTATCGCCAATGACGGAATACTCCGCCTCAAATAACTTTGCTTCTCTTGCAAAATGCACATGCTCCGGTTCATCGATGTCAAGTAATTTACAGGCTGTTGCGTCGATCTCTCCACAGTTATCCCCAGAGACAAGCACATTACGCCCGAAGAAATGACTGCAATCCAAAATCGTCAGAGACGGTTTCACCACCATATTCAGTTCAGCCACCTGTTCATGTAACCCCATACGGTGGAAGTGCTTCTTCATGTTGGGAGCCACCAACCCCTTTTGGTTCTTCAAAGCGCCCGAAATCACACATGCACTGCTCTGCTTGAGAATGGGTAGGTTGATATATGTACGGTCAAACACAAGAGCTGGCAATTGCAGTTTTCCAAACTTCCAAGGAAGCGTACAGCGTTCCGCTTCGTGCAGGTCGACCAAAGGGATATTTAACTCTTGCGCCAGACTTGTATAACCAGAAACGTTGAAGTTCTCCTGTGGGTCACATCCCGCCGCCACACCTTCACCGAGGACAATATCCACATCAGCTTGATGTTCACGCAAAGCAAGGACCAAAGCTCGAACAATTTCCGGTCGGGTGATTTCCCCACTCTCTGGTCTGACAGGGAATACGATATTGGGCTTGATGAAAAATCCACGGGCATAATCCTCTTCTCGTAAGAAAGTTGTGAGGATGGTGCGCATGGCATCATTCAACTTGTTTCGTCCATTGCTCAGCAGAACGGTCATATCAGATCCTTTCTGGGGCAGCTTCAAAGAACTTTTGCTGTAAGCTCAATGGAATGTTGAGGAACTCCAAAACAGACTTTAGATTTGCATCTAAACATGCTTGATCTTCATTTGTCTCGATCAATTTCAACGCTTCTTCACGGGTGACCTTCCCAGCGCGGATCAACCCACAAATGTAAAGCCCAGCCGATGAAATGCCAAACTCCTTCTTAAAGGTGTAATCCAATAATGGCTCGAGGATGCAGTCATACCGCCAGCTCAAATCCTTTGAGGGTTTTTGCCAACCCGTCTCTTCTCGCAACGTTCTTTCGATATTTTCCTGATCCCATTCGATATAGTCAAACACGCGGATCGTTTCTGGACCATCTGCTGGGGCGTTCGCATGGGCATATACATTCAATGGATTGTTTCCCGGCAACGGGAACTGCAGGCGTTGGTCCACCAAGCCTAGATATGCTTTCGATTGATAAAACCCAAATCGCATCTGTTCCCCAAGAGGAAGTTTTTTCAAATGCTTTGCAAGAAAGCCCAAACGACTGCCAGGATTCCACCATGTTTCGCTATGGGTCACTCCGCTAAGAATGAATGGGATACCGCGGCTCTTTGCCGTTTCATATAGCACCGCTTCAATGCCATAATGACAGAACATGCACTGCCCCCATGTTGTCCCTGTGGCAGCAAGAGACATGAGGTGATTGCGCATCAAGTCATATTCAAGGTTGTTCCGCGACTTTACTACAAGCAATTCAATCCCCAAATTTCCGCAAACTTTTTTGATATTATCGCGCGCCAAATCCACCATAAAGGGAAAGTCATACGAAACTGCCAGAGCACGCAATCCCAACTTTTTTGTGAGATAAGCGACATAACTGCTGTCTTTGCCGCCGCTGATTCCCAAGACGCAATCAAAATCCTTTCCCTCCCTTGAATGAACTTTCTGCAAAAATTCATCCACTCCCAATGGCTCCGGTTTGATGTATTCACGGCAGTGATTACACACACCTTCTTCATCAAAAGTGATGTTTGGATATGTGTCTGGCATCAGACATTGAGTACAGCGGGAATTCATGGCGTTCCTCCTCAATTAAAGTTCATCAATGTTCCCAAGGGACATCCACATCTTTGATGTGATGCGCAGGCACCCCTCCCACAATCGTGTACGGCAACACATCCCGAATCACAACAGAGTTTGCCCCAACGACCGCCCCTTCCCCAACCGTAATATTCGGTAACAAGACAGCTCCCGTTCCAATCCATGCATCAGCGCCAATCGTGATAGGTCCCTTATGCGAGTTCACGTAAGGGACTGTCCGCGCATCATTGGGTTGAGAGTGCATCACAAAAGTAACCCGCGGCGAAATAGCAGCCCGATCTCCGATTTTCAAAGTGAGTTGAGAATCATCCAGATCATCAATCACCAGCAAATCCTCGCCAATGTAAACTTGCTCGCCGATCTCATATCCGCACATGCGCAGCAAACGCACACGCACATTGCAACCGGGTATCTGCTTTGCAATAAATTTCAAAAACTTCTTTTTTATCTGCAACATTCGTCCACTCATAACAATCTCCGTCTTCAAATCATGCAGGAAAAGCATTGATGGCATCTGCAATATGTTCAATATCACGAGTGCTCAAGGTGTAATGAATAGGAACTAACAATGTTGTTTTCGCAAGATGTTCCGCATTTGGGCAATCACCTGTATAACCATAGTCTGCATGCGCTTCGTCCGCGATGGTATCGAGGTATTTGGCTGTGTCGATGCCTTGCTCAAACAGGTAGGTTGACATCGCATCCCGTTGAGTCGAATTTTCGAAGCGTAGAACAAACTGAAAGGCATTCCCTGAGGCGTTGATTGGAAGTGAGAAAACGCCCGGGTTCAGTAAATCCTGCAAGAGTTGGGCATGCTTCCGTTGAATGTCGATCCGTTTTTCAAAATCAGCGAGGCGCGATTCGATCAGCGCACGATGTGAAGGCGCGATCTGCCTTGCTTCAAAACCATCTTTGGCAGTCAGATTCAATTTTTTGTCGAGCCGCATTCCAATCGGATGACCAATCAACCCGTACCAGGGACGGTTATATAATGCAGCTTTGACAAAGGTGGATAAAGCATTCATGATCATTTTGGATGAAGACCACGCCTCGAACGAAGCCGCAACCTGCTCCACCCTTCGATGCAATTCCTCATCCCGACAAAGGATCGCACTACCCTCACCCGCCGAAATATATTTTCCACAGCGAAACGAGAAGAAAGATGCTGTTGAAAGCAACCCTGTCATTCTCCCTTTATATGAACTGAATATGGATTGGGCGCAGTCTTCTATCACGGGTATTCCCTCGGCAACGGAATTGATCGCATCCATGTCACACGGATTCCCGAACATATGAACTGCAATGATCGCAGCAAGACTGGTGCGTTTTTTTTGAATATCCTCAATCGAAATATTGTAATCATCCGGATTTGAGTCGATAAACCGAGGTGTTAGCCCTGCCTGACGAATGGCATTGAAAACAACCGAACAACAAAACAATGGAACGCCAACCTTTGCGCCAATCGGTAATTTCAAAGATTTTAAAATTGCGTAGAGCGAGGTCCTACCCGTGTTCGTCCAGATCGGTGTGCGGTGAAAGAAATCTTCGGTGTTCAGAGATTGTGGAGGATATTGGCGCATACTTGCAAGAACGCTGAATAGCGCTGGAAAGCCATAGTCCCAGTTGTTTCGGGGGATGAGGTTGAGGCGGTGGCGAAGTTTCATCTTTATTCTTTTAGCTCTTATCGATCGTCTTGTAAATCTCATCATATTGTCCGACGATCTTTTCCCAAGTCAGAGTATTTTTTATGTGAAGACTGGCTTTCTCAGCCAAAATTTCCATTTCATCCAGGTGGTCAATTGCCCATTGGATTTGCCTAGCCAAGTCTTCAGAATCACCCGAATGGAAATACAAGACATTCTCTTGCATGACGATTTTATTTTCAGGAATATCACTGCATATGATCGGAGCTTGAAGAGATGCAGCTTCCAACAGCATCATAGACATGGTTTCATGAGTCGACGGGAATATAAACAGACGCGCCATTTTGATCATTCCAAACAACAATTCCCGATCTGCTATGAGTGGAATAAAGACTACCTGCTTTTTGTCAGCGATATCCCTGATATGGTTACTATAGGATGGAACTTGATTTAGATCCCCGACCACTGCGATCTTGCAGGGATTACCAATGCGATTAAGTGCTTCGATCACAAGGTGACATCCCTTAATAGGATCAACGCGGCCTGCCGCAAACATAAGATAATTCCCCGGCGCTAGCCCAACCTCGCTCAACTTATTATTCGCTTTCTCCAGATCGAAATGGATACAGCCCTCAACTCCATTTGGAATATAGATAATATCTCGTTTGTAACGAGCCTTGAAATAATCGGCATCTGGTTTAGATACGCTTGTCGCGCCATTGGATAAATGTACAAAGGGGTACTCCATCAATCTTATGATAAAGCGAGCCACTCGCCCCCATTTGTTCGGAATTAGACGCCCTGGAGCGCCATGTGATGTTGACACGACTTTATATCTTAGTCTTAATATAGGCAAAATAAAACAGGTATCGACACCGTGAACATGAATCAAGTCATACCTTCCGAACAACGCATGAAGTGCGCTTAGAAAAAATAATGATGTGGCCTGTAGGTGCTTCCCTTTGATGGTAGGCATGCGGATTAAACGAACACCATTTACCGTTGTTTTCCTGGGAGTGTATCTTGCATCACAATAAATAGTTACCTCGTGGGTGGCTGCAAAGTTGTACACAAGAGCTTCTACAACTCGTTCAGCTCCACTTTTTGATGGTAATCCTTTGCTTCCGATATATGCTATTTTCATGAGTACTCCACGCAGCATCCTGTAATTAATTTGCTGGATGTAATGTATCAAATGCGTATTTGACAATCTTTACTTTGTCCGCTAATTCTGCCATCCCAAGAGATATTAGACGCCCTTTGCCAATTTCATCTGCCACATAGCCAAGTACATAGCGAAGCTTATCAATATCTTCATCGCCTCGAAATTCCCATGGATGAGCACAGATGTGAATGATCTTTTTCTGAGTGGCTGCTTTTTTGATGGCTTTTATCATTCTGCCAAAGCGGATTCTGGAAAGATGGATGGAATCCAGAAAGAGTTCAAGTCGGCGATTGAAACCAAAAAAATCCTGGGTAGCACTGAGATCAACCATTCCGTTATTGATCTTGCAGTCAGACACATCATATATATATGGCGCAGAAAAAGGTGCTATTTGATCGATGTGTTTAATCAATTTTCCTGCATAAGGAAGCCTGTAAAATGACGGTTGGATTTCTTTCCCCCTGTAACAGACAAAGCCATGATCTTGAAATATCTTAAGATATCCAATGACATTCCGTGGGAATACTACTGTCCGAGGAACAATCCCGATTCGACGCGATACCTGCAGCCATTCCTGAATCTCATCTCTTGCATGTCTGGCATCCATCGTGCTTTCGTCAAATAGCTGATGGGTGTAACCATGGAATCCTATTTCATGACGCGATCCCTGCGTATTCAGGGATTTAATAATATCTGCGCCATACCATTGCGGATTATCGGTCTTATATATTTCTTCAAAGCTATGATATTTGTCTTGCCATTCTAATATCGGACAAAAATCACACATTTCACATTCTTTATAAAATAAATGACCAGTAATTGCCCAGGTAACGGTGATCTCAAATTCATCGAACACTTCCAGTAGCCGCGCGATCATTCGTCGCTCCCGGGAACCGTCTGGAGAGATGTTTATGGACCGGGCATGATCATAGTCAAAAAAACCCCACCCTAGTTCAGTATCTAAGGAAAATAAAAAGTAACCGGTTTGATTTTGTAGTTGATCCATTAAGCATTCCTTGGTTGAGCTATATGCTCTTGTAGACTTATTTAGGCACTTGTACACATCCTTTTTGATATTTTTTCAGTAGTTGCTGGTAAATTTCAAGGAGAGCCTGGTAATGACGTTCAGAATCGAACATTGTTTCGATCTGGGTACGGGCATTTTTCCCCCACTCTATTTGCAAGGCAGGATTCCCTAACAAGTAATTTATCTTCCTCGAGAGGTCCTCGGCATTTCGAGGCTCGAAAAGCAATCCTGTTCTTTCATCTTTTACTAATTCGGGAATACCACCGATATTGGATCCAACTACGGAACGTCCAAGCGCCATCGATTCGATGCATGCCAGGGGCGCATTCTCATAGCACTCAGATGCCATGATGGTAAAAGCAGAATTGCGAATTAAGTCATGTAAAGCTTTGCCAGTCTGATATCCCACAAACTGCACATTCCCCAACCCTATTTTCGAGCATAGTCTTTCAGTTCATTACCTAATGGACCCTCCCCTGCTATGATGAGCGGGGCATTAGGAAGATACGCCATTGCTTTGAGCAGAGTATGGAGACCTTTTTCATATGACAACCGACCAAAGTAGAGTGCATAGCTCCCTGGATTAAAGGACGGTTCAAAACCAGATACCTTGATTGCGTTAGGCAAGTGCTTAATTTTCTCTTCGGGGTACCCAAAGTTGATCAGTTTCTGGCGAAGGAAAGCGCTTGGCGCAAGAAAAACATCCACCTTTGTTTGGTGGCTCTTTAAGAAAGAGTGAGTATAAGATCCCAGTGCAGCCAGCAGGCTGGCTGGCAAAGAGTTTCGCTTGCAGCGTCTAAGAACAACCTGATAATAACGACCACCCTTACAGCGTTCGCATAGCTCACCATGGCTCAGAAAAGATGAGTTTGGGCAAAGGAGACCGAAATCATGTACTGTCCTGACAATTGGAATTTGTGCATCGGCGATTGCATAAAGGGCAGATGGGGACAGTTCATGACCAACATTATGTACATGAGCTAAATCTGGTTTAATATTTTTAATCAACTGTGAGAGTTTATCCCTGGTCTCCCGGCAAAAGATAATGCGTTCTGTGGCTCTGAAAATATTGGATGGATTTACGTTTTTTAGAAGCTCCGGATAATCTATATAGCTGGGAAAGTATGATGAGTAGGGTGATGGCAAATTACGGGGATGCTCCACAGAAAAGGAGATGATTTCATGCCCTTTAGAAACCAGTAGTGATTCCAGATCCAGTGCACAGACCTCTGCGCCACCGCGAGGATAGTAGAATGCATTGCAAACGAGTATCCTCATTGAGATAGCTCCAATCCATGTTCCAGCGCCCGCTTCAACTTTATGGCAGATGCGCGCCATGTCCAGCCACGGGCGGCATTTGCCGCCTGAGATCCCATTTCACTGAGCTGAATTTGCGAATCCCAGATCAATTGCAGGGTGGCTTCCATCACTGCTTTATCAGCCTCATCCACCCAGAAAACGTAGTTTCCCTCGCCCACCACATCGGAATGGCATGGCATCCGAGTTGCCAAGATAGGAAGCCCGGATGCCATGTATTCAAATAACTTGATCGGACTTGACGCTTGGAACAGTTCCTGCTCTGTAAAGAATAACGATGTGACCCCAACATGTGCCTGTGCCAACACGAAAGGAATTTGCTCATGAGGTATGGGTGGAAGCACTTTGATCTGTCCATTCGTTCTGATGGCAAACGCTTCCAGTTCAGCCCGGGCATCTCCATCCCCATACAGCAAAAACTCGAATTTCATTTTATCTGTGTTCACTGTTTCCACAGCCTCACACATGGGCAGAAGATTGCGTTCATGCAGCAGAGCTCCGATGTACACCAAGCGGATAGGCATACCCTCTTCTGGCCACATTCGCATTTCCTGAGCTGGAAAAAATTGTTCAAGGTTCACGCCTGATGGCCAGATGCCCCACAATTGATCGTTGGGAATTTGCACTAGCTTTGCCATTCGTTCGGTGATGGCTGTTTGTCCATCTACCCACCGATTTGCCAACCAGCTGGCAAGAGTTCCATACAGTGCACGGAGTTGATTCTTAATAGTGCCACCAACCGGGTCTCGATCCCGAGTATCCATGAGCAGTAAAGGTTTCTTGCTGCCCAGGACTTTGCGTTTGAAGCGCAAGGGGATGAGCCAGGCTGCCGACATTGGATGGAACAGGATAACATCGATGTTATGCCACTCTTGAAGCACAAAATGCAGAAACTGCAGATGGAAAACCATATACCCGACGAGATATCGTTGGCTTTTAGGAATGCAAAGCACATCCACTCCCTGTATGCACTGCTGTCCTGATGGACCTCCCAGCACCAGAGTGACATGCCAGCCCAGTTTGCGCAGTTCACGCGTGGTTTCCAGCCATGTCGTCACATGGGAGGGAGCGGTTGCAATGTTAATATCAACCCATACAAGATTATATTTTCCTTCCACCAGGTGGTCAAAATTCATATATATCTCCATACAATGCCGGTAACAGTTTCATATTCAGATTCGTTATATTCAAGAATAACCAAAATGTGAAAGTAAAGGTCCAATCT
>Ga0209066_10001594_pt1 | contig 29709 bp, 22 predicted proteins | sample All_14_2_FD_187198 | JGI IMG/M metagenome (GOLD analysis project Ga0209066, IMG submission 187198) | Freshwater microbial communities in response to fracking from Pennsylvania, USA - Allegheny Zone_MetaG_DW_15 (SPAdes) (version 2) ...
GGGGCGGGAGCGACATCGGCAATCTGCGGCTTGGCCGGCACCGCCGGCTTGCCGGTGGCGGCAGGCGGCTTGGCTGCGGGCTTGGATGCCTCGACGATGGGAACCGAGCGGCGCTCGCCATCGGCGGCGGCGACCGGAGCCGGTGCCGGGGCGGCGGGCGCAGCCGCGGCCTGGACCGGCTTAAGGACAGGCTTGGCGGTATCCACGGCCCTGGTCGGCGTGGCGGCATTGGGCTTGAAGGGCTTATAAACCGCGCCCTGGGGCGGGCCAGCCTGACGCGCCGCCCTGGGGGCCGCTGCCTGAGGCTTGCGACCGGGCAACTCGCCCTTGATCATGTCGGCCAAACTGGGTTGTTGGCCCAATTCGTCCAAAACCGACCAGTTGACCACCACGTCGGATTCGCCCGCACCACCGATGATCACCTGGGCCGAGGCCGCCGGGATCAGCGCCACGGGAGCGGCGGCACCCAACAGCGCGCCGAACGCGAGAACCCGCCAAGTCGCCTTTGCCATGGAATCCAAACCCCTGCCTGTGCCCAAGATAGATGCGGCACAGACTAACCCATGCGGAGTCGCGGTACAATACCATGTTGCCGTATGGGCAACACAGGGCATCCTGGGGCTGGCTTAAGAATTATTTGAATAATTGGTTAACTTCCAAGTATCAACCGCGCGCCTGACGCAGCATGGACAGCAACTTGGCGTGCAACTTGTCATTGCCGGCAACCACATCGCCGGTTTCCAGCATGGACGAGCGACCGGTGAAGTCGCTGACATAGCCGCCCGCTTCCTTGACCAGGACGATGCCGGCGGCAATGTCCCAGGGCTTCAGGCCGCTTTCCCAGAAGCCTTCGCAGCGACCGGCGGCCACATAGGCCAGATCCAGCGCGGCCGAGCCGAAGCGGCGGATACCGGCGGTCTGCTCCATGGCGGCGGTCAGTTCCTTGATGAAGGTCTGGTGACCGGGCCGACCGCGATGGGGAATACCGGTGGCCAGCACCGATTCGTTCAGATCGCGACGGGCGGAAACACGCAGGCGCCATTCATTCAAGAAGGTGCCGCCGCCCTTTTCCGCGTGGAACATGGAATCGGAAATCGGCTCGTAGACGACACCGACGATCATTTCGCCGTCGCGTTCCAGACCGATGGACACGGCGAAATGGGGGATGCCGTGGATGAAATTGGTGGTGCCGTCGATGGGATCGATGATCCAGCGATGGCTTTTGTCGTCGCCAGCGATCTCGCCGCCTTCTTCCAGCAGGAAGCCGAAGCCGGGACGGGCCTTGGACAGCTCCTGCCGGAGCGACTTTTCCGCCTTGATGTCGGCGGACGAGACGAAATCGGAGGTCCCTTTTTTCGACACCTGCAACTTCTCGACTTCGCCGAAATCGCGCACCATTCCGCGCCCCGCCTTGCGGGCGGCGGCCATCATGACATTGAGAATGGGGGAACGAACGATCACGGCGGAAACTCCTGATACTTAAAAACGCGAAACCGCTCCCCGGTATAAACCAGGGAGCGGCCCTAAAACCAGCGCGGCCTTACTTGGCGCGTTCGACATACGAGCAATCGCCCGTATTGACGATGATCTTCTCGCCTTCGGCGATGAACGGCGGCACCAAAATCTTCAAGCCGTTTTCCAGCTTGGCCGGCTTGTACGACGACGACGCGGTCTGGCCCTTGACCACCGGGTCGGCCTCGACCACGGTCATGGTCACCTTTTCCGGCAGGCTGACCGAAACCGGCGAACCTTCGATGAAATCGACGGCCACCTGCATACCGTCCTGCAGGAAGGCGGCGGCATCACCCAACACTTCGCGGGTCAGGTTGAACTGCTCGAAGTTCTCCTGGTCCATGAAAGTCAGCGCATCGCCATCGACGAACAGGAAGGTGCAGTCCTTTTCCTCGACATTGCACTTTTCCACGGTGTCGGCGGTGCGCCACCGTTCGTTGGTCTTGGTGCCGGTACGGATGTCGCGCATTTCGACGGTGATGAAGGCGCCGCCCTTGCCGGGCTGAACGATCTGCGTCTTCAGCACGGCCCATTGCTTGCCGTTGTTCTCGATGATGTTGCCGACGCGGATCAGGTTGGCGTTGATTTTCATGGAAGTAATCCAAACGGGCTGATGGAAAATTGGCGCGGAACCTAGCAGGTTGCCCCGCCAATGGCAACCATGGTGCCTAATCTTTAGCGCAGGTCAGAATGCCCCCCGCGTCAACGCCGTGCCGATCGGTTCGTTGATCAGGCGATCCAGGTTGGCCAAAACATCGCGGGACGCCCGATCCACCTGGGTGATGCATTCCATCGCCCGTTCGCGCTGCCCGGCATTGAAGGCGCGGGCCGCCTCGATACCGTTGCTGTGCACGTCGCGGTGCGGCGCCTCCAGCGCGATGAAGGCCGGATGCTGGCGATAGGGCAGCGAGGCCGGACCGTAATACCACTTGCCCAGACGGCAATGCTGTTCGCTCGACAATTCGTTTGGATTGAGCGCGACCCGACCGACCATCATGTCGGCCAAGCGCTTTTTCCAAATGATATGGTCCGCCTTGGCCAGATGAATGATTTTATTGGGAATGTCTTGTTCGGCCAGCAGCGCCAGCAACGAGGAAATCTCGCCCTCGACTCCGGTCAGGGCACCTGAACTTTTCTCGATGGAAATGGCGTTTTCACCGGCCAGCGCGGCCATGTTCTGTACACCACCGGATATCTGGTTGGCGGCGGCGGCCTGCTCGGCCAGAATACGCGACACTTCGCCCATGCGAGTGCTGGCGTCAGCCACGGTGCCGCTGACCGCCCCCATGCGCTCGCCCATGGATTGCATGGCCAGACGCCCCTTGGCGATGGCCTCGGAACCGCGGGTCATGGTGGTGACGATGGTCGTCATCTCCTGCCGCAACAGGGCGACGCGGTTGGCGATGTCCTCGGTCGCCCGCGCCGTCTGGTTGGACAAGGCCTTCACTTCGCCCGCCACCACGGCGAAGCCCTTGCCGGCTTCGCCGGCGCGCGCCGCCTCGATGGTGGCGTTGAGTGCCAGCAGATTGGTTTGGCTGGCGATGTGGTCAATGGATGAAACGATTTCGCCGATGGCATCCGAGGCTTGGGCCAGGGAATCGACCTGCCCGGCGGCGTCGGCCACCGCCCGCTCGATTGCCGCGAATTCGTCGACGGCAGTCTCAACCACACCACGCGCTTCGTCGCTGAAGTTTTGGGCGCGCACCGACAAAGCCGCGGCGTCATCGCTTCGTTCACTGATTTCCTGAATGCCCGCGACCATTTCCTCGGTGGCGGCGGCCATGCCCTGGGCCTCGTTGCTGGCGGCACGAATGCCGCCGACGATCTCGGCGTTGGCGACCGCCCCCTCGTTGACGGTGATCGAGATGGTAACCGCGTCGCGCAGCATACGGCTGGTGAACATCCCCAGCTTACCAGCCTGCCCGTCCATCAGTTCCAACGTGTGATTGATGTCGCCGCTATAACGGGCAAAATCGCCGCGCAAGCCACGCGGCAGGATCTTGCGGTAATATCGCCCCTCGGCAGCCGCTTTCATGGCGGCGTCGGCTTCCTTGGCGAAGGCTTCGGTCTGGTCGAGGGCGCGATTGATGTTGCGCAACAACTGGCCGACATTGCCGTGCCCCTTGATGCTCATGACGCGGGCGCGCAGGTTGCCGACCGCCACCCGTTCCATCACCTTGCTCGCCTTGTCGATGCTGGCATTGGCACGGGTCAGATAGTAATAACCGACGCCATTGGCCAAGCCGGCAGCCGCGGACAAGAGCGCAAGAGCGGTCAGGCCATCGATCGCCGCCCAGATCACCGCGATGGCGGAGATCAGCAAGGATACGGCGCAAACAACGAGTGTCTTAGAGATCGAGGACAAATTGGTCATAGTCCACCCCCTTTTGCGCCAGAATGTCCTGCAACTGCGCCGAACTGGCCTCTAGTCCGGCCTTGCGGTCGGCGGTGCCGTTTTCAATGGCGCGCAAGCTGGCGTAAAGCGGTTCGATGACCGCCAGCGCCTTGCGGTCGACGGTGCGGCGATTGGAGTGGAACCCGATGATGGCGCCATCTTGGCCAAGATCCGGGGTGACATGGGCGAGAACCCAATAATGGTCGCCGTTTCCACTGCGATTGATGACGTAGGCGAAAACCTCATTGCCGGATTCGATGCGCGACCACAGCAACTTGAAGACACAGCGCGGCATATGGGGATGCCGGATCATGCTATGCGGTTGGCCGATCAGTTCGGATTCCGAGTAGCCGGCCAGACGGATGAAAATATCATTGCAATAGGTCATCCGCCCCTTGGGATCGGTCTTGCTGACGATGATCTCATCGTCGGCGAACGTCCTTTCGACCCCCGTCAAATGCACCGCTGCCGCCATCCCACCCCCCCCAAACCATAGGCAATAAGAACCGGCGGGGAACCTAAACTAAAGTAGTGAGTTGCGTCAATTTTATTACACCATCGGCTATTGAAGCCAAACCGGGATACCTCGTTTCGCCGTGTTTACTTGAAATCACAAATATTGCAACGGCAGCGCAAGCCCACAACTTCCATGGGGACAAAGGTCGCCGACAAGCGTAAACTGGCACAAAAATATGTCTTCTCGGGGGAGGAGAGCACCATGCGCCTTTATCTGGACGTGGATGGCACTTTGTTGCGGCGCTCGGGCCATGCCCGCCTGCGTGGCGACTTGGCGCCGGCCAACAATCTGCTGCGTTTCCTGGAATGGGCCGCCGCCGGCTTCGACTGCGTGTGGGTGACCTCACGCACCCGCCACGGTGCCGCCGACACCTTGCTGCCGGTCCTGCGTCAGGCCGTCGGCCCCGGCGATGAATGGGACCAGATATCCCGGGTCATCGCCACTTTCGCCACCCCGACATGGTCCGAGTTCAAGGCCGAGGCCATGGACCTGAACGAGGATTTCATCTGGATCGATGACGCCCCCGAACCGGAATCATTAGAGGCCCTGGATCAGGCCGGTCGCCGCGCCTGCTGGCTGTCGGTCGCCGTCGACCAACGCCCCGACGACCTGCGCCGGGTGATGGAACTGATGGAAGGTCGCGGCATGCGGCTGGCGGCGGAATAGGTCGCAATCACCCCGGATAGGGATGGCGCCGCCCGCGCCAATCGGTGACCTGGAAGCGCTCGCCGTCCCACCAATCCGGCCCCACCGGCACCTTGCCGGCACCACCGGGGATATCCAGCACGTAAGTGGGTTGGGCGATGCCCGACAACCGCCCGCGCAAGGCCCGCATGATCGCCTGCCCCTCGGCCAGACTGGGACGGAAATGGCTGGTGCCGCGGGTCAGATCGGGATGATGCAGATAATAAGGCCGCACCCGATTGCGGATCAGGGCGCGGAACAATTCCTCCAGCACCGCCGGGTCATCGTTGACCCCCTTCAACAACACGCTTTGCGAAACCAGCGGCACCCCGGCATCGGCCAGCCGCCGCAGCGCCTTGCCCGCAATTGCCGACAATTCGCGCGGATGGTTGACATGCACCGACACCCACACCGCCAGCGTCTCGGTTGATTTCAATGCTGACGCCATGGCCGCGCTCACCCGTTCCGGGTCGGCCACCGGCACCCGGCTATGGAAGCGCAAGACCTCGATATGCGGCAGTTGGGCGATGCGGGCGACCAGATCGGCCAAGCGGGTGGCATTCAGCATCAGCGGATCGCCGCCGGTGACGATGATCTCACGCAGATCCGTCTGCCCGGCCAGATAGGCCAGCGCCTCGTCCAGTTCGGCGGCGGACAAGGTGCCGTCGGCATCGCCCACCGCCTCGCGCCGGAAGCAGAAGCGGCAATAGACCGGGCAGACCAGGATGGGTTTCAACAGCGCCCGGTCGGGATAACGGTGCACCACCCCCTTGACCGGGGAAAAGGCGTCGTCGCCGATGGGGTCGGCCCGTTCCTCGGCGGCGACGTGCAATTCAGCGGCATTGGGCACGTATTGGCGGGCGATGGGGTCGGCGGCATCGGTCGCATCGATCAGATCGGCCACCGCCGGGGTGATGGCGATGACGCTGGAACGCGCGACCGCATCCAGGGCCGCGCGCTGGCTTTCATCGACCAATCCGGCGCCGATCAGGTCGTCCACCCGGCGCAACGAGCGCGAGAGACGAGCGGCAGCGCCATTATCCGTGTTCATCCGTGTCCATCCGTGTCATGAAGCAATGCGGATCGATGGGCGTTCATAGAGGTTTTCATGTCCCGAGGCAAAGAGTCCTGGCACCCCCAATCCCTGGCCGAACGTCTGCCCTATTTGCAGTGCCGCCGCCAGGTATTGCGGGCGGTGCGCGCTTTCTTCGATGCCGGCGACTTCACCGAGGTGGAAACCCCCTGCCTGCAAATCTCGCCCGGGCTCGAGCCACACCTGAAAGCCTTCGCCACCCGATTGGAAGACCCGTGGGGCGGCCCGGCCCAGCCGCTTTACCTGCACACCAGCCCCGAATTCGCCATGAAAAAGCTGCTGGTGGCGGGGATGGAGCGCATTTTCCAGATCGCCCATGTCTTTCGCAATGGCGAACGTTCCGACACCCACAGCCCGGAATTCACCATGCTGGAATGGTACCGGGCCGGCGGCAGCATCGGCCAGATGATGGACGACACCGAAGCCCTGGTGCGCGCCTGCGTCACCGCTGCCGGTGGCACCCACCTGCACCGGGGCGCCATGGTCTGCGACCCGCTGGCGCCGTGGCAACGCCTGTCCATCGCCCAGGCCTTCGACCACTACTGCGGCATCGACGTGCTGGCCACCGCCCCCGACCCCTGGCGGCCCGACCGCGCCGCCCTGGCCGCCGAGGCCGTCCGTATCGGCATTTCAGTCTCGCCTTCGGATGCCTGGGACGACATCTTCTTCAAGATCCTGCTCGACCGCATCGAGCCGCATCTGGGCATGACCGTGCCGACCATCCTGCATTCCTACCCGGTGTCCATGGCCGCCCTGGCCCGGCCCGATCCCGACGACCCAAGGGTGGCGGAACGATTCGAGGCCTATGCCTGCGGCGTCGAATTGTGCAACGCCTTCGGCGAACTCACCGATGCCGACGAGCAGGAGCGCCGGTTCCAGGCCGACATGGATCTGAAAGAAAAGCTTTATGGCGAACGCTATCCGATCGATCCCGGCTTCATCGACGCGCTGCGCCACGGCATGCCGCAATCCGCCGGCAACGCCCTGGGGCTGGACCGACTGATCATGCTGATCGCCGGCGCCCAGCGCATCGATCAGGTGTTATGGCTGCCGGTGGACTGAGGGCGGCAGAGTGTCGGGCTGGATATCGGCCAAAGTCTTGCCGTCGAACGCCGCCAGAAAGGCGTCGCGGGCATCCTCGATCACCGAGCGCAGCTTGCAGCCGAAGATGGGGCAGGTATCGCCGCTATCGTGACAAGGCACCAGATTAAGATTTTCCGATTGCCGCAGCAATTCGCCCAGATTGATCTGGTCGGGCTCGCGCGCCAACATCAATCCGCCATGCTTGCCGCGCACGGTGCGGATATGCCCCAGTTCGGACAGGCGGCGGACGATCTTTTTCAGGTGTTCCGAGGAAATGGAATAAAACTCGGAAATCTCGCGCACAGTGGACACCCCCTCGCGCCGCATTGATAAATATATCAACAACCGCAGAGAGTAATCGGTGAATTGAGTTATTTTCATGATCAGCCAAAGTCAGGTTTCACCGATATTGGCGCAGTTGCCTGACCCGTTCAACCGCATCACTCACCTGAGTGGAAATTTCTTGCTGCGTCGCGGCAACGGCTTCGCTCTCCAGCTTGGTCAAAATCTCGAACAGTCGGTTTTCCCCGAACATGCCGCACTTGCCGCGCATGGCATGGACATGTTCGGCCAAGACAAGGCGATCCCCCGCCTGCATGTCCTGCAGCAGAGCAGCATCCTTGTCCATTTCCGTCAGAAAGGCCGGCATCAGCCCTTCCAGCCCCGCCGGCGGCAACGGCGGTGGCGGCAGAATATTGTCGGGCAGCAAGGCCGATAGATTGGCCACCAGGGCGTCAGGACCGATGGGCTTGGCCAGGAAGATGGTGAAACCGGCCAATTCTGCCTGACGACGGTCGGCGGCGGCGGCCCCCGCCGACAGCGCCACCAGCGGAATGGGCGGCGCGCCGGTATCGCGCTCGTGCTGGCGGATGGCGCGGGCGGCGGCAAAGCCGTCCATCACCGGCATGCGCAGATCCAGCACGATCAGGTCATAGCCGCCATTTTCAGCCTTGGCCAGTGCCTGACGGCCATCGGCGGCTTCATCGACGCTCCAGCCGATGCCGGTCAAAAAGCCGCGCAAGACCAGACGGTTCAGTTCCACGTCATCGGCCAGCAATACCCGGACATGGCTGGGTCGTTCGCGCCGTTTGGGGGCGGGCGGCACCGCCTCGCTCAAGGGCAGGCGAACCGAGGCCTCCAACTGGCCGTCGCGGCGGCGGATGGAGAGGGTGCCGCCCATGGCGGTCAGCAGGTTCTGACACAGGGACTGGCCGATATCGCTGTCGCCGCTGCTTTCCACATCCTGGCGCCCCGGCCCCGACACGGTCACCAGCAGATGGGGTCGTGCCGCGCTTAAACCCAGCACCATCTCGCCCGGTCCGGTGCCGAAGCGGTCGAGCAAGGTGCGCAGCACCTGCAAGATGGCCGATTCGTCGGCAACCACCCCCACCGGCAAGGCCAAATCCCGGTTAAGGGTAAACCCCTGGCCGCGATCCCCGGCCTGACCTCGCACCAAAGCCGCCATTTCCTCGGCCAGTTCCGCCACCAGAACCGGTTGCGGCCGCAACTCGATGCGGCCGGTTTCCATGCCGGCCAGATCCAGGATGTTGCCGATCAGCCGCGACAATTGCTCGGCGGTGCGCCGCAGCAGGCGGACATATTTGCGCTGTTGTTCATCCAGTTGCGTCTGTGCCAGCAATTCGGTCAGCCCGGCCCAGCCATGTAGCGGCGTGCGGATCTCGTGGCTCATCACCGCCAGGAATTCCGACTTGGCCCGTGATGCCTGCTCGGCCACCGTCAAGGCATCGGCCAGCGATGCGGTACGCGCCTCCACCAATCGTTCCAGGTCGCGATTGAGCACCGCCAGCCGTTCCGACGCCAAACGTTCAGCCCGGAACATACGCAGCGCCAAGGCGGCGAAATAACAGGTGGCGAAAGCGGCGAACCCAACCGACACCAGATCGGTCGAGGTGATGATGCGGGCATAGTGCAAAATGTCGTTGATCAGGGCGACAGCCAGTATCAACGAGCCGGCCATCAGCCATCTGGCCCCCAGCCGGCGGCGGCGCATGGCCCAGCCCACCAGCATGACCCCGACCAGCGGCACCACCAGATTAAGCAACATGAAGATATCGCGGAAGCCGGTGTAGAAGGCCGGCTCGGTCAACAGGGTCACCGCCCCCATCAGCGCCGATAGCCCGTATCCGCCCCAAGCCAGCGGACGTGGCGTTTCGTCCGGCAGCAACTCGCGCAAGAAGGCGAAATACAAGCCGGGGAACACGAAAAGCGTCATATAGGCGACCGGCAGATACCAATGATCGGCCCGCATTTCATGACCGATCAGAACATAAAGCTGGGCCGAGGAAAACGTCCGCGCCGCCACCAGCGCCGTGAACAGGGCAAACACCAGAAAAGCCGGGTCACGCTTGCCGCCGGCATAAAAGGCCAGGGCCATGAAACTCACCATCAGCAACGCGCCGAAGGCGGCCAATGGCAGGGCGGTCAGCCGTTCCGCCTCGAGCGCCAGCACCTCGGCCGGGCCTAAGCGGACGGCGCGGGTAATCCCGCCTTCAAAATGATTATGGTTGGAAATCTCGAAGACCAGATCGACGAAATGCCGGCCCAACGGCAGCGGCACCAGCACCCGTTCCAGCACCGGCACTTCCGCCCCGGCATCCAGGCCCAATTGGCCCAAGGACCGCACCAGCACGCCATCCACATGCAGGCGCCAGGCGCTGTTGATGTCGGGGATGGCCAGCACCAGGGGCGGGGCACTTTCCGGCAACAGCACGCGCAAGACCAGGGCCGCGTTGCCGGTGCCGGGATAAAGGACGTTCCACGGCCCCGGTTGCTGGATGTAGGAATCCACCGTCCAGGCGAAAGCCCGTGACGAATCCGAGCCCTGGACGATACCCCAGGTGCCGGCCAGATCGACCGGCCCCACGCGGGCGAAATCAACGCCGCGTAAATCGATGACGCCATGCTCGGCCCGGGGCTCGACCTGATGCGTGGCCGCCCGGGAAAGTCCAGGCACCAAGACAGCAACCAGAACCATCAATCGGAGCAGAATCCCACGCATGATGATTTGTCGCAGGCCTCGCCGTCGCCGTCATCAGGTGAAGACCCGATAGTTACGGTTGCTGGGGCTCGAAGTTACGGACGAAATCGCGGAACCGCTCGGCCGACAGGGGCGGCGAAAAGCGATAGCCCTGGGCCAGATCGCAGCCGCGCTCGACCAGAAAAGCCTGTTGCTGGCGGGTTTCCACTCCCTCGCCCACCACCTTCATGCCCAGCGAATGGCCCAGGGCGATGATGGCCTCGATCAGACGGGCATCATCGGCGTTGTTGAGCGCCTCAGAGACGAATGAGCGGTCGATCTTCAAGATATCGACGGGAAAATGCTTCAGATACGACAGCGAGGCATAACCGGTGCCGAAATCGTCGACGGCGATGCGTGCCCCCAGATCACGCACCCGCTCGAGCTTGCGGATGATTTCCGTGCCGGAATTGAGGATCAGGCTTTCGGTGATCTCCACCGTCACCAATCGTGGCGACAACCCGCTTTCGTCCAAGGCCCGGCGTAAGGTGGTGGCGATATCCGTCTGCTGCACCTGACGCGGAGAAACGTTGATGGCAATGCGCAAATCGCCCAGGCCGGCCTGTTGCCAGGCCTTGGCCTCGCGGCAGGCGGCCAGGGTCAGCCATTCGCCGATGGGCAGGATCAGCCCCATTTCCTCGGCCAAGGGCACGAACTGGTCGGGATTGACGGCACCGATATAGCGGTTTTGCCAGCGCAGCAAGGCCTCGGCCCCGCCGACGCTGCCATCAGCCAGATTGACCACCGGTTGGAAGGCCAGCGAGAATTCGTTGTGTTCGAGCGCCTCGGACAATTCGCCGGCCAGCCGTGACCGCGCCTGGGCCCGGGCATCCATGGTGGGGGTGAAAAAGCGGAACGTGCCGCGCCCCGCCGCCTTGGCGTGCTCCAACGCCGACGACGAATTGCGCATCAGGGTTTCCACATCCTCGCCATCGCCGGGCCACAGGCTGATGCCGATGGAACACGACAGCAAAATCTGGTTGGCCTCGATCAGCAACGGCTCTTGCAACGATTCCAAGATGGTGCGCACCACCGCCTCGACCTCGTCGATGGTGTCGATATGAGGCAGCACGGCGATGAATTCGTCACCGCCGAAGCGGCCCAAGGTGTCGCCCTTGCGCAAACAACGGCCAAAGCGCAGGGCGCTTTCGCGCAACACCATATCGCCCACGGTCATGCCCAAGGTGTCGTTGATGGTCTTGAACCCATCCAGACCGATGAACAATAAGGCAGCGCGGCAATTTTCACGCCCCGCCAGAACCAGGGCCTGCAACAGGCGGTCCAGCAGCAGGCCGCGATTGGGCAGCTCGGTCAGGGTGTCGTAATTGCTGTGCCGCCACAGCTTCTCGGCATTGTCACGGGCTTCGCTGACATCACGGAACATCAGCACATGGCGGCTGGGACCACCGCGCATGTCGTGCTCGCAGGCCACCGACAGGCTTTGGCGGTAAGGTTCACCGGTTTTGCGCCGGCTCCACACTTCGCCTTCCCAAGAACTGCCCCGGCGCAGATGCTCGTCCACTTCGACCAAAAAAGTACCGTCGCCCAAGGACGCGTACAGCATCTCGGCGTGACGGCCGCACACTTCCTCGGGCAGAAAGCCGGTGATGGCGGTAAAGGCCGGATTGACCACCAGAAGCCGCCAGTCGGGACCGCAGACCGCCACCGCTTCGGCCGCCATGTCGAACGCCGCCCGGAACAAGCGCAATTCGGCATTTTCCCGCTCAAGCTCGGCCAGCCTTTGCTGCACGCTCCCCCCCGTAGATCCATTACAAATCAGGCGACCATTAAGACCCGAGGTTTTTGCACAGGCAAGTGCCGAATGCCGCTCTAAACGGGCATTGTTGGCACAGGTTTGCGTGATTACTTTTTGAGCGCAAATCACCTATGCGCAAAAATAAGGCAGGACATCTTGCCGACCACGGGATTCGCTGTCATCATGATGGAACGTTGATGGCGGCTCCTCCTCCCGCCGCCTTAGACGAGACCTGAAGAGCTCTTCTCGACGAACAAGCCGCGCGCCCCCTGGGGCGCGCGGTTTCTTGTTCAGCCCGCCCACAACACCAGGGCGATGATCTGCGGCGCAATCACCCGCAGCACCATGACCAGCGGATAGACGGCGGCATAGGACAGGATGGGCGCTTCCGACGGCGCCAACCCCTGGGCAAAGGCCAAGGCCGGCGGATCGGTCATCGACCCCGACAGCAGGCCACACATGGTCAGGTAATTGACCCGCGTCACCCAGGTGCCGACCACGGCCACCGTCACCAACGGCAGCAAGGTGATCAGCATGCCCCAGGCCATCCAGCTCAGGCCGGGGCCGTGCACCAGGGTATCGACGAAACCATGGCCGGACTTGATGCCGACGGCGGCCAGGAACAGGGCGATACCCAGATCGCGCATGACATGATTGGCCGCCGGCGGCATGAACCACACCACCTTGCCCACATGGCCCAGCCGCGACAGCAGGATGGCCACCACCAGCGGCCCGCCGGCCAGCCCCAATTTCACCGCCGAGGGCAGACCCGGCAGCATGATCGGCAGCGATCCCAGCACCATGCCCAGGGCGATGCCGATGAAGATCGGAGTCATCTGGGTTTCCTGCAACGCCTTCGAGCGGTTGCCGATGATCCCGGCCACCAGCGGCATGGATTCGGGCGCACCGACCACGGTCAGCATGTCGCCGAATTGCAGTTTCAGGCTGGCGTCGGGCACCAGTTCGTAACCGGCACGGTTGACCCGGCTGACCACCACGCCGTGGCTGCCGCGCAAATTCAGCTCGCCCAGGCTTTTTCCCAACACCTCGGAACGGGTGACCACCTGGCGTTCCCACTGGACATCGCTGCTGTCCATGGCCTTCAGATCGACCGAGGCCAGCGGCCCCAGCAAGCGGTTGAGGCGCGGCAATTTGTTGGCCGGTCCCACCGCCAGCACCACATCACCCTCGGCCAGGGTGTCGTCGGCATTGACCACGTGCTGGCTGCCGTCATGCAGCACCCGCGACAGCACCACGCCCATTTCCTTCAATTCATCCAGATCGCGCAGACGGGCGCCGAACACCGCCGGATTGCGGATTTCCACGTTGACGGTCTGCAACGCGTCGAACTTGGCGGCGCGATCGGCGTCAAACGCCGCCGCCGCCTTGGCCGGGTTCTGCTTGAACACCAGCCGCAGCACCAGCATGGACAGCAATATGCCGAGGATACCGAAGGGATAGGCCACCGCATAGGCTTGGCCCTGTGCGGTCCCGGTAAAGCCCAATTGCGCCAGCACTTCCTGACCGGCGGCCAAGGACGGCGTGTTGGTCACCGCCCCCGACAGCAGCCCCAAGGCGGCGGGCAACGGCACGCCGCCCAGCAGGTGCACGGCCACCGCCACCAGCGAGCCCAGAACAACCACCGCCGCCGCCATCAGGTTGAGCGCCATGCCGTCTTTCTTGAAGGCCTGGAAAAAGCCCGGCCCCACCGTCACGCCGATGGCGTAGACGAACAGCACCAGCCCGAACTCGCGGGCGAAAGCCAGCATGGTGGCATCGACGGCAAAGCCGAAATGGCCCAGGGCGAGACCGGCGAACAACACGCCGCCCACCCCCAGCTTGACGCCACCCAGCTTGATCTGGCCCAAGGCCAAGCCGCCCGCCGCCGCCACCGAAAGCAGCAGCAGGGCTTGCGCCGGTCCGTGCAGTTCCATCATCCCCACCCATCAACATCGCAGTGCAGCAAGGGTGCGTCAGCCTGATGCCCTTGACAAGAGACAACAGCCCACGCCAGCATACCAAACACACATTCTAATGGTGGTGTAATGTTGAAATATGACGCTGAAAGCTATCGCTGGATTTTCGCAGCATGCGAAACAGTACGCCTATGGAACGCCTATGACCGGTTTTTAGTTGAAAAGGCGCGCACAAAAGAGGGCCTGAACTCGGACGAGGTGAAAAAATTTGCATACAATTACCAAACCAGTCGAGCTACGGACGAAACGTCGCGTGAAAAAACAAATAGCTTTATTTTAAACAACAAATCGCTAAGCCCCCGCGAAATATACAAATCAATTGTAGAGAATGAGATTTGCATGACGTCAAAAGGGGTGATGGGGTGTGTTTTTGCATCAAAGCTAATATGGTTTTACAGGCCAAGTGAGTGGATTATGCACGACAGATTCTCAATAATCGGCCTCAAGGAGGTATCTCACACAAAAATTATAAATAATAATAATTACCACGACGAATTTAACAAAAACTTCAAACAGGAAGAATTAGTCAATATAAGGTTACTATTGAAATCACTCGACATCACCTATGAATTTGAAAGCAGAATTGCGGACAAATACCTCATGTCCGCAGGACAGGACATTGCATCACCAACACAGTCCCCCAAACCTCTTGACCAAATTGACTGGTGCAAGTGGGTCATTGACCGGCACAAAGGACCCAATGCCAACATTGATGACGCAATGAAAATTGCAGCAAAACTGCCCCGCATGCGGGGCTGAGCCTTAGCGCAACGGCGGAAACAGCGCCTGCCCGGCGCAGCGGTCGCGCACCGTCTTGCCGCAATCGGTGAATTTCAGACTCTTGTCCAGGCACACCCGCACTTCCGCCGCATAGCGCCCCCGGCACACCACCGCCATGCGCTCGCCGTTCAGGCCGGGATTGACCTTGGCGAACAGGGCTTCCACCTGCTCGGGCTCCAGTTGCAACGGCGCCTTGGGGGCGTTGAACTCGCCCGGTATGCGGATGGCGGCGAACGCCTCGCGGGTCTTGGCGAAATAATCTGCTGCCTTGCCGCCGTCGCAGGTGCCGTGGCGCTTCCATTCGTGCTCGATCAGCTTGCGGCTGGGCATGACCGGCAAGGTCGCGCTGGCCACCTCGTCCGGCACCGGCTTGGTTTCCGCCGCGCATTCGGCCGGATAGCCGCCATCGGCATATTGCGGCCACAGACCGTGGACGACAAAACCGTATTGACGCGGCCCATTGCATTGGTCGGCATCCTGACGGCCCGAGCGACCGGCGCAATAGGTGGGCGACCACGACAAGGCCAGGACATAATGGTCGAACTTGCCCGGTGTTCCCGCCTTTTGCGCCCAGGCGGGAACAGAGGCAAGACACAAAAGCGCGATCAGCAAAAGACGCATGGCGCGATCTCCTATTCAACCCATTCAATTTATCCGTGGCGAAACGCTTGACAAGCGGCATCGCGCTGCCCTGAATTGCCATCCCCCGCAAGGAACAGGAAATCATGCGCTATCCGCCGCCGTCCGTTGTCCCGCTCGACCGTATTCTGCCCGACGAACCCCTGTTGATGATGGGCGCCGGCCCGGTGCCGATTCCGGCCAAGGTGGCCCAGGCCAATTCCATCGTCATCAATCACCTGGGCGAGACCATGAACCGGGTGATCGAGCAGGTCAAAGCCATGGCCCGCTACGTCTTCCAGACCCAGTCGGGACAGATCTTGGGCGTCGCCGGTCCGGCCTCGGCGGCCATGGAAATGGCGGTGTGCAATCTGGTCGAGCCCGGCACCAAGGTGCTGGCGGTGTGCAACGGCTATTTCAGCCGCCGCTTGGCCGAGATGGCCGAACGCTGCCAAGCCGACGTCGTCATCCTGGACATCGCCAACGGCGAGCCGGCGCGCCCCGACGAGATCGAAGCGGCCATCCGCCTGCATCGACCGACGCTGTTGACCATCGTTCAGGGCGAGACCTCGAACACGGTGTGGAACCGCTATTTGCCGGAAATCTGCACCATCGCCCGTGCCCATGAGTGCCTGATGGTGGTCGATGCGGTGTGCACGCTGTCGACCATGCGGCTCGACATGGACGAATGGGGCGTCGACGCCCTGATCACCGGCGGGCAAAAGGGGCTGTCGTCCATTCCCGGCGTATCGCTGCTGGCATTCTCGGAAATCGCCTGGAAGCGCATCGAGGGCCGCAACGCCCCCATGGCGCAATGGTGCCTGGACGCCCGGCTGGCCGACCGCTTCTGGAACAAGAACTCCTATCATTATACCGCCCCGGTGTCGGGGATCATGGCCATCCACGAGGCGCTGCGGCTGATCTGTTCCGAGACGCTGCCGGCCCGCTTCCACCGTCACGAATTGTGTTCGCTGGCGCTGCAGCGCGGCATCGAGGCCATGGGCCTGGAATTGCTGGTCAAGGAAGAGGCGCGGCTCAATTCGGTGGTCGGCATCAAGGTGCCCGACGGCGTTTCCGGCGACGACGTCCGCCGCCACATGTCGCAGATCCATCGGGTGGAAATCTCGGGCGCCTTCGGCCTGGACATCCTGCGCATCGGCCAGATGGGCGAGCAATGCCACGCCCACACCATCTTCCGCACCCTGCACGCCTTCGGCTCCAGCCTGAAAGCCCACGGCGCCAAACTGGACCTGCCCGCCGGCGTCGCCGAACTGGAACGCATCCTGACCGAGGGACAGGTGGTGTGAAGCGTCAGGCCGCCACCTCCTCAATGCAGGTTACCCGGTTGCGGCCCTGGCGTTTAGCCTCGTACATGGCCTGATCGGCCAAACGCTGCACATCGGCGATGGACTGGGCGGCGCCTTGCCGTCCGGCCACGCCGATGCTGGCGGTGATCCGCAGCCTTTCCGTACCGATATCGGGCATCAGCGCCTCGATATCGCTGCGCAGCTTTTCCGCCAATTGCATGGCGCCGTCACGATCGGTGTCGGGCAACAGCACGGAAAATTCCTCGCCGCCGATGCGCCCGACGATGTCGCTTTGCCGCACGGCCCGGCGCAGGCACTGCGCGACCGCTTTCAAAACGACGTCCCCGGCTTCATGTCCATACTGGTCGTTAATGCGCTTGAAATGATCAAGATCGACGAACAGCATGGCAAACGATCCGCCGCTGCGCTGGGCCTGATGCAGGGCGGAATCGCATAGCCCGTAATAGGCCCGCGCGTTGTAAAGCCCAGTCAACGGATCCTTGGCCGCCATATCGGCAAGCTTGCGATTGGCTTCGACCATGCCATGGTGGAAGGAGATGGAACGCGCCGAGAAGGCGTGGAAAAAACCACTGATATAAACAATGGCCAAAACGCAGGTGGTGATGGCGTTAGCCGAATAAGGTTGCTCGAGATGAGCATTGCCCGTGACGACGAAAGTCACCGATCCGATGGCAACCACCGCTCCGGCCCGCGCCCCCAGGATCAGATAGACTCCCGGCAGGTTCAACGCGAACCAGATGATACGCATTTCATCGACGCCGTTATAGAAAAAGACGATGACGTAAAGGCCAAAGGCCAAGGCCTCGTAGACATAAGCGACGACCAACATGCGCTGGGGATGGCCGCGCAGCAGCAGATAGAAAAGCAGGCTGATGGCGCAAAATGCCCGTTCGGCATGGACGAAACGCAGATCGAAATCGGCGAATCCCATTTCCACCGACAGTAGGAACAGCAGGGAAATCCCCAGCCCGGTCAGCAGGATGGCGCAAGCGAACCGATATTGGAACTTGCGATATTCCCGCCCTTCGGGAAACGCCACATCACCGAACAACAGCGGCATCAGACGCATTATCGCCCCATCACATACAAAAGGCGAACCCACGACCAAGGATATATCACCCGCGGTCGTAAGGGTCCACTCGTATTGACGGGATGATTACTTCTCCGCCTGATGGCGCAGGATCAGCGGTCCTTGCGACAGCATGAAGGCCAAGGTGATGATCAGGCTGCCGGGCATCTTCCACAGCACCCAATGATCGGTGCTGAGGACGTGGCGAACCACCTCGTTGGCCCCGGCCATGGCGATGAAGAACAGCCCGACGCGCCAGGACAACTTGCGCCAGCCGGCCTCGTCCATGCTCACCGCGTGGCCCAGCACCTTCTTCAGCACGCTTTTGCCGAACGCCAAGCCACCCAGGATGAGACCAGCGAACAGGGCATAGATGATGGTCGGCTTCATCTTGATGAAGGCTTCATCGTTCAGCCACAGGGTCAGACCGCCGAACACCACGACGATGGCCGCCGTCACCATGGGCATCAGCGGCAGCTTGCGTTCCACCAGCCACGACAGGGCCAGACCGATCACGGTGGCGATCATCAGCGCCACCGTGGCCGGCATCAGGCCTTGGGCGAAATAAACGGCGACGAACACCGCCAGGGGGCCGTATTCGACGGCGGGTTTGAGCCAGGGCTTTTCCGACAAAATGCTGTTTCCTGATAATATCAGCCGGGATTGGCCGGATGGGGGGCGAACACGGCTTCGTCGCCGATACTCTTGACCGCGCGCAGGAAGTCAGTGGCGAAGCTCTCCGGCTTGGCCGGCAATTGCACCCGCAAGGTATCGCCGCCCTTTTGCCGCACCGACCAGAACGAATTTTCCGGGTTGCGCCAGATCACCCATTCGAAGCTGCCCTGGGGCGGGTCGTTCTCGTTGCCGAAATCCACCTCGACGGCGGTGAACAGCTTGGCGGCGGCGATGAAGCGAGCGATGCGCTTGTCGCGCGACAGCATATAGGCCTTGCGCGCCGCCTCCAGATCGGCCAAGCGCTCGGAAAAGCGCATCTTGTCGCTGGTCATGGTCGGCACGATGACCAGGGCCCGGCCCACCAGCGGCTGGTCGCTGGGCTTGACCAGTTTGACCTGCTCGGCGTTATAGCCGTCGAAGGCGTCGTTCAAGGACGCCAGATCCTTGTATTCCTGGCCGCGGAAGAAAATGCCGCTATGGCCGGGGCGGTTGAGGACCACGCGCAGGAAATCAAGATCGCCCTGGACGTCGGCCACCGCATGGGCCACCTGGGTGACGAACCCAGCCAGGGTGTTGTCGCCATCGGTCACCATGCTTTCACGGTCCTGGGTATCGCGCAAACGCCAGCCACTGCCATCCTTGAACAGGACGAAATCGCGGCCCTTGGGCACGGCGGAGGAGACGTCGGCGTATTCCACCCTGAGCGACTTGAACAGACCCGCGGCGCGGACCGCGTCGATACGCGCCAGATCCTGCCGGCGCGTCCCTTCCGACACGCCATAGGGGCCGGAATAGGTGGCCGGCAGCACCACCCGCAGGGAATTGGCCACCTGCGGCTGCGCCGTCACCTTGGCGCTTTCCAGGGCAAGGCGCTGGTCGACGGCCTTCAGCAACAAATCCGAGGTGGTGAAAGTCTGGCCGGCCCATTGGTAACTGACCGGCGCCCCCAAACGGTCCAGCACCGCCGTCACCTTGATCGGCGAAGCAGAAACCGTGCTCGATATCGACACGCTGGCACCATCGCCGCCGCCCGATTTTCCGCAAGCGGCCAACGCCAAGACCATCGCCATTATCGCCGCAACGCGCATGCCTGCCCCCTAGAACTGAACCCGTCGATCCGGTTTCGCGGGCGGATCATACACGCACGGATCGCATGGCGGCAATCATCCGCCGAACGCATGCTGGCTGATCACCAGCCACACCGAGGTCGCCGCCATCATCCAGCCGAAGGCGCGGCGCAACACCCGCTCGGGCCAGCGATGGGCCAGGGCCACCCCGGCGGCCACGGTCAGGGTACCGCCCAGGGCCAGCACCAGCCCCACCGGCCAATCCACCCGCTGGTTCTGGGCATAGGCGCCCAGGGCGAACACCGAGGACGGCGCCACCATGGCCAGGGCGAAGCTTTGCGCCACCCGCTGGCCCAGACCGAACCAGCCGGTGAGCAGCGGCGACACCACCAGACCGCCGCCCACCCCCAGCAAGCCCATGGACGAGCCGCCGGCCAGCCCGACCACCGGCAGCCAGCGCGGATCACGGCTTTTCTCGGCTGTCCTGTCGGGGCTGGCCACGATCAGACGCAGGGCGACCAACAGCAGGAACAGGGCGAACAAGGTGCGCAGCAAGCCTTGATCGAGCAGATGGGCGAAATGCGCCGTGCCCCAGGTGGTCGCTGCCCCCACCGCCGCCACTTGCAAGGCACGCCCCAGCGGCACCGGGTTGTGACGGGCATAGCGCCACCAGGCCAACAGCAGATTGGGCACCATCATCACCAGGGCGGTACCCTGGGCGGTGGCCTGATCGAGGCCGAAGCCCAGCACCAGCACCGGAATGGCGATGATGCCGCCGCCGATGCCGAACAGGCCGCCGAAAAACCCCATGGCCGCCCCCAGCGGCAGGACGATCAACAGGAGATGCAGCATCTGGGCGGACATGGCGGGCCTTGAAACAGGAGGGACCGGGCCAGCATATTCCCTGCCTTGCACCGAACAATGATAGACTAATTCATTCACTCTTACGCTGGACGCAACAATGGACAGCAATCTGGACATCGCCTTCTTCTCGATGCTGTGCCAGCATCCGACCCTGGCGGCGGCGGCCCGGCACTTGGGCTTGTCGCCGCCGGCGGTCAGCCGCCGGCTGGCGGGGCTGGAGGCACGGCTGGGCGTACGCCTGCTCAACCGCACCACCAGACGGCAAAGCCTGACCCCCGAGGGCGAACGCTATCTGCTGGAAGGCAGCCGCATTCTCGACGATATCCAACAATTGGAGCAGGCCTTGGCCGCCAGCCGGCAGGTACCGAGCGGCCTGCTGCGCATCAATGCCGGCTTCGGATTCGGTCGCCGTCATCTGGGGCCGGCCATGGCCGATTTCGTCGCCCTTTATCCCCAGGTCGAAGGGCAATTGCACCTGAGCGACCGCCCGCTTGATCTGGCGGCGGAAGGGGTGGACGTGGGCATCCGCTTCGGCCTGGGGCCGGATTCCGGCCTGCTGGCGCGCAAGATCGCCAGCAACCGCCGCCTGCTGTGCGCCGCCCCGGCTTATCTGCACCAACACCCCGCCCCGGCCCGACCGGCGGAGTTGAGCCGACACCACTGCATCGTCATCCGCGAGAACGACCGCGCCTTCAACACCTGGCGGCTGGTGTCCGACGGCGGGCCGACAAGTGTCAAGGTCACCGGCCCGTTAAGCGCCAATCACGGCGAGGTGGCGGTGGAATGGGCCTTGAAGGGGCACGGCGTGCTGTTGCGATCGGAATGGGACATCGCCCCTTATCTGCGCAGCGGCGAACTGGTGCGCATCCTGCCGCATTGGTCGGGCGAGGAAGCCGACATCCATGCCGTCTATCTGCAACGGCATCATCTTTCGGCCAAAATTCGGGTGTTCATTGACTTCCTGGCCGAGCGCTTCGCCGGTTATCGCCGCGACGGCGGCTGGTAAGCATGCCCCGCGTCCCATCTATGGACGAATGTACACATTTTCACCGATAAACCCAATCAGTGCAGAGGCCTGGGCTATTTCCCTACCGACCGGAATCTGGTATGAATCAACGCGAAAATGTTGCCTGGGAGAAAGTGGCTTGCAATGGCGCAAAAAGTAAGAATTGCGCGACTGGATGCGACGGCTATACAGCCACCACTCCTGTCCGGGCGGCCTTTATGGGAAGACTATGCGGCAATAAATTCTTTTATTCGCCGCCATCTGCCCGCCGCTTCCGCCGTACTTATTGCTGAACCACAGCGCCCATCCGGGTCGTCGTTTATCGACTGGTACACGGATGCTGCCGGCAAGCCTGTGGCCATCTCGTCGCTGGCACGGACCGAGCGGGAAAAAGCGGAAACGCTTCTGGTTGATCGTCTGCAGGCGCTGCGCGACCTGGCGGCGCGCCATTCCGCCGATCCGGCAGCCGCCTTGCTGGCCGCCGCCATCGTCGACCCACCGATGGAATCCGTTTTTGTCGTCAACGGCCAGCCGGTGATCATCGGCTGGGGTCGTTCCGGCAGCGGAATACCGGCCCGCCCAATCCCGGCGCCCGTAACAGCGCCTGCCGCCGTGGCGCCTACCCCCGTGACGCCGGTCGCCGCCCCCATGGCCACCGCTGCCGCCCCGGTCGTGGCGGCGACGCGTTCGGGCCTTCCCTGGGGATGCCTGGGGGCTCTGGCCGCGCTGCTGCTGCTGTTGGCCCTGCTCTGGTGGCTGTGGCCATGGCTGTGGGGCCTGCTGAGCCTGAACAGCCCGGACCGCCTGGCCGCATTGACGGCGGAAGAAGAGGTGTTGAAGGCCGAAATCACCGCCGCCGAGGAGGAACTGCGCCGCCGCCTCGCCGCCTGCCCGCCGGAAAAGCCGATTGCCCCGACCAAGGAAGAGCCGCCGCCAGTGGTGCCGGAAAAGGAAATTCCGGTCCAGCCGGTGATCCCGGAGCCCGAGCCGAAACCGGAACCCAAGCCGGAACCCAAGCCCGAGCCGAAGCCGGAACCGCCACCGAAAAAGGCCAATGCCGAGCCGCCGCTGACCAAGACCAATCCGCCCCAACCGCCTCAGCAACAGGCCAAGGTCGATACACCGCCGTCGAAATGCCCGCCACCGCGCAAGAAATGGGAAGCGCCGGAACTGGTGGTGCTGCTGGATGCCTCGGGCAGCATGCGGCTGAAGGCCGGCGTCTCGCAGGAGGAAATCACCGCGCTGACCCGCCGCGCCCGTGCCGGCGACCGTCAGGCGATGGCTGATCTGGCCGCCATGCAAAGCACCGGCGGCAATGATCGCCTGAGCGCGGCCAAGGCCGCCGTCAACCGCCTGGTGACGACGCTGCCCACCGATATGGATGTAGGGCTGGTGGTGTTCGGCAAATGCCAGGGCGCCGACAACCACAAATTCTTCAGCCCGTCCGAACGCCCCCGCCTGACCGCCCTGCTGGAAAGCATCCGTCCCCAGGAAGGCACACCCTTGGCGCGTGGCCTCGAGCGGGCCGGCAACACCGTCGACGGCGTCACCGTGCCGGCCACCTTGGTGGTGGTCACCGACGGCGAGGATTCGTGCGGCGGTGACCCGTGCGCGGCGGCGCGGGCGCTGAAGGCGGCCAAGCCCAAGCTGACCATCAACGTGGTCGACGTCAACGGCCTGGGCGAAGGCCGCTGCATGGCCGACGCCACCGGCGGTCGGGTATTGCCCATGCGCTCGGCCGCCGAATTGCCCGAACTGATCCGCAAGGCCAGCGGCGAAACCCCGGTTCCACCCGGCTGCGGGCCGTAATCACAAAACCACCGGCTAACTGAGGGAATTCACCATGTCTGGCCTGCTTCTGCGTACCGGTCGATTGCGCGAATACAACGCCCTGGGGTCGGTGGGCCGTCCGGTCTATTCCGCCGCCTCGCAATTGCGGGCGCTGATCAAGCGCACCATGGGCCAGGATTGCGCCGACATGCTGGCCATCCCCCAGGTCAACGAAGCCGGCGACACCATCGACTGGTACGCCCCCGCCGGCAGCACCGTGGTGCCGTGGGACGCCGCCACCGAGGAGGAACGCGCCCCCGCCCGTCAGGCCATCCAGCAGGCACAGCAGGATTTCCAGCGCCGCAGCGCCGAGATGCTGGGGCAAGCCAACGGCGCCAACAAGGACATGGAGGTGTTCGCCCGCCTGCTGCCCTTCGCCACCCAAATCCCCGACGAAACGCACATCCATCTGGTCGATGGTCGCCCGGTCATCACCTTTTGGGGTTTCACCCGGCTGAACGCCGCCCCCGAGGCCGACGTCATCCGCGATCTGGCCCTGCGCCCGGCCCAGGCCGCGGCGGCAGCCCCAGCCGCACCCGCCGCACCGCTGCCCGTGCCGGTGGCCCAAACCTGGCTGCAACGCTGGTGGTGGCTGTTGCCCATGCTGTTCCTGCTGCTGCTGTTGCTGCTGGTCTTCGGCCTGCGCGGCTTCACCGCGCTGATGGAACCGGCAGCAATCACCGTGCCGACCGAGGAAATCCCCAAGACCGAAATGCCGCAAGGCACCCTGCCGCCGGTGGGGGTCGTGCCCCAGATCGGCGTCCCCCAGGTTGGCGTTCCCGGCGTGTTGGTGCCGGGGGCGACCCTCCCCGACGGCACCGTGCCACGTTCTGGCGCCGGCATCGTCGTACCCCCGGCCTCGACGCCGGGAAACACGAGCCCGAAGCCCGATGGAATCATCGACAAGCCCGCCACCACCGACCCGACCAAGCCGCCGGCCCTCAATGCCGACAAGACGCAAACCCCGGCCAAGCCCGATATGCCGCCACCGCCGCCCTTGACCTTGCCGGACAAGGCCATGAAGGACGGCTCGACCGCGTTTCTGGACGGTCGTTGGCGGTCACGGACCAGCCTGATGGACAGTCAGACCGGTCGTCCGCTCGAGGTGGAATATGATTTCAAGAACGGCAAGGGCACGGCTACCATCCTGCGTAGCGACGGCAGCAAATGCCCGGCCCCGGTGGAAGCGGCGGTCCAGGGCGGCAAGCTGACCCTGAACCAGACCGCCGACGCCAAATGCGCCGACGGCCAAGTGTTCGACCGCTCGAAGGTGGAATGCCGCCCGGGCAAGGACGGCAAGGCCGAGTGCCGGGGCGTGCATGCCGATGGCGGCGGCTATTCCGTTGAGATCGTCAAATAGGCAACTCGAGACCAAGGGACTGAACCTGACCATGCTGCCTGAACTGATCCGCTTCGAGGAAGAAGCGACCCTGATCATGCGGACCGGCGTCCAGTTCCTGGATTTCGGCCTCACCCTGGATCTCAAGAAAGAGATGCCCGGCATGTTCTTGAAGAGCGACAGCAACGCATCGTTGCAGCGCGCCGAATATGACGAGCCCAGTGGTCGCTATTTCCACCCCGGCACCCGCACCGCCATTCCCGACCAGAAGCTGCGCGACGTGGCCATGGATGAATCGGTGCGCCTGCTGCAAGACGTCTGGCTGCCCATCCCCTTCCTGCGCCTGCATTCGGGCCGCTTCGCCGAAGGGCCGATGAACTGGGCCCGCGCCCGGCTGGTGGCGTTGCGTCCGGGTGAGGATATCAACGCCTACACCCACCGGCTGGTGCTGGCCTTCGACACCAAGGTGTTCGCCGACGACGAATCGGGTGCCGCCTATCTGGCCCCCACCGAGACCGATGTCAGCAGCGGCGCCAATTTCGCCCTGGCCTGGCGCAGCCACGACATGAGCTGGTTCACCGAGCAGACCTGGTTCGCCGATTGGATCAAGGATCTGTTCACCGACCATGCCACCCCGCGGCTGAAATTCTCGCCCGAGGATATCGAGGAACGGTTGGGGCAGTTGGACCAGCACGCCCATTACCTCAATGTCCTGTGGCTGCTGGGTAACCGCCTGCGCCTGCCCAAGGTGCGCATCCTCAGCAACCAGCGCGATCACATCCACAAGGCCATCCCGGTGGACATGGTCCTCGACGTCGGCAATTCGCGCACCTGCGGCATCCTGATCGAGGATCACCCGCAGGAAAACAACGGCCTGCGCACCCGCTATGAACTGGAATTGCGCGACCTGTCGCGCCCGCACATGGTCTATTCCGAACCGTTCGAGAGCCGCATCGAATTCGCCGAGGCGGTGTTCGGGCGCGTCGATCATTCCTGCCATTCCGGTCGCAACGACGCCTTCGTCTGGCCGACCATCGCCCGCGTCGGCCCCGAGGCCACCCGGCTGGCCTCGCGCCGGCGCGGTACCGAGGGCGCCACCGGCCTGTCCAGCCCCAAACGCTATCTGTGGGACGACGAGCGCTATGAAAACGGCTGGCGCTTCAATCAGGCCTTCAGCAAGGCGGAAACCGAGCCTTTGGCCACCGCCGCCCCCTTCGCCGACCTGATCAACGAACAGGGCGACGCCCTGTTCACCCTGGCCGAGGAGGATCAGTTCCAGGTCCTGATCCCGCATTATTCGCGCTCGTCCCTGATGACCTTCATGCTGGCCGAGGTGCTGACCCAGGCGCTGACCCAGATGAACAGCCCCAGCCAACGCATGAAGCAGAACCACGCCAACGTGGCCCGCCAATTGCGCAGCGTCATCCTGACCGTGCCGCCGTCCATGCCCAAGCCGGAACGCGACCTGTTCCGCGAACGCATGCGCCAGGCAATCGGTCTGGTGTGGAAATCCATGGGCTGGCACCCGACCGAAGCCGACATCGAGAACGAGGGCAAGGAACTGGCCTGGCCGCCCTTGCCCAGCTTCAGCACCCAATGGGACGAAGCCACCTGCGCCCAGGCGGTCTATCTGTTCTCGGAAACCGCCAATCATTTCGGCGGTCGGCCCGAGGAATTCATCCAGGTCATGCGCCGCCGCCGCCCCGGCCCCGACCGTCAGGTGCTGACCGTCGCCTCGGTCGATATCGGCGGCGGCACCACCGATCTGGTCATCAACGATTACGCTTTGGACGACGGGCGCGGCGGCAATGTCTCGATCCTGCCGGACCAGCGCTTCCGCGACGGCTTCAAGGTGGCCGGCGACGACATCATCTTGGAAGTGCTGCAAAAGATGGTGGTCCCGGCCATCGCCAACGCCTTGCGCGCCCACGGCATCACCGACCCCGACCCGCTGTTGTCCAAGCTGATCGGGGCCGAGGCCGGCATCGTCCAGCACATGGTCATGCGCCAGCAATTGGGCTTACAGATCATGTATCCGCTGGCGCTTCGCATCCTCAAGGATTACGAGGCCTACAATTATCAGGCCGGGACGGAAACCCACACCCTGACCATCGGCGAAATCCTGGCCGAGCGCGAGCCGCCATCCGCTGCCGTGCTCGACTATTTCACCGCCGGCGTGCGCGGCGTGCTGGGGGCGGGCAGTCCCGCCTTCGACCTGATGGCGGTACCCGTCGCCATCGACCTCAACCGTCTGCACATGCTGTTCATCCAGGACCGCATGGAGATTTGCAACACCATCAAGTCGCTGTGCGAGTTGGTCCATCTCTATGATTGCGACGTGCTGCTGCTGAGCGGTCGTCCGTCACGGCTGCCGGGCATCCAGGCGCTGTTCCGCGCCCTGTGCGCGCTGCCGCCCGACCGCATCGTCCCCATGCACAATTACCGCACCGGCAATTGGTATCCGTTCCATCGCCAGGGCCGCATCGACGACCCCAAGACCACCGCCGCCGTCGGCGCCATGATTTGCGTGCTGGGCCAAGGCCGCATCCCCAATTTCTTCTTCCGCGCCAATCAGTTCCGCATCTATTCCACCTTGCGGCACATGGGCTTGCTGGACCACAACAACACCATCAAGGATGCCGACGTCTATTACCGCGACATCGACCTGGACGATCCCGATTACCAATTTCCCGACACTGCCTTCGAGATGCGCGGGCAGATGATGCTGGGCTTCCGCCAGTTGACCGCCGAACGCTGGGTGGCCAGCCCGCTTTACCAGTTGGAATTCGCCCCCGACAACAACAAGGCGGCGGAAAAGCTGTATGGCCGCAACAACGGTGTGTTGGAAGTGACGCTACGGCGCGGCTCGGTCCGCCGGGGCGACGCGCTGGAAATCGCCCGGGTCGCCGAAAAGGGCGGCAGCACGCTCAGCACCAGCGTGCTGCGCATCCGCCTCAACACGCTTAACAATGCCGGCATCGGCGAAAACAGCTACTGGCTCGACACCGGCAGCATCGTCCGCTGAGGAGACAAGACGTGAGCAGGACTCCCGATATTCTTTCCAAGCGGTGCCAGGGCCTGTACCAGGGGGCCGGACAGGCCATCGGCTGGGTCGCCGAAGTGCGCCCCGGCGCCCAACGCCTGGACCGCGACGCCGACGGCCTGATCGAACGGCTGCGCCGCAGCCGCAACTTGGCGCGGCGCCTGGGCCAAGCGGCCAAACGGCCCATGTCGGCGGGCTTTTTCGGCCTGTCGCAGGCCGGCAAGTCCTATCTGATCTCGTCCTTGGCGCGCGGCGACAACGGACGGCTGGAAACCGTGTTGGATGGCGAGCGGCTGGACTTCATCGACCACATCAACCCGCCCGGCGGCGGCAAGGAAGCCACCGGTCTGGTCACCCGCTTCACCCGCAAGCAGCCCATCACCACCCATGGCTATCCGGTGCTGCTGTCGCTGTTGAACGAAGCGGACATGGTGAAGATTCTGGGCAACAGCTTCTTCCTCGATTTCGACCGCGAGCGCGCCAATTTCGACATCCCCCAGGAAACCATCCTGGCAAGGCTGAAGGAATTGCAGGGCCGCCGACAGTCCAAGCCCACCGGCGGCATGGACGAGGACGACGTGGTCGATCTGTCCGATTATTTCGACCGCCGCTTCAAAAAGTCGAACGAACCGCTGGCCGGCTTGTTCTGGCCCACCGCCATCGGTCTGGCCCCCTATCTGCTGCCCGCCGACCGCGCCCGCCTGTTCGCCCTGGTATGGGGCGAATTGCCGGAATTCACCGACGCCTATGCCAAGCTGCGGCAATTTCTGCAAAGCCTGTCCTTCGCCACCGAAGTGCACGCGCCGACCTCGGCCCTGGTGGAACAAAGCGGCGGTGTCTATTCCCAAAGCAATTCCATCATGAATGTGGATGCGGTACGGGTGCGCTTCGGCACCGACACCGACGATCTGGTCGGCGTGCTGCCGGTGGTCGATGGCCAGCCCCTGGCCGAAATCAAGCTGCAACGCTCGATCCTGGCGGCACTGACCAAGGAAATGGTCTTCGGTCTGGCCGAGGCGCCGCGCGTCGATCTGCTGGAAGAGCTCGACCTGCTCGACTTCCCCGGCTATCGCGGTCGCATGGGCTTGACGGCGGTGGCCCAGGCGGCGGCGGCGGATGAAGGCTCGGACCCGGTCGGCACCTTGCTGTTGCGTGGCAAGGTCGCCTATCTGTTCGAGCGCTACACCGACGACCAGGAAATGAACGTCCTGATCCTGTGCAATCCGTCCGACAAACAGATCGAAATCACCGCCCTGGGGCCGGTGCTCGACAGTTGGGTCGCCGCCACCCAAGGCGCGACCCCGGCGGAGCGCGCCCGCCGGGCGCCGGGCCTGTTATGGGCCTTGACCATGTTCGACAAACGCCTGACCGACAGCCTGAACCAGAGCGACAGCAATCTGGAGATGAAGTGGGACGGCATGCTGACCTTGGCTTTGCTGGAACGCTTCGGCAAGGCGGCTTGGGTGCAGGAATGGTCGGGCGGCAAGGCCTTCGACAATCTGTTCATGGTGCGCAAGCCCGGCATGTCCAAGGGCATCTTCGATCTGGATGACGAGCGGGAATTGGCGGTCAAGGCCGACGTCCAGGCCGATATCGACCGCATGCGCGCCACCTTCGCCAATAACCGCATGGTCCAGCGCCACGTCGCCGAGCCCGGCCCGACCTGGGACGCCATGATCGGCTGCGACGACGGCGGCATGAGCCGGCTGGTCGGCCATCTGCGCAAAGTCGCCCATGTCAGCAACAAGTTGGAACGCATCGGCGAGCAGGTGGATCATCTGCAACGCGAGTTGGTGGAGATCCAGTTGGGCGCCTATTATCGCGCCGACGGCGCCGACGAGGTGGAACGCAAGAAACGGCTGGTCGAGGTGGTCCTGGGCGGTCTACGTCAGCGCCCGACCTCGTTCGCCGAGGTGCTGCGCGCCTTGCAGCCGTCATCGGAACATCTGCGCTCGCTTTATCTGAAGGCCGAGGACGAGGCGGTGGAAACCCCCGCCGGCACCATTGCCCCGGCCTTTGGCGGTGGCGGCTTGATCT
>Ga0209066_10001595_pt1 | contig 29701 bp, 27 predicted proteins | sample All_14_2_FD_187198 | JGI IMG/M metagenome (GOLD analysis project Ga0209066, IMG submission 187198) | Freshwater microbial communities in response to fracking from Pennsylvania, USA - Allegheny Zone_MetaG_DW_15 (SPAdes) (version 2) ...
CTCACGTTCCTCCACGTCACGCACGACCAGGAGGAGGCCATGACCATGGCCGACACCGTCGCCGTGATGAACAAGGGCGAGATCGAGCAGATGGGCGCCCCCGAGGAGCTCTACGAGCTGCCCAGGACCGCCTTCGTCGCCAACTTCCTCGGGCAGTCGAACCTCTTCGAGGGCACCGTCGTCGCCTCCGCGGGGCCCACGATCACCGTCGATGTCGCGGGGGTCAAGGTCGTCGTGCCGCAGGAGCGGGCCCAGCGCCACACCGGGCACGTGACGATCGGCGTGCGGCCCGAGAAGCTCCTGCTCCACACGGCGGCGCCGAAGGCGGCGGCCGGGGTGAACCGGCTCGGTCCCGGCCGCGTCACGGACGTCTCGTTCAGCGGCGTGAGCACGCAGTACCAGGTCGAGATCCCGGGCATCGGCACCATCCAGGTGTTCGCGCAGAACATGGTCTTCGGCCCCGTCGTCAACGAGGGCGCGGAGGTGTGGGTGACCTGGACGGTCGACCACGGCTTCGGCCTCATCGACGAGCCCGAGTCGCTGCCGCGCTTCCCGGACGACACCGACACGGCGGCCATCGCGGTGCAGGCGAAGGAAGAGCTCCTCGCGGAGATCGAGGAGTCCTGATGGCCTTCGCGGCCTTCGGCACCGCCACCGAGGCGGCCTCGCACACCCCGCTCAGGCGCAGTTGGGTCGCCCTCGCGCTCGCGGGCCCGGGACTGGCGTACCTCGCGCTCTTCTTCCTCACCCCCTTCGTCTCGCTCATCATCACTTCGCTGCAGGTGCCGGTCGAGTTCGGCGACGTCGGGCAGTATCAGGCCGGCTTCGCGGTCGAGAACTACGCGATCGTCGTCGAGGCCTACTGGCCGCAGTTCCTCCGCGCCTTCGGCTACGCCTTCGCCGCGACCGTCGCGGCGCTGCTCATCAGCTATCCGCTCGCCTACTTCATCGGCGTGACCGCGCGGAAGTGGCCGATGATCCAGGCGCTCACGCTCACGTTCGTGATCGCGCCGTTCTTCATCTCGTTCCTGCTGCGCACGCTCGCCTGGAAGCAGCTCCTCTCCGACGACACCCCGCTCGTGCAGTTCCTCAAGACGATCGCCGTCCTCCCCCCGGACGGCCACCTCGTCGGCACGCCGTTCGCGGTCATCTTCGGTCTGACGTACAACTTCATCCCGTTCATGACGCTGCCGATCTACACGACGCTGGAGCGGCTCGACACCCGCTACCTCGAGGCCGGCTCCGACCTCTACGCGAGCCCGGCGACGACGTTCTGGAAGGTCACGCTGCCCCTCTCGCTGCCCGGCATCGTCTCGGGCACGCTCCTGACCTTCATCCCCGCCGCCGGTGACTTCGTCAACGCCTCGTCGACATTCCTCGGCTCGTCGCAGACGTCGATGATCGGCAACGTCATCGAGTCGAACTTCCTCGTGCTGCAGAACTACCCGGCCGCCGCCGCGCTCTCGGTGATCCTCATGGGCGTGATCCTGCTGCTCGTCGGCGTCTACGTGCGCCGCGCCGGAACGGAGGAGCTGTTGTGAGCCGGTTCTCCCTGGGCAAGTGGCTGCTGCCCGTCTACGTCGTCCTCGCGCTGATCTTCATCCTCACGCCGATCGCCTACACGATCGTGTTCTCGTTCAACGCCTCCGTGAAGACGAACATCGTCTGGAACGGCTTCACGCTGAACAACTGGACGACGGTCTGCAACGCGCAGGGGCTCTGCGAGGCGTTCGGCAACTCCATCGTCCTCGGGCTCACGTCGACGCTGTTCGCGACCGTGCTCGGGACTCTGCTCGCCCTCGCGCTCGGGCGCTACAAGTTCCGCGGCCGCGGTGCGACGAGCCTGCTCCTCTTCCTTCCCATGGCGACGCCGGAGGTCGTGCTCGGTGCCGGGCTCGCGGCGCAGTTCCTCGCGGTGCGCGTCGAGAAGGGCTTCTGGACCCTCGTCATCGCCCACACGCTCTTCTGTCTCAGCTTCGTCGTCGTGACGGTGAAGGCGCGCGTCGCGAGCCTCGATCCCGCGCTCGAGGAGGCCGGCCGCGACCTCTACGGCTCGCCTGGCCAGGTGTTCTTCCGTGTGACGCTGCCGCTGCTCATGCCCGGCATCGTCGCCGCCGCGCTCCTGTCGTTCGCGCTGAGCTTCGACGACTTCATCATCTCGCGGTTCAACAACGGCCCGTTCGTGACGTTCCCGATCTGGATCTACACGGCGGCAGCCCGCGGCATCCCCGCCGAGGCGAACGTCATCGCCTCCGCGGTGTTCATCCTCGCGATCGTCGTCGTCGTCGCCGCGCAGCTCACGAGCGCGGCGCGCGCGAAGCGTCGCGGACACACCGGATAGCGCCGGAGCGCGGGGCGCGACGGCGTCGCGCCGCACGTCGACCGGTCGGCGACGGCGCCGGCCCGAGGAGGATGACCATGTACGAGGATCGCGACCGTCTCGCCGCGCTCTGGCAGGCCGAGGTCGAGGTGTTCCGCGCGGGTCGGCCCGCGTCGGCGGCGGCGTTCGAGCGGGCCGCCGAGCATCTGCCGGACGGCGTGCCGATGCTCTGGATGGCGAAGTGGCCTGGTCCGTGGCCGGTGACGGTCGCGTCGGCGGTCGGCGCGCACTTCACCTGCGTCGACGGCATCGACCACGTCGACCTGTGCCTCGGTGACACCGGGGCGATGTGCGGACACGCGCCGCCGGCCGCCGTCGCGGCGCTCCAGGCGCAGCTCGCGCTCGGCTCCACCTTCATGCTGCCGACCGCATCGGCGGCGCGTGCTGCGGAGCTCCTCGCCGAGCGGTTCGGGTTGCCGCAGTGGCAGTTCACGCTGTCGGCGACCGACGCGAACCGCACCCTCATCCGCTACGCCAGGCAGGTCACCGGGCGGCCGAAGATCCTGGTGCACGACTTCAGCTACCACGGCACGGTGGACGAGACGTTCGCGACCCTCGATGCGCACGGGCGCGTCGAGGCCAGACGAGGCAACATCGGCGCGCCGGTGCCGCTCTCGCAGACGACCGCCGTCGTGCCCTTCAACGACGTGCCCGCCCTCGAGGCGGCGCTCGCGACCGGCGAGATCGCGGCCGTGCTCATCGAGCCGGCCCTGACGAACATCGGGATCGTCCTGCCCGAGCCCGGATACCTCGCGGCGGTCCGCGAGGCGTGCACGCGCCACGGCGCCGTCCTCATCCACGACGAGACGCACACCCTCTGCGCCGGGCCGGGCGGCTACACCGCCGAGCACGGCCTCGCGCCGGATGCGATCGTGCTCGGCAAGACGATCGGCGGCGGGGTCCCCGCCGGGACGTTCGGGATGTCGGCGACGCTCGCGGCGGCGGTGCGCGACTCGATCGAGCTCGAGGACATCGACGTCGGCGGCGTCGGCGGCACCCTCGCCGGCAACGCGCTCTCGCTCGCCGGCGTCGTCGCGACGCTCGGGGAGGTGCTCACCCCGGCGGCCCACCGCTCGATGGTGGACCGAGCCACGGAGTGGACGGCGGGCGTCCAGGACGCGATCGACGAGTTCGGCGTGCCGTGGCAGGTCACCAGGCTCGGCGCGCGCGCCGAGTACAGCTTCCGCCCGACGCCGCCGCGCGACGGGCGCGAGGCGGCGGCCGCGGACGACTTCGCGCTGCAGCAGTACCTGCACCTGCACGCGCTCAATCGCGGCATCCTCATCACGCCGTTCCACAACATGGCGCTCATGAGCCCGGCGACGACCGCCGCGGACGTCGAGCGGCACACGGTGGCCTTCCGCGAGGCCGTCGTCTCGCTCTTCGCCTGACGGACCGGCCGGGCGGGGCGGCGCGGCCGACGAGGACGGTGACGGCTCAGGCGGCGAGCGCGTCCTCGAGCACGGTCATCGCGTCGAGGAGGAGCTCGTCGCTCGTGGCGAGGTTCGGCAGGAAGCGGATGACGTTGCCGTAGGAGCCGGCCGAGAGCATGAGGACGCCGTGCTCGGCGGCGTATCGCGTGATGCGGCCGACGGCCTCGGCGTCCGGCGTCGTCGTGCCTGGCTGCACGAGCTCGATCGCGAGCATCGCGCCGCGGCCGCGCACGTCGCCGATCCCCTCGAACCGGGCCTGCAGCTCGCGCAGGCGGGGCAGCAGCAGCTCGCCGACCGCGGTCGCGCGCGCGAGCAGCCCGCCGGACTCGATCCGCTCGACGACCGCGACGGCCGCCGCGCAGGCGACCGGATTGCCGCCGAAGGTGCCGCCGAGGCCACCGGCGTGCGTGGCGTCCATGATCTCGGCGCGGCCGGTGACGGCCGCGAGGGGGAGGCCGGCGGCGATGCCCTTCGCGGTGAGCACGACGTCCGGCACGATGCCCTCGTGCTCGCTCGCGTACCAGGCGCCGGTGCGCGCGATCCCGGACTGGATCTCGTCGGCGACGAAGACGATCCCGTTCGCGCGCGTCCACGCGAGCAGGGCGGGCAGGTAGCCGGGTGCCGGCACGATGAAGCCGCCCTCGCCCTGGATCGGCTCGACGACGAGCGCCGCGAGGTTCTCGGCGCCGACGGTCTTCTCGAGGTACTGGATGGTGCGCGCGGCCGCCTCCTCGCCGCTGAGCCCGTCGCGGAACGGGTAGGAGCCCGGCGCGCGGTGCACGTCGCTCGCGAGCGGGCCGAAGCCGGAGGAGTAGGGCATCGCCTTGAAGGTCATCGCCATCGTCAGGTTCGTGCGGCCGTGGTATGCGTGGTCGAGCACGGCGACGCCGGGTCGCCTGGTGTGCTTGCGCGCGACCTTCACCGCGTTCTCGACCGCCTCGGCGCCGGTCGAGATGATGACCGACTTCTTCGCGTGGTCGCCGGGGGTGTGCTCGGCGAGCAGCTCGGCGACGCGCACGTACGACTCGTACGGCGCCACGGGGAACATCGTGTGCGTGAACCGCCCGAGCTGGTCGACCGCGGCCTCGGTGACGGCGGCGTCGGTGTGGCCGATCGTCGTCACGCCGATGCCGGAGGTGAGGTCGACGAAGGCGTTGCCGTCGACGTCGACGACGATCCCGCCGTGCGCGCGGTCCACGTAGACGGGCACCGCGGACGACACCCCTGCCGAGACGACGGCGAGCCGCCGCTCGTGCAGCGCGAGGGATCTCGGACCGGGGATCGCGGTCGTGACGGAACGCTGCTGGGGCACGGTGACGCTCATGACGCCGAGTGTATGCCTCGCCATCGCGCCGCGGCGACGGGCAGGATGGTCGCATGGCGATCGACCACGGCTACGAGATCCGACTGCGCTGGGCGGGGGATCTCGGCACCGGCACGAGCGGGTATCGCGCCTACTCGCGGGCGAACGAGGTGACCGCCACGGGCAAGCTCCACGCCATCGCGGGCTCCGCCGACCGGGCGTTCCACGGCGACCGCGAGCGCTGGAATCCCGAGGAGCTCCTGCTCGCCGCGCTGAGCGAGTGCCACATGCTGAGCTATCTGCACGTCGCGGTCACGCACGGGATCGTCGTGACGGCCTACGAGGATCGCGCGGTCGGCACGCTGCGCCAGGTCGGCGAGGGCGGGGCCTTCGTCGAGGCGGTCCTGCGGCCGATCGTGACGATCGCCGCCGGCGACCCGGCGACCGCCGCGGCGATCCACGAGGAGGCGTCCAGGCTCTGCTTCATCGCCGCCTCCGTGCGCTTCCCCGTGCGGCACGAGCCGGAGATCGTGCTCGTCTGACGGCGCCGACGGCGGCGTTCGGCAACGAATCGGCAACGGATCGCGCTGAATCGGCTCCTCGCAGGCCGATGACAGCGCATCCACAGGACGGGCGCGCCAGGATGGATCGTCCGCCATCATGAAAGGCCGCCAGTGCGCACTCCCATCGCCATCCTCTCCGCCGCCGGGCTCGTGCTCGCGCTCGCCGCCTGCGGCACTCCGGGCGGCGACGCCACTGCGAGCGCCTGCGCGGCCGCCCCCTCCGGTGCCGCGTCGAACGCGGTCAAGGTGACCGGCGACTTCGGCACGGCGCCGACCGTGACGTTCGACGGCGCGCTCTCCGCCGACGCGACCCAGCGCTCGGTCGTCATCACGGGCGACCAGGCGGGGGAGCAGGCCGTGACCGGCGCGACCGCGAACATCCAGTACACGGTCGTCAACGGGACGACCGGCGAGACGATCGACCAGTCGGACTACACCGGCACCCCGTCGCCGTTCCCGATCGACGAGGCGACCTTCATCACGGGCGTCGTGCAGACGCTCGAGTGCTCGTACGCCGGCGACCGCGTCGTCGGCGTGATCCCGCCCCTCGAGGCCTTCGGCGAGACCGGCTCCCAGGCGCTCGGCATCGCCGCGGACGACTCGATCGTCTTCATCGCCGACATCATCTCGGTCGACCCCGCCCCCGAGCCGCTCGTGCCCGAGGCGTGGACCGAGAACGTGCCGAAGGTCGACCTCTCCGGCGAGATCCCCGTCGTGACGATCCCGGACGCGGCCGCGCCGACCGGCCTCGTGCTCTCGGTGCTCGAGGAGGGCGACGGCGAGGTCGTCGAGGCGGGCTCCACCGTCGAGCTCGACTATCAGGGCACGAGCTGGGACACCGGCGAGGTCTTCGACCAGAGCTACGGCACGGGCTCGACCGCGTCGTTCCCGACCTCCGCGGTGATCGAGGGCTTCGCGGCGGCGCTCGTCGGCCAGAAGGTCGGCACGACGCTCATCGTCTCGGTCCCGCCGGAGTACGCCTACGGCACCGACCCGGCGGCGCACGCCCTCGGCGGCCAGACGCTCGTCTTCCTCATCCACATCATCGGCACGTCCGCGGCGAACTGACGCCGGCGGCGCACGCCGTGCGCCCGTGATCGCGACGGCCGCGCCCGGAAATCCGGGCGCGGCCGTCGCCGTCGTGCACAATGGGCGGGTGCGTCGCGTGCTCCTCCTCGGGTCGACCGGGTCCATCGGCACCCAGGCCCTCGACGTCATCGCCGCGAACCCGGACCGGTTCCTGGTCGTCGGGCTCGCCGCCGGCGCCAACCGCGAGCTCCTCGCCGAGCAGGCGGCGCGCTTCGGCGTCGCGGAGACCGCCATCGGCGCCGCCGACGCGGTCCGGCTCGTGCGCGGCGTCGAGGCCGACGTCGTGCTCAACGGCATCACCGGCGCGGTCGGCCTCGAGCCGACGCTCGCGGCGCTGCACACGGGGGCGACGCTCGCCCTCGCCAACAAGGAGTCGCTCATCATCGGCGGCGACCTCGTGCGCGCCGCCGCCGCGCCCGGGCAGCTCGTGCCGGTCGACTCCGAGCACTCCGCGATCGCCCAGGCCCTGCGCGCCGGGGCGCCCGCCGAGGTCGCGCGGCTCGTGCTCACCGCCTCGGGGGGGCCGTTCCGCGGCCGCACCCGCGACGCGCTGCGCGACGTGACGCCGGCGCAGGCGCTCGCCCATCCGACGTGGGACATGGGGCGCGTCGTGACGACGAACTCGTCGACGCTCGTGAACAAGGGGCTCGAGGTCATCGAGGCCCACCTGCTCTTCGACGTGCCGTACGAGCGGATCGACGTCACGGTCCATCCGCAGTCGATCGTGCACTCGATGGTCGAGTTCGTCGACGGCTCGACGATCGCGCAGGCGAGTCCGCCGGACATGCGCCTGCCGATCGCGCTCGGGATGGCGTGGCCCGAGCGCGTCCCCGGTGTCGGCCGGCCGCTCGACTGGTCCACCGCATCGACGTGGACCTTCGAGCCGCTCGACGAGACGGCGTTCCCCGCCGTGCGGCTCGCCAAGCGCGTCGGCGTCGCGGGGGCGACGTATCCCGCGGTCTTCAACGCGGCGAACGAGGTCGCCGTGCACGCGTTCCACGACGGGCGCATCGGCTACCTCGACATCCTCGACACCGTGGAGCGGGTGGTGGACGCGCACGAGCCGGCCCCGGGCACGCCGACGCTCGAGTCGGTGCTCGCCGCCGACACCTGGGCGCGGGCGGCGGCCGAGTCCGCGATCGCCTGAGCCGCGCCAGGCGCCCGCCGGTCCGCCCCGTCCGCCGTCGCCGGGGCCTCGGCGCACGCTCAGCGCTCGTCCTCCCGACGCACAGCCGGGCTCACGTACGCTTGCCGCGTGGATGTCGTGCTCTTCATCGTCGGCGTGCTCGTCATCGTCGTCGGGCTCGCGGTCTCGATCGGCCTCCACGAGCTCGGCCATCTGATCCCCGCGAAGCGCTTCGGCGTGCGGGTGAGCCAGTACATGATCGGATTCGGGCCGACCATCTGGTCGAGGCGCAAGGGCGAGACGGAGTACGGGGTCAAGGCGATCCCGCTCGGCGGCTACATCGCGATGAGCGGGATGTACCCGCCCACCCCTGGCGGCCGCCCGCGGAACGCGACGACCTCGTTCCTCGACGCGATCGTCCAGGAGGGCGGCGGCTCGGCTGGCACCCTCGTGGAGGCCGCGGTCGAGGAGGCCTCAGGGGAGTCGTCGGGATCGAAGCCGGGCCGCGTCTCGTCGATGATCCAGGACGCGCGCGAGCAGAGCGCGGAGACGATCCTGCCAGGCGAGGACCACCGCGCGTTCTACCGCCTCCCGATCGGCAAGCGCATCGTCGTCATGCTCGGCGGCCCGCTCATGAACCTGCTGCTCGCGATCGTCGCCTACGCGATCGTGCTCTGCGGCTTCGGCGTGCCGCAGATCTCGACGACGATCGGCTCGGTGAGCGAGTGCGTCATCGACGCGTCGAGCACGCAGACCGAGTGCACGGACGCCGACCCGGCCGCGCCGGCCGCGGCCGCCGGCATCCTGCCCGGCGATCGCCTCGTCAGCGTCGGCGGCGTCGCGGTGACGTCGTGGGACGACTCGACCGCGATCATCCGCGAGTCGGCCGGCGACCCGCTCGCGATCGTCGTCGAGCGCGACGGCCAGGAGGTGGCGCTCACGGCGACGCCGCTGCGCTCCGAGCGCTTCGTCTACGACGACGCCGGTCAGCTCGTGACCGGCGCAGACGGCGAGCCGGAGACGGTCGCGGTGGGCTTCCTCGGGATCTCGCCCGCCTACGAGACCGTGCGGCAGCCGGTGACGGCCGTGCTGCCGGCGGTGTGGGACAACACGGTCCTCGTCGCGAAGATGATCGTGACGCTGCCGCAGCGGATGGTCGACGTCGCGAATGCGGCGTTCGGCACCGAGGAGCGCGACCCCAACGGCCCGATCAGCGTCGTCGGCGTCGGGCGCCTCGCGGGGGAGATCACGACCCTGCACTCCGCGCCGGTCGCCGATCGCGTCGCCTCGCTCGTCGGGATGTTCGCCTCGCTCAACGTCGCGCTCTTCGTCTTCAACCTCGTCCCGTTGCTGCCGCTCGACGGCGGGCACATCGCGGGCGCCCTCTGGGAGGGGTTGCGGCGCTGGTGGGCGAAGCTCCGCGGGAAGCCGGACCCCGGGCCCTTCGACGCGGCGCGCTTCATCCCGGTCACGATGGTCGTCGTCGCGGTGCTCGCGGTGATGAGCGTGATCCTCATCGTCGCGGACATCGTTCGCCCGATCTCGCTGCTCTGAGCCGCGCCGAGCCGCGCTGCGCTGAGTTGCACGTGCCCGCGCTCCGTCGCGCCCGCAGCGACCCGGGGCGCGGCGGTCCGACCTCGTCGTCGCGCCGCCGCGCGCCGGACGCGCGTTTCCTTGACATCGAGAGACTTCGGGCCTAGCGTTACTGAAACCTGAATCACTCGTCAGGTTCGCACCGTCCTCCTATGACAGCAGGAAAGGTCCATTCCATGCAGGCAACGAAGAAGTTCCTCGCCGCGGCGGCCGCAACCGCCGCCGCGATCGCGCTCGCGGGCTGCGCGCCCTCGGCCACGCCCGGCGGTGCCAACACCTCCGGCGCCGACCTCCCACCCGTGCCGGTCGCCATCATCACGTCGCAGACCGGCCCCCTCGCCGCCTACGGCGAGACCTACATCGCGGGCTTCGAGGCCGGCCTCGACTACGCCACCGGCGGCACCGGGACCGTCGACGGCCGCGAGCTCGACATCACCTACCTCGACGACGCCGGCGACGCCGACAAGGCCGTCACGGTCATCAAGGACGTCATCGGCCAGGGCACCCAGATCGTCGCGGGCACGGCCTCCTCCGGCATCGCGCTCGCGCTCGCCGAGCAGGCCGCGCAGAACAAGATCCTCTACATCTCCGGTCCGGCCGCGGCCGACGCGATCACCGGGATCAACGAGTACACGTTCCGCTCCGGCCGCCAGAGCTACCAGGACGTCGCGACCGCCGGCACCTTCATCGGCGACCCGGCGGGCAAGAGCGTCCTCGTCTTCGCGCAGGACACCGCGTTCGGCCAGGGCAACGTCGCGGCGGTCAACGCCGTCCTCGGCAGCGCCGGCGCGACGGTGAACAGCATCCTCGTGCCCGAGGACGCGACCGAGTTCACCCCGTTCGCCCAGCAGATCCTCTCCGCGGCACCCGACCTCGTCTTCGTGGCGTGGGCCGGCGCGACCTCGGCGGCGATGTGGGAGGCGCTGAGCCAGCAGGGCGTCTTCGACGCGACGACCGTCGTGACCGGGCTCGGCGACATCTCGACCTACGGCGCGTACGGTTCGGCGAGCGAGTCGATCTCGTTCCTCAACCACTACTTCGCCGGGGCCACCGACAACGAGGTGAACACCGCGATGATCGCCTCGCTCGAGGCGAACGGCCACGTCGCCGACCTGTTCTCGCCTGACGGCTTCAACGCCGCCGTCATGATCGTGCAGGCCATCCGCGAGGGCGGCGACACGGTCGACGGCTACATCGCCGCGCTCGAGGGCTTCACTTTCGAGGGCCCGAAGGGCACGATCACGATCCGTGCCGAGGACCACGCGGTCATCCAGCCGATGTTCCAGGTGAAGCTCGTCGCCGACGGCGACGGCTTCGTCCCCGAGCTCATCGACACGGTCGACGCCGAGACGGTCGCGCCGCCGGTCGCCGGCTGATCCCCACGTCGGGCGGGCACCCGCATCGGATGCCCGCCCGACGCCGCGACCCGCGCCGATCCCGGCCGGCGCCGAACCTCATCCGGCGCCCATCCCGATCCGGCGCCGACCCGCCACCGACCCGCCAGGGAGCACCCGTCATGTCCACCTCGCCCGTCCTCGCCGTCGAGGAACTCGAGTTCACGATCGGCGGCGCGCGCATCATCGACGGGGTGACCATCGAGGTCGCCCCTGGTGAGATGCTCGGCGTCATCGGCCCGAACGGCGCGGGCAAGACCACGCTGTTCAACCTCATCTCCGGGGTCGTCGTCCCGACCGGCGGCCGCGTCGCGCTCGGCGGACGGGACGTCACGACCGCGCCGGTGCACCGCCGCGCCCGCCTCGGCCTCGGCCGCACCTTCCAGACCTCGAGCCTGTTCCCGGCGCTCAGCGCCGTCGAGAACGTCCGGCTCGCCGCGCAGGCCAGGATCGGCCGCGCCCTCTCCGTCGTCGCCTTCCCGACCGCCCGCGACGCCGCGACGACCGACGCCATGGCCCGCCTCGACGAGGTCGGCCTCGCGCACCACGCGCACACCGAGGCCGGCGTGCTCTCGCACGGCGACAAGCGCAAGCTCGAGATCGCGATGCTCCTCGCCGGCGATCCGTCGGTCATCCTCCTCGACGAGCCCATGGCCGGCGTCGCCTCCGGCGACGTGCGGGGACTCACCGAGGTGATCCGCCGGGTGCACCGCTCCGGCCGCACCGTGCTCATGGTCGAGCACCACATGGACGTCGTGCTCGGGCTCGTCGATCGCGTCGCCGTGATGCACCACGGCAAACTCCTCGCGATCGGCGCGCCCGCCGACGTCGTCGCCGACCCGGCCGTGCAGGCCGCCTACCTGGGGGAGTCGCTGTGAGCGCCACCAGCGCGACCGACGCGCGCACGCCGTCGGGATCCTCGGCGGCGGGGCCCATCCTCACCGTCTCGTCGCTCTCGGCGAAGATCAAGGGTCAGCAGGTCGTCGAGGAGGTCTCGTTCGAGGTGCCGGCCACGGGCGTCACGGCCCTCCTCGGCCGCAACGGCGTCGGCAAGACGTCGACGATCAAGGCGATCCTCGGGCTCATCGACCGCCGGGGTCGCGTCGAGTTCGCGGGGGAGCGGATCGACGGCCTGCCGACGTTCCGGATCGTGCAGCGCGGCGTCGGCTACGTGCCAGAGGACCGCGAGGTCTTCGCCGGGCTCACCGTCGCCGAGAACCTCCGCCTCGCCGAGCGCGGCGGTCGCCCCGGCGCACGGCGCGCGCTCGTCGACGAGCTGTTCCCCGACCTCGTCCAGCGCGCCCAGCAGTCCGCCGGCTCGCTCTCCGGCGGTCAGCAGCAGATGGTCTCCCTCGGGCGGGCGCTCGTGAACGAGAACCGGCTGCTGCTCGTCGACGAGCCGACGAAGGGGCTCGCGCCGCTCATCGTCCAGGACGTCGCCGATGCCCTGGAGCGCGCGGCGCAGACGGTGCCGATCCTGCTCGTCGAGCAGAACCTCCAGGTGGTCAGGCAGCTCGCCGACACGGTCGTCGTGATCGAGGCGGGGCGCGTCGTGCACCGCGGCCTCGCCGCCGAGTTCCTCGACGACGAGGCGCTCGTCACCCGACTCCTCGGGGTCCACGCGGAGGCCGATGCCCCCGACGCGCACCCCGACGACCAGAACGGGGGAACCCGGTGAGCACCGTCATCCTGCTCCTCATCACCGGCCTCGGCCTCGGGGCGCTCTACTTCCTCGTCGCGAGCGGGCTCTCGCTCATCTACGGCCTCATGGGCGTGCTGAACTTCGCGCACGGCTCGTTCCTCACCCTCGGCGCCTTCGCCGGCTTCGAGCTCACCAGGCGGCTCGGCGGCGACCGCTGGGAGGTCTTCCTCGCCTCGCTCGTGCTCGGCGCGGCCGTCGGCGCCGCGTTCGCCGCGCTCACGGAGCTCCTGCTCATCCGCCGGCTCTACGAGCGGCACATCGAGCAGGCGCTCGTGACGGTCGGGCTCTCGCTCGCGACCGTGGCGCTCTTCGAGGGCATCTGGGGCACCGACCCGATCTACGTGACCGCGCCGGACTGGCTCGGCGGCACGACCTCGATCCTCGGCGCCACCATCCCCAACAACCGCTTCGTGCTCATCATCGCCGCGGTGCTCGTGCTCGTCGGGATCGTGGCCTTCCTCCGGTTCACGCGCTTCGGCCTCATCATCCGCGCCGGCGTCGAGAACCGCTCGATGGTGACCGCGCTCGGCATCGACGTGCGCAAGGCGTTCACGGTCGTCTTCGCGATCGGCGGGGCCGCCGCCGGGCTCGGCGGGGTGCTCGCCTCGCACTACTTCGGCTACGTCTCGGCCCACCTCGGCGGATCGCTGCTCATCTTCGCCTTCATCGTGACGGTGATCGGCGGCCTCGGCTCGCTCGCCGGCGCCGCGATCGCCTCGGTCGCCGTCGCGGTGCTGCAGCAGTTCGCGAACTACTACTGGGGCGTCGGCGACCTCGTCGTCGTGCTCATGCTCGCCGGGGTGCTGCTGCTGCGGCCCTCCGGCATCCTCGGGAAGAAGGTGCACGCATGAGCGCGACCACGCCGACCGCCCCAGCGCCGGTCACGCCAGATCCCGCCGGCCGGGGCTCCGCCGTCGGCCGGGTGCTCGGCTCGCGCTGGCTGCCGCTCGCCGTCGGCGGCGCGCTCGTCGTGCTCGCGGCGGTGCTGCCGCTGCTCGCGATCGAGATCCCCGGCATCCTCCCAGGGCCGACGTACATGCCCGGCACGCTCCAGCTGCTGTCGCTGTGCCTCATCTTCGCCGCGCTCGCCCTGAGCTACCACCTGCTCTTCGGCACCGCCGGGATGCTCTCCTTCGGCCATGCGCTCTACTTCGCGGTCGGGGCATACGGGCTCGGGATCATCCTCCAGCGCACCGACATGACCCTCGTGCCGGCGATCGCGCTCACGGTGCTCGTCGGCATCGTCGTCGCGCTCGGCCTCGGCGCAGTGAGCCTGCGGGTGGCGGGGATCTCGTTCGCGATGGTCACGCTCGCCTTCGCACAGGCCGGCAACGTGCTCGTGCGGCGCAACGCCTGGCTCACCGGCGGCGAGGAGGGGCTCAGGCTCAACACGACGAACGTGCCCGAGTTCCTCGTCGGGGTGCTCAACACGCGCAACGTCTACTGGCTGGCCCTCGCGCTCCTCGTGATCGTGTTCCTCGTCGTGGCGTGGTTCGAGCGCTCGCGGGCCGGGCACGTCGCCGTCGCGACGCGCGAGAACGAGCTGCGGGTGCGCGTGCTCGGGCTGCGGCCGTTCTCGGCCAGGCTCGTGGTCTTCGTCATCGCCTCGGCGCTCGCGGTGCTCACCGGCACGGTGTACTTCATCCTCCAGTCCGGGGTGACCCCGAGGGCCTCGTCGGCCGACTTCACGCTCACCCTGCTCGTGATGGTCGTCCTCGGCGGCGTCGGCTCGCGCTGGGGGGCGATCGTCGGCGCGGTGGTCTACACGCTGCTCGACCAGCGGCTCTCGGCGCTCGCCTCGTCCGACGCGGTCGCGTCGCTGCCCGACGTGCTGCGCATCCCGCTCTCCGAGCCGCTCTTCATCCTCGGCACGCTCTTCATCCTCGTCGTCCTCTTCCTGCCCGGCGGGATCGCGGGTACCGTGCGGAGGGTCGGCTCCGGTCGCCGGGCGACCCGGGCGGCGCGGGATCGGCTGGAGGAGGCGGAGTGAGCACCCTCGACGGGGACGTCGGCGGGGCGGTCGCCGGCGGCGCCGTCGGCGGGCCGGGCGCCGCGGGACTGCACACCCTCGGCCGGTGGCCGGCGGACCGCGCGCGCGCGACGCCGCATCGCGTGGCGATCGACGACCGCGGGGTGGTCGTGACCTACGCCGAGCTCGAGGCGCGCGCCTCGGCGCTCGCGGCCGCGCTCCTCGACGCGGGCTACGGGGTCGGCGACCGGGTCGCGACGCTCACCGGCAACAGCGCCGACCACGTCGTGCTCTTCTTCGCCTGCGCGAAGGCGGGGCTCGTGCTCGTGCCCCTCTCGTGGCGGCTCTCGCCGCGCGAGCTCGGGCAGCAGCTCGAGCGCGCCGATCCCGCGCTGCTGCTCGTCGAGGACGAGTTCGCCGCGCTCGCGAACGCGGCCACCGACGCGCTCATCGAGCCGCCCCACGCGTGGCGGCTCGGTCGCGACGGCGTCGAGCACGCGGTGCCGGCGCCGCGTCGCCGTGGGCCGGAGCGCCCGCCCGTGCGCGCCGTGCGCGACGACGACGCCCTGCTCATCATCTTCACCTCGGGCACGACGGCGGCGGCGAAGGGCGCGATCCTCACCCACGCGAACTGCTTCTGGACGAACCTCTCGCTCTCGCGCATCGCCGGGATCGGAGCCGAGGACGTCGTGCTCGCGGTCATGCCGCAGTACCACGCGGGCGGCTGGAACATCCACACGCTGCTCGCGTGGTGGGTGGGGGCGACGGTCGTGCTCGAGCGCACCTTCGACGCCGGTCGGGCGCTGCACCTCATCGCCGACCGCGGGATCACGACGATGATGGGCGTGCCGGCGAACTACCGCTTCCTCGCCCTCCACCCCGACTTCGACGGTGCTGACCTCTCGAGCCTGCGCCACGCGATCGTCGGCGGCGCGCCGATGCCGGAGTCGCTCCTGCGCGTGTGGCACGCTCGCGGGGTGGCGCTCTCCCAGGGCTACGGCCTCACCGAGGCCGCGCCGAACGTCCTGTGCCTGCCGGACGAGGACGCCCTCGCGCGGGCCGGCTCCGCCGGCACCCCGTATCCGCATGTCGAGGTCGCCGTCGCCGACCCGGTGACGGGGGAGCGGCTCGACGGGCCGGCGTCCGGCGAGCTGCTCGTGCGGGGGCCGAACGTCTTCGCCGGCTACTTCCGCGACCCGGAGGCGACCGCCGCCGTCATGGTCGACGGCTGGCTCGCGACCGGCGACCTCGTCGAGCGCGACGCCGACGGCTACTTCCGGATCGTCGACCGGATCAAGGACATCTTCATCACCGGCGGCGAGTCCGTCGCGCCCGCCGAGGTCGAGAGCGTGCTCGCCGCGCACCCCGCCGTCGCCGACGCCTGCGTCGTCGGCGTCCCAGACGACACCTGGGGCGAGGTGCCCGTCGCGTGGGTCGTCCTCCGCGCCGGGGCCTTCGCCGACACCGAGGAGCTCGTCGCCCACTGCGCGGCCTCGCTCGCGCGGTTCAAGACGCCGCGCGCGGTCCGCATCGTCCGGGAGCTGCCGAGGAACTCGGCGAGCAAGGTCGTGCGCCGGGCGCTACTGCAGCGCTGGCTCGTCGAGTCGGGCGCCGTCGCGGTCGACGCGGATGCGGGGCGGCGGGCATGAGCATCGCACCGACGACCGCGCGGGGGGAGCGCACGCGCGCGAAGCTGCTCGCCGCCGCGGAGACGGTCTTCTCACGGCACGGCTACGCCGAAGCCTCGATCACGAAGATCACCGAGGAGGCTGGCGTCGCCCAGGGCACGTTCTACCTCTACTTCGCGAGCAAGCTCGAGATCTTCGAGGAGCTCGTCGAGGACCTCAACCGGCGCGTCCGCCACGCGATGACCGAGGCGGCCGCCGGCGCCGCGGACCGGATCGAGGCCGAGCGGGCCGGCTTCCGCGCGTTCTTCGCGTTCACGGCCGAGCATCCGGCGCTCTACCGGATCGTGCGCGAGGCCGAGCTCGTGAGCCCGCGATCGCTGCGGCTGCACTACACCCGCATCGTCGAGGGCTACATCCAGGCCCTCACCGCGGCGCGCGGCGCCGGGGAGATCGGCGACGTCGACCCGACGGTGGCGGCGTGGGCCCTCATGGGCGTCGGCGAGATGATCGGCATGCGCTGGGTGCTCTGGGGCGACCAGGGCGTCGATCGCGCGGACGCCGTCGGCGACGGCGCCGACCCCTTCGCCTCCGGCACGCAGGCCGTGCCCGAGGAGGTCTTCGAGCAGATGATGCGGTTCATCTCGGGCGCGCTGCGCCCAGGGGGACCGCGCACGGACGATCGGGAGGTCGGAGCATGAACGCAGTCGATGGCATCGGGGATGGCCCGCTCGCCGGCCGCAGGGCCGTCGTGACCGGCGGTGCGAGCGGGATCGGCGCGGCCACCGCGCGCGGGCTCGCCGCCGACGGCGCGCACGTCGTCGTCGCCGATCTCGACGGCGCGGCCGCGGAGGCGCTCGCGCAGGAGCTCGGCGGCTCGGCGTGGGCCGTCGACCTCGCCGACACCGCGGCGCTCGACGACCTGCGCCTCGAGGCCGACATCCTCGTCAACAACGCCGGCATCCAGCGCGTCTCGCCCATCGACGAGTTCGACCCGGACGTGTGGCGGCTCATGCACCGGCTCATGCTCGAGTCGCCGTTCCTGCTCATCCGCGCGGCGCTGCCGAGGATGAAGGAGCGCGGCTGGGGCCGGGTCGTGAACATCTCCTCGGTGCACGGCATCCGCGCCTCGCCGTTCAAGTCGGCCTACGTCGCCGCCAAGCACGGTCTCGAGGGACTCTCGAAGGTCACCGCGCTCGAGGGGGCGCCGCACGGGATCACGAGCAACTGCGTGAACCCCGGCTACGTGCGCACGCCGCTCGTCGAGCGGCAGATCGCCGACCAGGCGCGGGTGCACGGCATCCCCGAGTCGGAGGTCGTCGAGAAGGTCATGCTCACCGAGTCGGCGATCAAGCGTCTGCTCGAGCCCGAGGAGGTCGCCGCGCAGGTGCGCTTCCTCTGCTCCGAGTCGGCCGGCATGGTCACGGGCACCTCGCTCGTCATGGACGGCGGATGGAGCGCCAGGTGAGCACGAGGATCCCGATCACCGCGGCGGTGCGCGGCGGCCGGCTCGCCGGCGCGGTGTGGGAGCCGGACGGCGAGCCCGCCGCGACGATCGTCGCCGTCCACGGGATCACCGCCTCGCACCTGGCCTGGCAGTGGCTCGCCGACGCGATGCCGGATGTGCGGATCGTCGCCCCCGACCTGCGCGGCCGCGGCCGCAGCCGCGACCTGCCCGGCCCGTGGGGGATGCCCCAGCACGCCGACGACGTCGTCGCCCTCCTCGATGCCGCCGGTGTCGACCGTGCGCTCGCCGTCGGCCACTCCATGGGCGCGTTCGTCGTCGGCGCCATGGCGGCGCTCGCGCCCGCGCGGCTCAGCGGACTCGTCCTCGTCGACGGCGGGCTGCCGATCCCGCTGCCGCCAGGGGTGACCGAGGCCGACCTGCCCGGGGCGCTCATCGGTCCCGCGGCGCAGCGGCTCGCGCAGACGTACCCGTCCGCCGAGGCCTACCACGCGTTCTGGCGCGCGCATCCGGCGTTCGCCGGCCACTGGGACGACCGCCTCGCCGCCTACGCCGACTACGACCTGCTCGGCACCGAGCCCGAGCTGCGCCCCGCCGGGTCGATCGCCGCCGTCACCGAGGACTCGCTCTCGCTCCAGGACGAGGCCGCGATCCTCGGGCGCCTCGCCCACTGGCCTGGCCCCATCGACTTCCTCCGCGCGCCGCGCGGGCTGCTCGACGAGGTGCCGCCGCTCTACCCTGATGCGCAGGTCGCGAGGTGGACGGCGGCCGTGCCGCAGCTGCGGGTGCACGAGATCGACGACGTCAACCACTACACCATCCTCATGAGCGACGACGGCGTCGCCCGGGTGCTCCCCGTGCTCGCCGGCGCGCTCGCCACCCAACCCACGCTGGAGCAGTCATGACCGACACCATCCTCGACGGGATCACCGTCCACGCCGTGCGCACGCCGCGTCTCACCGCGAACGTGCTCGAGCGGCCGGCCGCGCCGTACTCGAAGACCGCCGTCTTCGTCCACGGCAACGTCTCCTCGTCGCTCTTCTGGCAGCCCACGATGCTCGCGCTGCCCGAGGACGTGCGCGCCCTCGCGATCGACCTGCGCGGCTTCGGCGACTCCGAGACGCTGCCGGTCGACGCGACGCGCGGCGTTCGCGACTTCTCCGACGACGTCGCGAGCGTCCTCGACACCCTCGGCGTCTCCGGCGCCAACCTCGTCGGCTGGTCCATGGGCGGCGGCGTCGTGATGCAGCTGCTCATCGACCGACCCGACCTCTTCTCGTCGGTCACGCTCGTCTCGCCGGTGTCGCCATACGGATTCGGCGGCACGACCGGGCCAGACGGCGCGGTGCTCGATGCCGAGTTCCCCGGCACCGGCGGTGGCGGCGCGAACCCCGACTTCGTCGCGCGGCTCGCCGCCGGCGACCGATCCGGCGACGAGCAGACCTCGCCGCGCACGGTCCTGCGCACCGCCTACGTCGCCGACCCCGCCGTCCTCGGCGACCTCGAGGACCTCTGGGTCGAGTCGATGCTCACGACGAAGACCGGACCGGACAACTACCCGGGCGACGCGGGCGCGGCGGCGGGCTGGCCCGGCTTCGGACCGGGCACGCGCGGCGTGCTCAACACCATGGTGCCGAAGTACTTCGACGTCTCCGGCATCGTCGACGTCGCCGACAAGCCGGCGATCCTCTGGGTCTACGGCCTCCAGGACGCGATCGTCTCCGACGCCTCGTTCTTCGACCTCAACATGCTCGGGAAGGTCGGGGTGATCCCGGGCTGGCCGGGAGACGAGGTCGCGCCGCCGCAGCCGATGATCGCCCAGACCCGCGCGGTGCTCGAGCGCTACGCGGCCGCGGGCGGCGACTACCGAGAGCTCGCCTTCGACGGCGTCGGTCACTCCGCCCACCTCGAGCGCCCGGCGGAGTTCGTCGAGGCGTTCGTCGCGCACCTGCGCTGATCCGTCGGCGCGCGCGCTGGGCCGACACCCAGCGCGCGCGCCTAGGATTGGATCCGTGCCAGCGATCAACCTCGGGGTCCCCCGCGTGCCCGAGACCCTCGCCCCCCGCCGAAAGACCCGCCAGATCAAGGTCGGCAAGGTCCTCGTCGGCGGCGACGCGCCCGTCTCCGTCCAGTCGATGACGACGACGAAGACCACCGACATCAACGGCACGCTCCAGCAGATCGCGGAGCTCACCGCGACCGGCTGCGACATCGTCCGCGTGGCCGTCCCCAGTCAGGACGACGCGGATGTGCTCCACATCATCGCGAAGAAGTCGCAGATCCCGGTCATCGCCGACATCCACTTCCAGCCGAAGTACGTCTTCCAGGCGATCGACGCCGGTTGCGCCGCGGTGCGCGTGAACCCCGGCAACATCAAGCAGTTCGACGACAAGGTCGGCGAGATCGCGAAGGCGGCGAAGGACGCGGGCGTCTCCATCCGCATCGGCGTGAACGCCGGATCGCTCGACCGCCGTCTCCTCGAGAAGTACGGCAAGGCGACGCCCGAGGCGCTCATGGAGTCGGCCGTGTGGGAGGCGAGCCTCTTCGAGGAGCACGACTTCCACGACTTCAAGATCTCGGTCAAGCACAACGACCCCGTCGTCATGGTCAAGGCCTACCGCCTGCTCGCCGAGCGGGGCGACTGGCCGCTGCACCTCGGCGTCACCGAGGCCGGCCCCGCCTTCCAGGGCACGATCAAGTCGGCGACCGCCTTCGGGATCCTCCTCGCCGAGGGCATCGGCGACACCATCCGCGTCTCGCTCTCGGCGCCGCCGGCGGAGGAGGTGAAGGTGGGCCTGCAGATCCTGCAGTCGCTCAACCTGCGCGAGCGCCGGCTCGAGATCGTCTCGTGCCCATCGTGCGGGCGCGCCCAGGTCGACGTCTACACGCTCGCCGAGCAGGTCACCGAGGGGCTCAAGGGCGTCACGGTGCCGCTGCGCGTCGCCGTCATGGGCTGCGTCGTCAACGGCCCCGGTGAGGCCCGCGAGGCCGACCTCGGCGTTGCCAGCGGCAACGGCAAGGGCCAGATCTTCGTCAAGGGCGAGGTCGTGAAGACCGTGCCGGAGTCGGAGATCGTCGCCACGCTCATCGCCGAGGCGAGCCGGATCGCCGCCGAGATGGGCTCGGACGCGCCGGTCGGCGAGCCGACGGTCGTCACGGCGGGCTGAACCTCCGGCGCCGCGCCGGCGGGCTACGATGCCCGCATGGGCACCGTGTTCGAGGGGATCGACGAGTCGCTCGCCGCCGACCGCGCCGAGAAGCACGCGATGAGCCTCGACGGGCTCCCGACGCTGCTCGCCGAATGAGTCCGCGCGCGTCGCGGGAGGCGATCTCCCGCCCGATCACCGCGGGCGTCGTCACCGCGCTCGTCGGCTTCACGAGCGCGTTCGTCGTCGTGCTCACCGGCCTCGCCGCGGTCGGCGCGACGCCGGAGCAGGCCTCGAGCGGCCTGCTCGCGGTGAGCGTCACGATGGGCATCGCGTGCATCGTCCTCGCCTGGACGACCCGGATGCCGATCACCGTCGCGTGGTCGACGCCGGGCGCCGCGCTCCTCGCCGCGACGGGCGTCGTCGACGGCGGATGGCCGGCCGCGGTCGGGGCGTTCCTCGTGACCGGTGGCCTCATCCTCCTCACCGGGCTCCTGCCGCAGCTCGGCGCGCTCATCGCGCGCATCCCGCCGTCGATCGCGCAGGCGATGCTCGCCGGCGTGCTCTTCCCGCTCTGCCTCGGCCCGATCACGGGGCTCGCGATCAACCCGCTCGAGGTCGCCCCCGTCGTCATCACCTGGCTCGTGGCGGCGCGACTCGCCCCGCGCTGGGCGGTGCCGCTCGCGTTCGTCGCGGCGGCGATCGTCATCGGCATCCACGTCGCCGCGGCCGGCACCGCGCCGGCCGCGAGCGCGCTCGCGCCCCGCGTCGAGCTCACCATGCCGACGCTGACGATCGCGAGCGTCGTCGGGATCGCACTGCCGCTGTGGCTCGTCACGATGGCCTCGCAGAACGTGCCAGGCGTCGCGGTCATGCGCGGCTTCGGCTACGTGGTGCCCTGGCGTCGGGCGATGCTCGTGACCGGCGTCGGGACCGTGCTCGGCGCCCCGGCCGGCGGGCACGCGATCAACCTCGCCGCGATCAGCGCCGCGCTCGCGGCCGGACCGGATGCGGGGGAGGACCGCGACCGGCGCTGGATCGCGGGGGTCACCGCGGGCGTCGGCTACGTCATCCTCGGTCTCGGCTCGGCGGCGTTCGGCACCCTCGTGCTCCTCGCGCCGACCGCGGTCATCCCCGCCGTGGCGGGGCTCGCGCTCTTCGCCGCCTTCGGCGCGGCCGTGCAGCAGGCGATCGACGATCCGGGGGAGCGCATCCCCGCGGTCGTCACGTTCCTCACCGCCGCGTCCGGCATCGCGATCGCCGGCGTGAGCGCGGCGTTCTGGGCGCTCGTCGCCGGGCTCCTCGTGCGCACGGTGCTCCACGCCGGCCGCGGCGGCCGTGCGCGCCCCGACGGCCGCGGGGCCGCGTCGCGCTGAGCGGCCTCAGCGCTCAGGCGATGGTCCCCGCCGGATGGTGGAGGTCCTCAGACACATCGAGGGATGTGCGGATCGCGATGCGCAGCGCCGCCGCGATCGTCTCGACGGGCAGCTCCGGCGGCTCGGGCGTCCCGTGGCTCGCGACGCCGCCGCTCGGGGCCTGTCCCGTGCCCCACGGGACGTGGATGAACCCGGCGTGCCGCCCCGACGCCGCGGCCCATGCCGCCGCGTGCATGAAGACGTGGTTGCAGACGTAGCTGCCGGCCGTCATCGAGAGCTCGGCCGGGATCCCCACGTCGCCGATCGCCCGCACGATCGCCTTCACCGGCAGGCTCGAGAATGCCGCGGGCCCGGCCCCGGGCAGCGACGGCACGTCGACGGGCTGCACCCCGTCCGCATCCGGGATGCGCGCGTCGACGAGGTTCACGGCGACCCGCTCGACCGAGACGGCGGCGCGCCCACCGGCGAGCCCGGTGGCGACGACGACGTCCGGGTCGTGCTCGGCGATGAGCGCGGCGAGCTCCTCCGCCGCGCGCGCGAACGAGACGGGGAGCACCGCCGTCACGAGCTTGGCCCGGTCGGTCCAGTCGCGCGCGACGAGCCGCACCGCGTCGGCCGACGGGTTCGCCTCGGCGCCGTCGAAGGGCGCGAAGCCGGTGAGGAGCACGAGGGGTTCGGCGCGACGGGCGGCGGCAGCGGGCACCCGCCCAGGCTAGGCCCGCCGCTGCGCGGCCCGCGCGACTGACGCCGGCCGGTGCCGGCCGGTGCCGGTCGAGGCCCGGCACTATCCTTGTCGGGTGCTCACCCGCCTCTCTCAGCTGTTCGTCCGCACCCTCCGCGAGGATCCGGTCGACGCGGAGGTCGACAGCCACAAGCTGCTCGTCCGCGCCGGCTACATCCGCCGTCAGGCGCCCGGGGTCTTCGCGTGGCTGCCGCTGGGGCTGAAGGTCCGGCGCAAGGTCGAGGACGTCATCCGCGAGGAGCTCTCGGCCTTCGGCGCGCAGGAGGTGCTCTTCCCGGCGCTCCTGCCCCGTGAGCCTTACGAGGAGACGGGCCGCTGGACCGAGTACGGCGACGGCATCTTCCGGCTCAAGGACCGCAAGGGCGCCGACTACCTGCTCGCGCCGACGCACGAGGAGGTCTTCACGCTGCTCGTGAAGGACCTCTACTCGAGCTACAAGGACCTGCCGCTGTCGATCTACCAGATCCAGGACAAGTACCGGGACGAGGCGCGCCCGCGCGCCGGCCTCCTGCGCGGTCGCGAGTTCTCGATGAAGGACTCCTACTCGTTCGACGTCAGCGACGAGGGGCTCGCCGCGAGCTACCAGCAGCACCGCGACGCCTACGAGCGCATCTTCCAGCGCCTCGGGCTCGAGTACGTCATCGTCCAGGCCGACGCGGGGGCGATGGGCGGCTCGCGCTCGGAGGAGTTCCTGCTCCCGGTCGCGATCGGCGAGGACACGTTCGTGCGCTCCGCCGGCGGCTACGCCGCGAACGTCGAGGCGTTCCGCACGCTCCCGCCGGCGTCCCAGCCGGTCGATGGCCGGCCCGCGGCGGTCGTCCACGACACGCCGGACACGCCGACCATCCAGACGCTCGTCGACGTCGCGAACGCGCAGCACCCGCGCGAGGACGGCGCGGCGTGGACCGCGGCCGACACCCTGAAGAACGTCGTGCTCGCGCTCACCCACCTCGACGGCGCGCGCGAGCTCGTCATCGTCGGCTTGCCAGGCGACCGCGAGGTCGACCTCAAGCGCGCCGAGGTGGCGTTCGCCCCCGCCGAGGTCGAGGCGGCCACGGAGGCCGACTTCGCGGCGAACCCCGGCCTCGTGAAGGGCTACATCGGTCCGTGGAGCGGCGACGGCGCGGTCCTCGGCGAGTCGTCGGCGACGGGCATCCGCTACCTGCTCGACCCGCGCGTCGTCGCGGGCACGGCGTGGATCACCGGCGCCAACGAGGAGGGCAGGCACGTCTTCGGCCTGCTCGCCGGGCGCGACTTCCCGGCCTCGGGCGAGGAGGGGTCCGACGGCACGGTCGAGGTCGGCGAGGTCCGCGACGGCGACCTCGCCCCCGACGGCTCTGGCCCGGTCGAGCTCGCGCGCGGCATGGAGATCGGGCACGTCTTCCAGCTCGGCCGCAAGTACGCCGAGGCGCTCGGGCTCAAGGTGCTCGACGAGCACGGCAAGCTCGTCACGGTGACGATGGGCTCCTACGGCATCGGCGTCACGCGCATCCTGGCGGCGATCGCGGAGATCACCCACGACGACCGCGGGCTGCTCTGGCCCCGCGAGATCGCCCCGTTCGACGTGCACGTCGTCGCGGCCGGCCGCGAGGAGGCCGTCAGGGCCGCCGCGGAGGCGATCGCCGCCGAGCTCTCGGCGGCGGGGGTCGACGTGCTCCTCGACGACCGCCCGAAGGTCTCGCCCGGCGTGAAGTTCAGCGACGCCGAGCTGCTCGGCGTGCCGACGGTGCTCATCGTCGGCAAGGGCGTGGCCGCGGCCGAGCCGGGCGCCGGGGTCGTCGAGCTCTGGGACCGCCGCAGCAACGAGCGCACGCAGCTCGCGCTCGCGGATGCGGCCGCCGCCGTGCGCGAGGCGATCGCGGGCTGACCGATCTCGCCGTCGGGGTGCCGGCGCGCCGCCGCGGCCGGGGCCGGGCTCAGACGACCCGGTTGCGCAGCGCGCCGATGCCCTCGACGACGGTCTCGAGCACGTCGCCCGGCGCGAGGAATCGCGGCGGCGTCCTCGCCTCGCCGACCCCGCCAGGGGTGCCGGTGAGGATGAGGTCGCCAGGGCGCAGCGTCGTGAACCGCGAGCAGTAGGCGACGAGGTCGACGCAGTCGAAGAGCAGCTGGTCGGTCGTCGATGACTGCACGAGCTCGCCGTTGACGCGGCACTCGATCCGCGCGCCGGCGGCGGGGTCGAAGGCGTCGGCCGGGGCGAACGCGTCACCGACCGGGGTGAGCGCGTCCCAGGCCTTCCCCTGGAGGAACTGCGTCGTGCGCCGCTGCCAGTCGCGGGCCGTGACGTCGTTGGCGACGGCGTAGCCGGCGATCGCGTCTGCGGCCTCGTCGCGGCCGGCCGCCGAGACCGCCACGCCGATGACGATCGCGAGCTCCGCCTCCCAGTCGAGCCGCTCGATCCCACGACCGGTGAGCACGAGGTCGTCGGTCGGGCCGACGAGCGAGTCGGGGAACTTCGCGAACATCGTCGGGAACGCGGGACGCTCGCGCCCCATCTCGGCGATGTGGTCGAGGTAGTTCACGCCGCAGCACAGCACCTTCGTCGGCGCCGGCAGCGTCGACCGCTGCCGCAGCGGGCCGCTCACCCGACGAGCCCGAGGTCGTCGGCGAACTCGGCGCGGATGCGCTCGCGGATCGCCACGTACTCGGGGTAGCCCCAGAAGAACTCGACTTTCTGCGCGGCGACGCTGTCGCCGGTGGGCCGGTCCTCCATGACGAACACGGCGAAGGTCTCGGCGACGTCCTCGACGACGTTCATCGCCGCGTAGTCGCTGACGAAGTCGTCCTCGTGCGCCGCGTAGAACGGGTCGGAGACCTCCCAGTCGCCGTTGTCGACGCCGGGGGCGTCGGTGTAGCCGGACCAGAAGCGCTCCTGGAAGGCCCAGATCGTCGAGTCCTCGTCGGCGCAGCCCTCGTCGAGCTCGATCGTCGGGCACGCACCGGAGACAGGGCCCACCTGCTCGGTGCCGAGGGTGATGATGTGCGCGTACTCGTGGACGAGCGTCGGCACGAGCGTCGCCTGGTCCTCGCTCGTGGCGAGGTTCGCGGCGAGCACCCAGTATGCGGGGTCGTCGCTCGGGTAGACGAAGGCGAGGGTGTCGCTGTCCGGCGCGTCGCCGACCTGGTACTCGAGCAGCACCTCGGCGGCGAAGTCGCGGGTCGCGACGCGCAGGAACGTCTCCCACACGGTCGCCGTGAGCGAGTCGGCTGCCGGCGCCGGGACGAGGTCGCCCGCCTCGTCGACCTGGTAGACCTCGAGGTCGCCGAGGTCCTCGTCCTCGACGATCGTCGGACGGTCGGTGTCGCTCGACGTGCCGCCATCGGACGCTCCGGCGTTCGAGCCGGCGTCGATGAGGCGCGTCGCGGCGAGCGCGAGGCTCGCGAGCGTGACGAGCGAGGCGAGCACGATGACGATGATCCAGAGGCGGCGCACCCGACCACGGTAGGACATCCGGGCGCCGCCGCGGAACGGATCGACTACCCTGGAGTGTCGATTCCGGGCCGATCGCCCGGCGCACCACCGAACTGAACAGGGAGCACCGTCATGGACATCGAGATCCAGAGCCTCAAGGCCGTCTCGCTCGACCGGGAGATCCCGCTCGAGGAGCTCATCTCGATCGTCGAGCAGGCGATCCTCACCGCATACCTGAAGCACACCGGTCAGCTCGACCAGAAGGGCGGCACCGACTCGGCGGCCCGCGTCGAGGTGGACCGCAAGACCGGCCACGCGCGCATCCTGATCCCCGAGGTCGACGAGGACGGCACCGTGCTCGGCGAGGTCGAGGACGAGCCGGAGGACTTCGGCCGCATCGCCGCATTCGCCGCGAAGCAGGTCATCGTGCAGCGTCTGCGCGACATCGGCGACGACAAGGTGCTCGGCGAGTTCAAGGGCAAGGAGGGCGACATCGTCACCGGCGTCGTCCAGCAGTCCTCGAACCCGGCCATCGTCCGCATCCTCCTCGGCGGCACGGTCGAGGGCATCCTCACCCCCGAGGAGCAGGTGCCCGGCGAGTCGTACGAGCACGGCACGCGGATGCGCGCCTACGTCACGAGCGTCACGCGCGGCCCGAAGGGCCCGCAGATCGCGCTCAGCCGCACGCATCCCGGCCTCATCCGCAAGCTCTTCGCCTTCGAGGTGCCCGAGATCGCGCAGGGGCTCGTCGAGATCGCGTCGGTCGCGCGCGAGGCCGGCCACCGCACGAAGATCGCGGTGCGCCCGACCCAGCCGGGGATCAACGCGAAGGGCGCCTGCATCGGCGAGCTCGGCTCCCGCGTGCGCGCCGTGCAGACCGAGCTCGGCACCGAGAAGATCGACATCGTCGACTGGTCGGACGACCTGCCGACGTTCGTCGCGAACGCGCTCTCGCCCGCGAAGGTCACGAGCGCCTTCGTCATCGACCAGACCACGAAGGCCGTGCGCGCGCTCGTGCCCGACTTCCAGCTCTCGCTCGCGATCGGCAAGGAGGGCCAGAACGCCCGCCTCGCCGCGAAGCTCACCGGCGCGAAGATCGACATCCAGCCCGACTCGGTGATGGAGGCCTGACCCCCCGCGAGGTCGAGCACCGCCGAATGCAGCAGGAGGGAGTAGGATGGTCCCCGCAAGAACCTGCCTCGGCTGCCGTCGACGCGACGAACGATCCGCCCTGTTGCGGATGGTTCTGCGTGACGGCGTCGTGATTCCGGATCCGAAGGCCGCCCTGCCAGGCAGGGGGGCCTGGGTCCACCGGAGTCGCGAATGCGTCGAGTCGGCCGTGAAGCGCCGCGCCTTCGGGCGTGCGTTCCGCACGACCGTCTCGCTCGACGTCGATGCGGTGATCGCGGCCGTCGGGACCGACCCGACGGCTCAGGAAAGAACAGGCTGACCCACCCATGGACAACTGATGAGCGACTCGAAATGAGACTCGCAGTCTGATGGTTCGCCCCCTGTCCGGGTGAACCCCCCGAACAGGAGAATTTGTGGCTAACCCCCGTGTCCACGAGATCGCCGCCGAACTCGGCGTCGACTCGAAGGTCGCTCTCGACAAGCTCAAGGAGCTCGGCGAGTACGTCAAGGGCTCGTCGTCGTCGATCGCGCCGCCCGTCGCGCGCAAGCTGCGCGCCGCCCTCGAGGCCGAAGGCGTCGCCAAGCCGGCGGCCGCCGCACCGGCCCCCGCCCCCAAGCCCGCGCCGAAGCCGGCGCCGAAGCCCGCCCCGGCCGCGCCGGTCGAGGACCTCGACGTGCCGGCGCCCCCGCCGGTGCCGACCGTCGCCGAGCGGCAGGCGGCCGCCGAGGCGGCCCAGGCCGCCGGCGCCGCGCCGTCGCCGACCCCGGGAGCCGCTCCGGCCGCCCCCGCGCCCGGCGGCGACGCCGCAGCGCGTCCGGCCGGCACGCCGCGCCCTGGCGCCCCGCGACCGGGCAACAACCCCTACTCGTCGAGCCAGGGCATGCAGCGCCCCGGCACGCCGCGGCCCGGCAACAACCCCTACTCGTCGAGCCAGGGCATGCCAAGGCCCGGCGGCGCATCGGGCATCCCGCGCCCGCAGGCCCCGCGCCCCGGCTTCGGCCAGCAGCGCCCCGCCGGCGCCGGTGCCGGTCGTCCAGGCGGTCCCGGTCGTCCCGGCGGTGCCGGTCGTCCCGGCGGCTTCGGCGGTCCGCGTCCCGGCGGTGCCGGTGGTGCTCCCGGCGGCTTCAGCGGCCCGCGTCCCGGCGGCGGCGGTGGCGGTCGTCCCGGCGGCGGTCGCAGCGGCGGCACGGCCGGTGCGTTCGGCCGCGGCGGCGGCAAGTCCCGCACCCGCAAGTCGAAGCGGACGAAGCGCGCCGAGTTCGAGATGCGGGAGGCCCCGTCGCTCGGCGGCGTCGCCGTCCCGCGCGGCAGCGGCCAGACGATCCGGATGCGCCGCGGCGCGTCGATCTCGGACCTCGCCGACAAGCTCGAGACGCTCACCGGCTTCTCGGTGCAGCCCGGCTCGCTCGTGACCGCGCTCTTCCACCTCGGCCAGATGGCCACGGCGACGGAGTCCCTCGACGAGGCGACCTTCCAGATCCTCGGCGAGGAGCTCGGCTACACCATCCAGATGGTCTCGCCCGAGGACGAGGACAAGGAGCTGCTCGCCAGCTTCGACCTCGATCTCGAGGCCGAGCTCGAGGATGAGGACGAGGACGACCTGCAGGAGCGTCCGCCGGTCGTCACCGTCATGGGTCACGTCGACCACGGCAAGACCAAGCTCCTCGACGCCATCCGCAACGCGAATGTCGTCGCGGGCGAGGCCGGCGGCATCACGCAGCACATCGGTGCCTACCAGGTGTGGAAGGAGCACGAGGGCGTCGAGCGCGCCATCACCTTCATCGACACCCCCGGTCACGAGGCGTTCACCGCCATGCGTGCCCGTGGTGCCCAGGTCACCGACGTCGCGATCCTCGTGGTCGCCGCCGACGACGGGATCATGCCCCAGACGATCGAGGCGCTCAACCACGCGCAGGCGGCCGGCGTGCCGATCGTCGTCGCGGTGAACAAGGTCGACAAGGAGGGCGCGAACCCGGCGAAGGTGCGTCAGCAGCTCACCGAGTTCGGGCTCGTCGCCGAGGAGTACGGCGGAGACACGATCTTCCAGGACGTCTCGGCCCTCAAGGGTCAGGGTGTGCAGGAGCTCCTCGACGCCGTGCTGCTCACCGCCGACGCGGGGCTCGACCTGCGGGCCAACCCCGACAAGGACGCCCGAGGCGTCGCGATCGAGGCGAAGCTCGACAAGGGCCGTGGCGCCGTGGCGACCGTGCTCATCCAGTCCGGCACGCTGCGCGTCGGCGGTGAGCAGCAC
>Ga0209066_10001597_pt1 | contig 29689 bp, 28 predicted proteins | sample All_14_2_FD_187198 | JGI IMG/M metagenome (GOLD analysis project Ga0209066, IMG submission 187198) | Freshwater microbial communities in response to fracking from Pennsylvania, USA - Allegheny Zone_MetaG_DW_15 (SPAdes) (version 2) ...
CACCTGATTTTGTCCATCCCCAACCCCCGCAATCTCAAATTCAGGCAACCCAAATTTCTGCATTCCCAGAGTATGCATACCAATTCCACTACCGATCACCCGGCTATGAACCGCCACCATATCTTGAACTGCAAACCCTTCTGCGCCCAGGGGACTCAATGCCGCTCCCGGCATTTTATAGACTTCGCTCACCGGATCTGCCACCAAACCACCCGATAAATCCGCCATTCTCGCCGCAATTTCATAGATAAACCGGGTTGCCGGATGCACCGCTGGGTCATAACTCTCAAATGTCAACTGAATCAACATCCAGGTCGCCGCCATTCTCGAACGTGCATCTTCACTCAGCCGCATTGCCCCTTCACTTCTCAAGAACCCTTCCGGATTAAAACCCGCTTCTTCTTTGCTAATCACGAGGCCCCGCAAAACCGTCTTACGATCCAAACTCGCAATCACATACCCTCCCCGCTCCATCGGACGATCCAAATCCTCCTTATCGCCCACCATCGGCACTCCAAACCCCACCACCGCCCCGCCCGCGCCCTTAGGTTCAATCACCTGACGAATGGATGGCAAAGGCATCTGCGCTGCCATAACACTCAAATAGAACGTAGGCGATATCTCATAGCCCGGCCCCTTCGTCGGCTTAAACTTCAACAACTCGGATAACTTAGTCTTACGCACCTTCCACCTCCATAACCGGCTGCTTCTTCCCAAATCTCACCTGAAGCCGTTGCCACCACGCCAAAATCTCATCCCCGCCAAAATGGCAAACAAACGCACTCACAATAATCCATTGGAACAGCGGAATGTTCATCGAGTACTCAATATAGGCGTGCATCCCCAACGCCGCAAGCATCACGCACTTTCGCAACGGCTTACTAAAAACCAGAGTCGCCATTGCCAATTCCACGAGCAATGTCCCATAAGTGGTCACCTTCACGACCGGAATGGAATACATGAACTCTGGAACCGGAAAACGCTCAAACTCCCGCAAATAACCTGCAAAATATGTCGCCAAACCTTCTCGCCACAAATCACCACTCCACTTCAACCAAACCGTCATAAAATAAACCACCGCTAACTGAAATTGAACCAATCTCTGCGGCCAAAGCGAAACCTCTTCCACTGGTTGACCCTTCCCAAAAAACCGACGATCCAAGCTCAACATCGCCCCACTCGGACCAACCGCCACTGCGAAAACCCACATCCGCAGCAACCAATCTGCCGCCATCAACGTGTCACCACTGCGATGATGCAATGTCACCATCAACAGAAACAAAACCACACTCGCAACCCGGGTAAACAACCCCACCATCGTCAAAAGTGCCGCTAAAACCGCCAGCACCAAAAACACCATCGTCACCCGGCTATCCGTCACACCGGCCAGTAGATCAAAGCGAGGAATCCCTTCCGTATACCGCTCACTCATCCAAACCGGATAGAGCCCTTTCTCGGTAAAAAGATCGTTGAAAATCTTAAAATTAAACGACAAACTTACAACACTCAAGAACCCAATCAATATCCTGAAAATCGCCATTGGCAAGGGCGACCCGTACCCAAAAATCGCCTCATCCGCCTCTCGCAACCACTTCATCACCGCTTCAACTCCTGCATCTGATACTGGTCAATCGCCGCGGAATAAAAAGCGTATGTCGAGTATTCAAAATTTGTTTTCGCTGGTGGTTTTGGCACCGTATAAAAGTGCCGCCGTAAAGTCACCCGCACAGGTGGATTCTCCGGATTCTTCCACGCCTTCGCCGCAAACCAGTGCGCCGTATGAGGCCACTTCCAAGCATATTCCCCTCCACTCAGCCGCTCCCGATATTTGCGGTACCGTTCACTCACAAATTTCTCCGCCAAATCCATCTCGTACATTCGCGGATACATCTCCGTCGACTGACTTCCATCCGCAAAATCCACCACCGCATCCACCCAAATGTCCTCTTGCGCCGGATTCGGAGCAAACATATCCCAATACTGCCAAAAACCCAAACTCTCCGTGTAATAAGGCACTAACCAACTCGTCTGACGGAACGTGTTCAAGTTCGCTACCTTAATCTGAGAATTCATTTTCTGCGGCGAAAACTCCGGATTCTTCACCCGGTCTAAATCCTCCGTCTGTGGCAAAGGAATCGTCCGCGTGATCACAGCAAAGCAATGAAAAATCAACCAAGCTTTAATCGCCCAGTGAACCCCTCGTTTTTTTTCAACTTGCTCGCCCACCATTTCCGACACACCCCTAGTATAAAACATCCTTAACCATCCCTCATCATTTCGACTAAACTCAACCCGGCGTGAAACAACAAAACACCGACTTCCTCGTCATTGGCAGTGGACTCGCCGGACTGACCTTCGCGCTCAAAGCCGCCGAAATCGGTCAGGTCACAATCCTCACCAAAGCCCAAATCCAAGAATCAAACACATCCTGGGCGCAAGGCGGAATCGCCGCCGCCGTTGGAGAAACTGACTCCTGGAAACTCCACGAAGAAGACACCCTCACCGCCGGAGCCGGGCTCTGCAACCCCGAAGCTGTCCGCATGCTTGTCCAGCGAGCTCCTGCCGCCATAGAATGGCTCGAACAGCAAGGCACCCGCTTCGACCTATCCGCCAGCAACGCCCTCGATCTCGGAAGAGAAGGCGGACACTCACGCCATCGCATCGTTCACCACGCCGACAAAACCGGATGGGAAGTCGAACGCGCCGTCAGCGAATCCGTCCGTAAAAACCCGGCCATCCAAGTCTACGAAAACTGCTTCGTCACCGATCTCCTCATCTCCGAAGGACAATGCATCGGTGCCAATGCCATCATCAACGATCTCGGCCCCGCCCAATTCACCGCCAAAGCCACAATGCTCGCCACCGGCGGATGCGGCAAAGTTTATAGCAACACCACAAACCCCCGAGTCGCTACCGGCGACGGAATCGCCCTCGCCCACAACGCCGGTGCAACCATCACACAAATGGAATTCCAGCAATTCCACCCCACCACGCTCAAGCACTCCCAACTCGCCGGTTTCCTTATTACCGAAGCGATGCGAGGTGCCGGCGCAACCCTCCGTAATCACGAAGGTCGTCGATTCATGTACGATTACGATCCCCGTCTCGAACTCGCCCCTCGTGACGTCGTCGCCCGATCAATCGAACGCGAAATCGAAAGGCTCAAAACCTGGTGCGTCTATCTCGATGCCACTCATATTGAATCCGGGCAACTCAAACACGAATTCCCGACAATTCACCAGCGCCTCAAAGAAATCGGCCTAGAAATCGACCGACAATGGATTCCCGTCGTCCCCGCCCAACACTATTCCTGCGGTGGCGTCACAACCGACCTAAATGGCCAAACATCCATTCCGCGGCTTTACGCCAGCGGCGAAGTCACATGCACCGGCGTACACGGTGCCAACCGACTCGCCTCCAACTCACTCCTCGAAGCAATCGTTTTCTCATTCGCCGCCGCCGAAGCAGTACAGTCAGAATCTGAAAATCTGCCCGCTACCCCCAGTTTCAAACCACCCCATTGCATCCCCGAAACTGAAGCAATCCATATCCGTCACGCTCTCCAAGCCCAAATGTCCACCCATGCTGGCATCTTCCGCACCAACGCCGGTCTCGCCACCCTAAAAGCGTTTATCGATACCACACTCATAAATTACGACGAGCCCCCTTCCGCTCCGTTCAGCGCCTACTCCGCCGAATCTCGCAACCTCCTCATAGTCGCTCAGTACATCGCCAATGGAGCAATCTCCCGCACTTCCAACATCGGACTCCACTTCAACGCCGACCTAGAATAGAACATATTGCATAACCGAACCGATTACTTCCCTATCGACCGCAATTAGAAAGTAATTAGCCGGCCACGGTAATGAACTGAACGCGAAGAGTTTGGGCTTTTGAAACCCGCCCGATCAAATGTCACTCGCTGTAACGTGGGCTCTCAACCAAATCTGGCAAATCCACAACCCAACTCGGTAACCGCAAAACCACTCGACAAATACCCGGCCCCTTCGCCACCATGTTCAACCGAGTCTCCGCTAAAAACGTACTCGGCATGATCGACGTAATATTTTCCTTTGCCTCCACCTCAATCGGGAACTCCGTCACAAGCGACATCATGTTCCGATCCCCATCGCGATGTTCCCAACTCAAAACATAAGCCGATCCCTCTCGGCTCACCTCAACCCGCCCCCCATCGACCAACCGAACCGGACTCGATAAACTCGCCACAAAGTCTGGCTCATTTTTCAAAAGTGTCACATCACCATAAAGGCTCTCGCGGAGCTTCTTCATCGGCTGAACCGATTGCTCCACGAGTACGGGCAAATTTCTTCGCTTAGCATAATCGCCCATAACCGACTCCGCAGCGCAAGCCGCTTCTGCCATCGCCGCCCGTGCCCGAATCACTGGATTATCCGAAAACGCCCCCGCCAATGCAAAAAGCGCCGTCGCTCGACCTTGCACCGCCGCATCCGTAGCCACAATTTGCCAACTCCACGGATCCCAACGCTCCAAAACACCTTCGAGCAGATCGTGTTTCACATCCGATCCACTCATCTGCAAAAGCGCATGCGCCGCTAACAAATCCACCCCCGCCCCATCCGCCGGAACCATCTGGTTTCTTCCCGTCACCGGATCAAGCGATGCATGGAGACCGCGACGGAACTCCGCCGCACAGGTCGCCACGACATCCTCAGTTAAGGCATCACGACCCCCACCAAAATGGCTCAGCGCTAGTTCCACAACGCTCGGAATATCAAAACCACTTGCCGAACTCAAACTGTTCGCGAATGATCCAACAACCAGACTCTGTCCTCCCGCAATTCGCCGCATTGGGAATCGCACCGCTATTCTCGGCTCCTTACTAAACGCTACCGGCCCCTCCGCAAACTCAATCAGCGGATTGGTAATCCCGGTCAATATCCGCGTTTCATAACCGCCCGTTTTGCAAAGCATAAGCGGTGAAGGAATAACTGCCCCAACCCCATCAAAATTCCATATTGCCGTCAAGTAGCCGGAATCCGAGCGAACCTGAAAGTCCACCAAGGTCGGCATCGGTTTTGTCATCTGAGCGGCCAACGGCCCAACTTTCTGAGCGAGCTCTCCAAGTGCTGCGACATTCGAAGCCACCCGCTTCGGCCCAATTGGCGCCACGACACGCATCCACCCTTTAAACTTTTGCGTCGGCTCCAAAACCCAACTGCCCGAGTCCCCCTTCACCATTAACTGAACCGGCTCCTCAAAAACAAACATCAACGGCGCCTGACCATCCCGGAAATTCAGCAAATGCCATCGACTTGCCGCCGTCGGAACTTCTGCCCCAACACTCCCTTCACCCCAGGTGAGATAAGGGCTCAAATCCGTCCGAACCGATAACCGCATTCCCAACGGAAAATACAATTCAACTCCCGGACGCCAAGGCGAATATCGAACTGCACCTGGCCCAAATACATAATCCCGCCCTTGAAAAACCGCCTCCCCACCCTCAATCCGTTTCGCCTTCAGTTCAGAAAGTGGCGAAGAAAAATAAACTGAATCCGCAACCCCATGAGCCACCCGAAACCCTGTTTTCGTAAGATCAATCCCCGGAACCTGAGGCACATCCGCAAAAACAAGACGGCCCAACGAGCCGTAGCTCGCCGCCGCAAGTGCCAAACCCAATGCACTAATCGATACTCGTGCCCAAAATCTCAATGCCCAATCTCTTCGTCCGGTGCGAGTAACTCAAACCAATTTCCCGATATCCCAAGCGATAGCTCAAGATATAAGATTGGTCAAGGAACGACTCTGTCCCAAACTTGTCAAAGTAATAGGCAAAGCTCGCACGCCACAACGGCCCCAGTTTGTACCTCAAACGGGCATTCGCGCTCATACGATCTGCATCTAAACTTTGCAACAAAAATCCGTTGATCCCCAGATTCCCCACATTATAAAAACCATCGACCGATAACTTATGTCGCCCAATCAAATCCGAAGTAAAACCATCGTCAAGATATTCATATCCAAAGTTCAAATAAGCTCCAGAAAAGGGGTTCATCGCATAGTTCAGCGTCCCAACCTGAACCAACCCCTGAGTCACGTTATGACCGCTCACTTGCTCGAGCGAATAACCATAATTCAGCACGTTCGCCCCGATTCGAATCGGAGTTCCAACAAACCGCAATCGAGCCCCCAAACTCTGCTGATAGAGCGACGGGGCTGCGCCAGCTCGAATGCGCGAATCGCGAGCCGTCATTCCAAGATAAATCCGACCCGGCAATACCGAAGACTTAATCGGATCCTTCTCAATCACAAACTGAGTTGAATCCGATTGGAAATTGGTTCCCTCAAAACTCTTCCCATATGTACTGGAAATATTCGAACTGAATCCATCAAAGTTCCGCCCCAAGTTCGCACTGGCAAACATGCTCTTATGGGCAGGAAAATCAACTTGCATGGAGAGTGTCGTGGAGTCAACATTGGACCATGTCTGCCGCAAACCCGCGCCCCAGTCATCGCGACCAATCCCCCCAATCCTCAATCCTCCATCAAAGTTCGCGCCCTTATTCCAGTTCAATTCGTAATCAATAAAAGCCCCGCCCCCGGCACCTGTCCCAGTTCCGTAGTTCGCCCCATAGCGAAACCGGAGTGCACTCGTCTCGCCGGGCTTCAAAGAAAGATAATAAGGGTAATTCAAAGCAAAATTGTTATTCGATACATTCACCCATTGCTCCGTGATAATCGGCGTTGCCGTGTTCACGCTTACCGTGAAGAGCGGTACTTGCATAATCCGCTGATTCGCCATCCGAACATCAGCTTTATGAAACTGAACTTCTTTACGGGGATAAGCGACCGCTTTCTTCGCCGAAATCATGGAAACCGATTCCGAAATCGTCATGAACCGCATCCCTTGCGGATCAATCGACTTTTCTGGCAAGCGGACAGACCGATTTCCCACCTCAACAAGCCCAAAGTAGGGCCGCATTTGAAGTTCCGATGGGTCACTCCCCGCGCCGACAATCTGTGAACTCTCATCCGGGCTAACCGGGATCAAAATCGTCGCTGTTCCAAATCCATCCTTCTTATTGAGCTTAAAGTACAGCGATTCAAACTCCTGCTCCCAAGCACCAATTTTCAATTTCGCTTTGCGTGCCCGAACTTCATAGGTCTGAACTTGAACCTGCAGGTCGTTCGCATAAATCTCAATGTTTTGATATTTAAGCACCGCCCCCTGATTCAATCCCGTCGCTTCAATCACCCGATCCTGAACTGAATACCAAAGCGTTTCACTCCCCACGACTTCAATATAATCCTGCGCCGAACTCAAAAGCGATCGATCCGCCACAAACTCAACATCTAGTTCCGACGCCGCACTAAACCGAAGCGCCGATGCCCGAATCTTCGCCGTACCCGCAAGGTCACCTGTGACCAAGATCGCGCGGGCATAGCCATTTGCAGTCTCAACAATCTTCTCGCGGAACGATCCCAAATTAGTATCAAAAACAACCTGAGTGCCATTCGGAACCAAATTGCCCGAACTATCACGAAGCTGAGCCGTGACGGTAATCGTGCTCCGACCATCCGCTACCGCCATCGAAGGATAAGACTCAAGCTGAATCGTTCCATTTTGACCAAAAGAAAGAGCCGCAAAAACAACCAAAACCCACACGAGGGCAAGGCGCAATCGGCATTTGTCAAGTTGGAAGAACCCCATAGCTTCAATCTTCAGACGGATCACGTCGCATAAAAATGCGGAAGTCAGTTCATTATGAACTGACTTCCGCCTGATTCGCTTGTTTTATTTCGTACTTTAGCGAATTACGTTGACCGGAACAATTTTGCGAACTCGCTCACCATTCGGTGTTTCCGCCAAGATTTCTACTTTATAGGATCCCGGTGCAACCGCTCGGTTTGCATTGTCGCGCAACGTCCAGGTTGCTGAGTTGTCGCCCGCATTATCGCTTCGACTTCGAGTCACGGTGAACACTTCCTTACCTGTTGAGGAAAGAACGCGAACCGTAACCAAGGCATCAGCGGAGAGCGAGTAGTTAATGGTGATCGGGCTGTTTCGAACATCGCGACCATCGGTTGTAACTATCACGTTACCAATGACCGGTCGAGCTGATCCAGCTTGTTCAACGGTAACCGTGAACTCTCGTGTACCCGGTTGGTCAACGCGGAACGTGTAACCGCTGGAGGCTCGGAGGTCGCGCTTGTCGCCCGTTGCATTATCCGTCAACTTCACTCGAAGGTTGCGTGGCAAGCTCGCCAAGTTCGGCCAGGTAACGGTTACGTCGCCCGCTTCCTTCGCACTAACTTGAACTTTGTACTCTTGTCGTCCGCCACGATTGGCAATTGCTTGCGCCATTCGTGTGGGTTGACCATCAACTTCATCAATGATCGCCATTTCAAGCTTCATCCCCGGAGCTTCCGGTGCTTTCATGACTTGCAGCTTCTTCGCTCGATTACGGTCTGTAACCGAACCGATGAAGTTGTTGTTATCAACACCAAACGTTGATCGTGCGGACAGTTGCAATCTCCACTCTCGATCGTTCTGCGCAAAGCTGTCAACTGATCGACCCGAGTTCGGAATCGTTTCTTCAAACAACGGTGGCCAGACCAACCGAACCGGCTTAGCTGCTTTAACGAAGAGCCAATAAGCCAAGTGCGGTCGAATTTCTCCATCGTCTGGCTGCAATGCGTAGCTGCCGCCGCCAGGAAGCGAAGAGTTCGGCACGAAGTAGGTCAACGTACTCGAGATGAAGTCGTTTTGGACCAACTGAGCCCAAGTCATCGAATTGGAGTTGTTATCTTCAGCAACACCAACGAGCTGCTTGATGGGCACGGCGTAGTTATACGGATTACCAATCAGGTTCCAACCTGGTTGCAAGTTGACCAACAGTCCACCTTCTCCAGTGTCTGAAGGAATGTCAGCATTTTGCAATTGGAGCGAAGGCTGAGCCGCATTAGGAATGACCCAGTATCCAATCCCGCGCTGTGCACTCGTGGTCGGCACATAAGCTCGCAGATTCGGATCCCATTGATAAGCAACGTAGTCGGTTCCAGTGGACAAGCCCAAGATGCCATCAAAGCTCGAATCGCCGAACTGATAAGGGAATGCCAACATGTTTGGCCCTTGTTCAAGGCTCATAACAGGCGAAGCACTCACTCGCACAACTCGCGTCAAAGTTTTGGTCGGACCAGGAACGGTGCTCATGGTAACCGTGATCGGCAAGTTTCCAAATGTTTCACCATCTGAGACAACTTCCCATTCAAGGCTCTGAATGTCGTTGGGCTCAATGCGCGTAATAGTCTTGACTTGTGGTTCACCCGGAGAGAGTGTGAGACCAGCAGGAAGATTGATCGTCGCTGAAATGTTATTAAGAGCTACCTCTTTGTCAATCGTGGCATACTGATTATCAATCCATAGCCGGACTGTCATTGGATTTGGTGACGAGCCTCCGCCAAGCGCCGGTCCATCAAAATTGACCGAGCGAGGAGCATCCAAAATCGTTGTGTACGGATCGTTATAAGACCCAACACTCCATGCTGATCGAATGTACTGAATAATCTCAGCCGAGCCGCCTACACCTGTCGAGACAGTTGCGTACCGTTGCAAGATACTCATGTTGCCGATCAAAATGTCATTGTCGTCAACTGTTCCTGTCGAGTCACCAAACAAATTGACTGATCCGGCATTATTTTCCGCTGTAGTACCCCAGTTGCCAACCTTAACAACTTCTACGTTTGAAGCGTCCGGAGTACTGGGAGTCGCCTGATTGTCAAGCTGAATACCATACGCGTCGCTTTGACCCCAAAGAGCACGAACATACTTGGGGAAGTTTTGATCAATTTGCTCACGCTTCTTTTCCGTGCGAATCGGGCGACCATCATCGAAGGCAACAAAACCAACATAGCGGTCTGCTGTAAACTTCGGATTACCAGAAGCCGATTGCAGAAGCGTATTAGCTTGATTAAAGCCTTGATAGTCACTACCACCAATCCGCATCCAAGGTGACATGACCCATGTCAAGCCAAAGCCACCAACCTCACTAGTGTCAATAAATTTCCACTTCATACGAACCGCATCAGCAAGTACCCGCATTTCCAACTGAACTTCACCGGCAGTCTGGGCCGCAATCAGTACAGCGTAGCGATTACTTGCACCCGTAAAAGTCGTCTGCACGCCATCAGCACAGAATAACTCAGATGTGCCATCTGGCGTATTAATTAGCGCGTATGTATAGTCTCCGACGGGCTCCCCAAACCAACCCATTGTCATTGCCAAACCATCATCAAATGGTGACTGGGCAGACCCCTGTCCCGGAACTCCGAAAGCAAACCGCCCAGCCGCATCCAATGTTCGCGCTGTTGGCCCGTAACAAGGGCCACTCATCCCCCCATAAGTTACTGTTCCACTGACACCATAGTTGATTCCAATCAAGTCAGTGAACACAACGCGGTCTCCTACGTAATCTGTAGAAAACGGCGCAGTATTTGCTGGGTCAATACATTCAAACGCCCAACTCCCCTGAGCCTGGGCTACTCCGAAAGCCAGCGCTGCTAGCCCCAAAGTCAAACTGCTTCGATGAATCATTTTCATGGCAAAATCTTTTCTTTCTTTTCTGAGGTGTGGGCTTGATCTCTTTTGGATCAAGCCCACATGTGGGACGTGTCGAGGGGCGCTTTTAGTTCCCTTAGCGGTTCAACCGCCGAGCACCACTCCAAATGTATCGCTTACCAGAAGCATCGGCAACCGGACCAGGAACGTCTTCAACGTTTCGTGCTCCAATTCTCCAATAAATCTGGGTCGCGGTTGGGAACAACGTACCCGTTGCAACCGGCGGAGTGGACAACACCGTGCCTGCAGGTGTCGAAGTGTCAATAAATTGACCCAACGTTACGGCTTGCGATCCAAACAGCGGATCAGATGAAATCTGAACAGCATATTCAATCCGAATCGAGGCATCCGCTCCACGAACTGACTGGAAGCTAAAGCTAGTATTGCCAGTATCCGTTGAAGGATCAGTCGGGGCATTAAGTGTCGGACGATTGAACGCCGTTGCTTGGCCCTTAGATGGTACGCGTACCGAGACGAAGTAGCAATACTGTGCTCCACCGCCCGTCGTGCCAGTGGTACCCGTTGTTCCAGTAGTACCAGTCGTTCCAGTCGTACCGGTCGTTCCAGTTGTACCGGTGGTTCCAGTCGTTCCTGTTGTACCGGTAGTTCCAGTGGTTCCAGTCGTACCCGTTGTACCGGTCGTTCCGGTCGTGCCTGTTCCAGATCCACCATTGTTCGGCGGGAACGGCAAGGAGTTAGGATCAACCCGATAAACCATTTCCACACTGTATCGATGACCAACACCGACTGCAAGCGGAATTGTTGCAGCTGCCCCTCCACCCGGAGGTGCAGAGTTTGTACAACTGTTTCCACCAGTGATGCCACCGAAGTCATCCCATGCTCCTGCATTCGTCAAAGCAGTGTCATCAACAACTGATGAAGAAGGAGCAAGAACAACCGCAACCGGGCCGGTCGATACATTGTCGCGCCAGACTTGCCATCGGAACGGACCTTCGTTGTTACCACGCGCAAACGCATCGAGCGTCCAACTAACCTTGACTCCAGGCGTTACACCACTGGTGATTGCCTCAGCGTTAACGTTACCAACAACTTCATTGCTGCTACCGCGTCCGCCCAAGAACAAGAATCCAAGAATGACCAAGAGCAGAACCAACGAGAACAGTGCTTGATTGCCACCAGAACCTTTAGAGGATCGCTGCTTCGGCTCGCCATCGTTATTCCAACCCGTTCCAACAAGAACCGGAACATCAACAATGGTCTGAATCTTATCACCCGGTCGAACACCTTTCGACGCTCGAGTAATTCGAATGTAAGAGGAATCAGGATCAACGTTTGTTACAGAACCCTCAGCAACTTGCTCAACTCCGCGCATGAAAATAACTTTCATGCCGACCTTGAAACCAGAGCGTGAACCCTGATTAGCAAGCGCAGTGTCTTCACCCGTATTCAAAATCGTCGCTTTCGGCAAAATATTCGATTCCATCTTAGAAACCGATTGAAAAGCAGCATCAACCATCGCGTCGCTCAACATAGTGGCAACCGATGTATCACCTGCACGCGGAGCAGACTTACCAGTCACAACTGCCGCATTTACCGGAACACCACCCGAAACATTTCGGATCTGTACCGTCATCAAAATCTGAGCTTGCTTACCGTTAGCAACTTCAACTACGCGCCAGTTTTCAACCTGACCCGTAACCACATACTGCGCATCAACCGCATCGCCTAAGCGAAGCAAATCAGCAGCACGAATTACCGGCGGCATCAAACCAAGTTCACGCATTGCGCGAGTAACTTGATCAGTCGGCACCGTTTCTCGATCGCGTGAGAAAACTTGAGAAAGGGCATCGCGCACCTTATCCCGGGCTTCTGTCCCCAAGTCAGCGTCAGCACTCGGCACCTTAACCGCAAAATCTGTAACCGCATAGCGGTCAGTTCTTGTGATTTGGGCCGAAGCCGGCACGACTAATCCAAATGTCGCGGCGACCACTAAAAGGGCACCAACGCGGACCATATGTCCGCCCAATCGAGACCTCGTTAACAGTTTCACTGTGACGCGTCCTCCTCGTACAACTTCGTCTTTCGCATGTTCACGTTCCCAAAACCGGCTCGTCCCATGAGTCCGCTTTGAAGGGCCTGAGCCCAATCTTAGCCGATAAAGACCGCTCTACGCAACCATATTTGCGAAAACGCAAGATGGCAACAAAAAGCTGTCTCTATCAACTCCCGGGGGAGTATAGCACGGCATTTGTTGCAAAAACCCCACCAATGACATGCAGATTTTAAAAAACTGCGTCACAAATGGCAATTTGCAACGGTTTGAACCATATCACGGACGTAATCCAATTCCATTTCGGTTCGAATTATCTCATCCGCAAACACCCGCCGAACCAAAGGCGTCACCTGAGAACCCAACATCCGATCCGCAAGTTCAACATCTCCGACCCGCTCAATAAGTCGTTCACGCGCCACCCCCAAGGGACAATCACACACCACCACCACCCCAAACGCGCTCACCAATCCCGCCTCCACAACCAAAGGAATCTCCAAAACATCCGCCCCAGATAATTCCAACTCCGAAAAAATCTTTGGATGCATCACCGCATCAAATCGTTTTCTAAAAGCAACGTCCCCCATCTTCATCCGGACACTCCCCCTTAAATCTTCAACATCACCCAATTCCTGCCGTAGCCAAGTCTGAACTTCCGCTGACTCAAAAACCTGCCTTCCAACAACATCCGAGTCAAGCACCGAATAACCCAATTCGCCAAACATCCGCCCCACCGTACTCTTCCCGCTCGCAATCCCTCCCGTAACCACCAATGGCCGCTTCACAAGCCCAAGTCTATCCGAACAAAAAAATCCCCAGAGGAAATTCATTCTCTGGGGATTTCAAAACGGCTAAATCTCCGTTTATTCGGACTTGTCGCCGCTTTCTGGTTCTTCGTTCCGAACCAAGCCCTTCAACAGGCCAAGTCGTTCTCCAATCGTTGCGCCGCCCGTAGCCACGCGTTGCGATGGTGCCGTATCTTCCGATGGTTGTCGGAACTTCGTACCGCCACGTCGCTTGCCACCCTGACCACCGTCTCCACGGTTATCACGATTGTCGCGTCCACCGCCATGACCTCCGCCCGGTCGCATTGCTGCGCCCACGCTCGGATCCATTCGATAACCACCAACCTGCGGATTCGAACGCAAACTCAAAACCATCCGTCGCTCATCCGGTCGAAGATCAATAATCGTCGGCTCAATCTCTTGCTTCTCTTCCAGCACGTCTTGCGGCTTATTAATCCGCTCGTCGCTAATCTCACCAACCGGCAAGAACGCTTCCGCACCTTCTGGCAATCGAACAAACGCACCCGCTTGAACCATGCGGCTGACCGTCACCTTAATCTTATCGCCTTGCTTGTAATTGTCCTTAATCAAGTTCCAAGGATCAGGCATCACTTGGCGCAAACCAAGACTGATTCGTCCGCCACCTTCATCCAAGCGAAGAACCATTACCTTGATATCTTCGCCTTCCTTCAAAACTTCTTTCGGATGGTCAATGCGCATCCAGCTCATTTCACTAATGTGAAGCAAACCGTCAACTCCGCCCAAATCAATGAACGCACCGTAATCCGTCAACCGGCGAACGGATCCTTCCAAAATTTCGCCTGGCTTAGTGGTTTCAAAAAGGCTTTGCCGAACTTCGTCGCGTCGCTCGTCTTCCGCTGCCTTATTACTCAAAACAACTTTCTTACGCTCTTTGTCAACCTCGATAATCTTGACCGCCATAACCTGGCCGACATACTTTTCGATATTGCGCAACTTGCCGCTGCCAACATGGGTTGCCGGAACAAAGCCCCGAACACCAATGTCAACAACCAAACCACCCTTAACACGATCAATAACATTCGCTTGGAAAACTTCACCGCTTTCGAATGAATCCAAAATCCGTTGCCATTGAACGTCAAAATCTGCCTTGCGCTTACTGACAACTGGGTTGCCTTCAGCACTATTGGTCTTCAAAACAATGACTTGGAATGTATCGCCCGGCTTAACGTGGCCGATTGCCGTTTCAAGCTTTTCGCTCGCAAGCTCTGCAATCGGGATAATCCCTTCAGCCTTCGTTCCAAGATCAACAAAGACGCGATCGTTTTCAACTTGAATAACCTTTGCCGTAATCCGTTCGCCCTTCGTCAGGCCCGAACCTGCTTCCGCATCTTCGCCGCCAAGGCTCGCCATCGCCGCTTCAAAAAGCCGCTCATCTTCCGTTTTGCCTGATACTGCAGCTGCCGCAACCACAACAACGGGTGCTTCCACAACCGCCGGGGTTTCTTCAACTTTGGGTTCTTCGGCAACAACCGGCTCAGCAACCATAGGCTCTTCAGCCTTAGGTTCCTCAACCGCCGCTACTTCCGCAACAGGTTCATCGGCCGCAACTACATCTGCGGGGGTAGCGTCAGCTACAGGCGTCTCGGCCGTTTCCGGCGTACTCGTCGTGACTTCCGCAGTCGTCTCTTCAGTAGGAGTCAACTCTTCCGGAGTCTGATTTTCTTCAGTCATCATAAAGGTTCTCAAGTCGTGTGGCCCCTGAATCTGATCAAAAAATTCACTGAAACAGGTGCCGTAATTTGTCGAAGCCTATTGTAGCGCAGGCATAAACTCAAAACAGGACGTTTTGGGCTACCTTATCCCCGCATCACCCCTAACCTAGCCCAACTCGACAAAACAACCAGCAGTAAACTCCCCAACCAATGACCAAAGCCGTCATCGATGTTGGATCAAATTCTGTCCTCCTTCTCATCGCAGAAAAAACTGCGCAAGGGTGGCAAACCATCCATGAAACATCATCCGTCACCGGACTCGGAGCCAACACAAAAATCTCCGCACTTATCGGCGAACCCGGTGCCACCAAAACTCTCGAAGCCCTCAAATTCGCCTACAATCAAGCAGCAAAACACAACGTCACCGATGTTATCGCCGCCGGAACCATGGCCCTCCGCATCGCTACTAACGCTCAAGATTTTCTCGACCGCGCCCACCACCAGCAAACGCCGATCACAATCCTGAGCGGCGAAGATGAAGCCCATCTTGGTTTCCTCGCCGTCGCCCAAGACCCTATTTTCAATTCTGCCGACCGACTAACCATCATCGATCCCGGCGGGCACAGCACCGAACTCATGACCGCCGAAAAACAAGGCACTTCCTGGAACACCCTATATAAAAGGTCATTTCCCATCGGTGCCCTCGGACTCATCGAAACCAATTTCCCCGACGAAACACCAAGCTTTGCCGACCGACTCTCCGCCGTCGACGCCATAGATTCCACCCTCGGTCTCGAATACCTCCCCCGCCAATGTGGAACCGTTGTCGTCCTCGGCGCAACCGGAACAAACCTCATCTCCATCCGAGAAAAATTACGCGATTGGCAACCTAACAAAGTCCACGGGCAAACCCTCGATTTCGAAGAAGTTTCTCGCGCTGTCGGCTGGATGTGCGACATGACCGAATCCCAAAGAGCCGCAATCCCCGGCATCGAACCCGGGCGAGAAAAAACGATCCACATCGGGGCTCTCATTCTTGAACGGTTTCTCCAAGCCACCCATGCCCTCGAATGCAAAGTCAGCGTTCGCGGATGGCGCCATGCCCTTCTCGACCAACCCTTGACAACTCGTGTATGAACAACATCCTTAGCAAGTATTGGTACATCATCTGTGTCCTTCCGTATCTCGGCTTTTGGACTTATGGACTAACCGATCTTGATGAGGGCTTCTACGGGGCTGTTACCATGGATATGCTCAGAAGGGGTGATTGGATCACCCCCACCCTCAATGGCATCCCCTGGTTTGAAAAACCGATTCTCGCCTATTGGCTGTCCATGCCCTTCGTGAGCCTTATGCCAAACGAATTCGGAGCAAGACTTCCGTCATTCCTTTGCACTTTAGCCACAATCTGGATTATTTACCGATTCGTCAAAAACCATTTCAATGAAGAAACGGCTATCGCAACCTCGCTTATCTACAGCACCTCACTCCTCGTTGTCGGCATCGGCCGAATGATGATGACCGATGCCCCCCTCGTGCTCTGTCTCACCATCGCTTTTACAACTTTCTACGACAGCATTCAGGGCAATCAAAAGCTTCGCCTGGTCACCGCGATCGCCCTTGGTTTCGCCGTCCTTGCCAAGGGCCCTGTCGCCCTTGTGCTTTTTGGACTCATCGGTATATTTACATTCTGGCGTCTGCCCGAGAGCCGCTCTCACTGGACAAAATATTGGACATCCGGCACTCTCTTTCTGGCGGCGATCATCGCTTCGTGGTACGTCCCCTGCTATCTCGCAAACGGGCAATCGTTCATCGATAAATTCCTCATCGAACAAAACATCGGGCGTTTCAAAGGCGGTGACACCGCCCACACTGTCCCCATCTGGGCAAACCCAATTTTTTACCCCGCTGTGCTTGGCCTCTCCACCCTTCCCTGGCTCGCCGGTGCCTTCAAATTCAGATTCTGGCAAACAACAAATACCGATCAGTCTAGAAATCCATTGCTCTCGTACCTGCTCATCTGGTTCCTCGTCGTACTCGTATTTTTCACCATTTCCGGAACCAAACTCGTCCATTACATCCTCCCTGCAATCCCCCCGCTTGCCATTCTCATCGCCAACGCCTTTCTCACACGGAACCCCCGATTTACTGGCCCTCTCGACGCAGAAGACTCAATCGACGGCCTCTCATCACTCATAAGAACTGCGTGCGTCGTATCCATATTCACCCTGGCCCTTGCTCAATACGCCTTCTATACCGATTGGTCTATACGTTTCAAAGATGTTCAATCCATCGCAATCGAAGCAAGAGAGAATGGACTACAACTCTACGAGGGGAACCTAGGCCGGCCCGATGGGTCAACCAACGAATTCACGGGAACAATTAACGACTCTGGTCACCCGTCTCTTGGCTTCTATTTCCGAAAGCAAATCCTCCAAGACACAGGGAGACCTGATCTATTGCCCCCGGGATCTATAGTGATCTATAGAGATGTCGAACTTGCAGCTACTGGACAGCCAGAAAGACAGGCAAACGGAAACACGATGACTGCTACTACACGAGGTCGTTACGTTATAGTTACAATTACAGACTAATCAGTCTGGCCTCAATGGAAGCTTATATAAGGCAAGATCTGCCGACTCATTTCCGGCCCAAAGCCCGGTATCCGTTCCAAATCCTGAACGCCTTCAATTGGCCCCACCTCCGACCGATACCGAACAATCTCCCCCGCCATCACCGGCCCAATCCCGGGAAGTTGCTCAATCTCCTCAACCGGTGCCTCATTAATCTTAATCGGCCAAACAATATCATCCAGTCGATTAACAACCTTCCCTTTCAAAAAAACTTGATCGCCATCTTTCAAAATCTTCGCCAAGTTAACGCTGTCCCAATCTGCCCCCTCCAATGCACCCCCTGCCATCTCAATCGCATCCTGAACCCGCGATCCTTTCACCAATGTATAAACCCCCGGGCTATGAACCGAACCCTTCACATCAACCCGAATCTCTTCCACAACCTCCGGCTCCACATCCTTTTTTGGACTGGTCGATCCACCACCAATTTCAAGCGGTTCGCTCACCATCGGCTTCTTGCTACTGCCGCTCTGACCAAGCCAATAACCTACAACGAGTGCCGCAACAATCGCCAGCCCAATCAAACCTCCCTTTTGCCGACCCGAAAGCTCATTCCACATCCTTTACCATCCTCCAAATCTTCTCCGCAACTTCCGGCGCCCGATCCCGACAAATCTCCGTATGCTTCAAACCGTCATACCACTCAATCGGTCGCCCCGTCGCCTCCGACAACGCCTCCGGATGCCGCGGACCAAACATACCGTCGTCTCGACTATGAAAAATCAAACTCGGTCCCGTCCACTTCTTCGCATACTCCATCGGGCGAACCTCTGAACTCACCACTCCCTTCTTCTTCTGCGCCATAAGAACAATCGGTCTAAAAATTTTCGCCCCACCCGGAATACTCACACTCAAAAAATCGTCCCCCGCCCAATCCAACCGAGCAAAGGCTGATTCCGTCGTAACACTCGATATCAATTCCGGATCAGTTCCTGCCGCCATCCAGCTCGCCGCACCCCCCATGCTCACACCAACTAAGTGTACGCGCTTCCCCTCCGATTTCAATGCCCGCGCGACTGCCAAAACCTCACCCGCCTCACCCTCCCCGAAACCCACCTGCCTCGCCGGGCTCACCGTCTGCCCCATCGTCGCTAAAATCACCACCTCCCCATACTTCAACAACTGTTCCGCCAAAGGGTTCCAAAAACTTTGCGTCCCCCCATATCCATGTACCAAAACAAACACATCATTTCCCGATCCCCCATACCATGCTGGAATCTCATATCCATCCCCGGCAAAAGTAACCTCCCTAAATCCATCTATTGGTGACCCTGCTCGCAATCGAACCGGTGAAACATAAGCCGACGCCATCAAATAGCACCCTATATAATAAAGACCGATTATTCCAATAAGAAAAAGAACCCAGATCACACTATTCCAACGTTGCTTCCGCCGCCTCAACTGTATTCATCAAAAGGCTCGCCACCGTCATCGGGCCAACTCCCCCCGGTACCGGAGTGATTGCACTCGCAACCGCCGAGCAACCTTCATAATCGCAATCCCCAACATCGTGGCCCCGACCCTCAACTTTGTTATAACCCGCATCAATAACAACTGCGCCTGGTTTGATCCAGTCACCCTTAACCATTTCTGCGCGACCCACCGCCGCAACCACAATGTCCATCGTTCGACACAACTCCGCCAAACCTTTTGTCCTCGAATGAGCTACGGTTACCGTCGCATTCCGTTCCAAAAGCATCAGGGCCATCGGCTTGCCCAAAATATTAGACCGACCAATCACTAACGCGTTCTTCCCTTCACACTCAATCTCAAACCGGTCAATCAACTTCGTAATCCCAAGCGGCGTCGCGCATCTAAAGCCCGGAATCCCTGCCGTCAGGCGACCCAAACTCGCGCTCGTAATCCCATCAACATCTTTCTCCGCCCCCAAACTTTCCAACACCCGATCCTCATCAATGTGCCCCGGCAAAGGATGTTGAATTAAAACGCCATGAACCGCCGAATCCGCATTCAGCTTCGCAACCTGATCCATCACCGCCGCTTCCGAAACCGAATCATCCACCATAAAAGTACCGCTCTCAATTCCCACCCATCCGGCCCACTTTTTCTTCATCTCAACATAGGCAAGACTCGCCGGATCCTGCGCTGCAACCACCGCCTCCAAACGCGGAACAATCCCCCGACTGCGCAATTTCTCGACCCGGCCCTTCAACTCTTCACGAATCTCTCGGGCCACAACCCGTCCGTCCAAAATCACCGGTGTCGCTGTCATCTCAAGCCCATTCTAGTCCGTCCGACGTGAATTCTGATGATCCTTTTCCATAACCTGGGCCGCCTGATCCTCCCGGAACTTCTCAAGTCGATCAACTAATTCACCGCCCCCACTCGCTAAAATCTGCACCGCCAACAATCCCGCATTACGCGCATTGCCAATTGCAACCGTCGCTACCGGAATCCCCGCTGGCATCTGAACAATGCTATACAAGCTGTCAACCCCGCTCAATGTCTTACTCTGAACCGGAACCCCAATCACCGGCAAAGTCGTCATGCTTGCCACCATTCCCGGCAAATGCGCTGCCCCTCCTGCCCCCGCGATAATCACTTTCAGACCCCGCTCGCGTGCCGATTTAGCATATTCGACCATTCGGTCTGGAGTTCGATGTGCGCTGACAATATGCAGCTCATAGCCCACCCCAAACTCTTTCATCACCGCCTCCGCAGATTCCATCGTCGGCAAATCACTGTCCGATCCCATAATAATCCCAACCACAACACGCGTCATGACAATCAGTCTACTCACTCACTCCATTAATCGAAATGTGGATAAGTCAGTCAAAAATTTGCCAAATTCTATAGGGCCCCGATGCTTTCTCTTAATATGCCCCGTCCCCTCTCACAAGACCAATCGGTCTTAACCGAATTTCATGGATTTCAGGATGGACGATATGACGCCAATCAATCTTTTCGAATCGCAGGCGGTGATCAAAGTCATCGGCGTTGGTGGCGGCGGTTGCAATGCTGTCAACCGAATGATCGAAGCCGGAGTTTCCGGAGTCGAATTCGTTGCCCTTAACACAGATACGCAAGCTCTTAAAAATAGTTTGGCCGACGTACGACTCTCTATCGGCGATATCTCCACCCGTGGACTCGGAACCGGCGGCGACCCCGCAAAAGGTGCCGAAGCCGCCAGAGAATCCGAACGCGCCATCAACGACATCCTCGATGGATGTGACATGATCTTCATCACCGCTGGAATGGGTGGCGGAACCGGAACCGGTGCTGCACCGGTCGTTGCCGAACTCGCTCGACGACTCGGAATCCTCACCGTCGGTGTCATCACAAAGCCATTCATCTTCGAAGGCCCTCGCCGAAAAAACCTCGCCAACAACGGTGCCGAAGCCCTCAAGGCTCAAGTCGACACGCTCATCCTTGTCCCCAACGACAAGATCCTCGAAGTTGTCGATAAAAATGCCCCGATGACCGTTGCCTTCCGCGCCGCCGATGACATCCTTCGACAAGGCGTCCAAGGCATCAGCGATATCATCACCAAGCCCGGTCTCATCAATGTCGACTTTGCCGATGTCAAATCCGTCATGAAAGATGCCGGAATCGCCCTCATGGGAATGGGTAAAGGCACCGGAGAATCGAGAGCGCGACTCGCCGCAGAAGCCGCGGCAAATTCACCGCTCCTCGAAACCAAAGTTCAAGGCGCAAAGAAGATTCTTGTCAATATCACCGCTGGCCCCAGTTTCAGCATCGGCGAAGTCCGCGAAGCAATGGAATACATCAACCAACTCGCTGACGCCGAAGAAGCCGATATCTTCATGGGTCAAGTCACCGATCCCGATCTCGGCGATGATGTCGTCATCACTCTCCTCGCCGCCGGTATGGATCAACCCGCTCGCCGAGCCGCCGAACCAACCGTGTTCGAAACCGCAGTTCCAACCCCACGACAAACCCAAATCGAACCGGAACTCATTGCGCCAAGAGCAAAATCCAAACCCATCGAGCTCGCCGAAATCGACCTCGACATCCCAAGTTTTCTTAGAAGACAGAAAAAATAAACACACGCGGCTTACACGAGCAACGTACTGGTCCAACGAATGGCCCGGTTCCCCCTGGAGCCGGGCATTTTTTTGTCAAATCAAGGTGCCCATCCTCTCAATCAATAGAAGCTGGGGTTCAGAATGAAACCACTGCTAATTCCATGACGAGATTAAAACCCTCCCCCTAACGCAAATCCAAACCTTGCTCTGCCAAAAACTGCTTAATCACTTCCCGACCCGTCATCTGCTCCCCATTCACCCGCCTCGCACTCCGCATGCTCCAATTCACCCCCGGATTCATGCCTTGAGATTCATAAAAAGCCACCATCCGCTCATCAAAATCCCCAATCCCCCGTTCCGAATCATAAACCTCTTCAAACCAAACTGATTCCTGTCCCAGCCTGGGCTTGATCTCCGCCTTCACATTGTCCGCTGGATAACCCAAACAAAGGCCAAATAATCCAAAGCATCCTGAAGGCAATTGCAAAAACTCACGGATCGCAAACGCATCGTTCCTTAACGCCCCAATGTAACAACTCGCAATCCCAATCGACTCCGCCGCACTCACCATGCGCTCCGCCGCAAGAGCCGCATCAACAACCGCCATCGTATAAAACTCGGCCGTATCCAGAGCCGCCGGATTCTCCCCAACCGATTCCGCCGCCCGGTTGAGCCGGTGCAAATCAACACAAAAGGCAAAGAACCAAGGCGCCTCTCGCACTTGCTTCTGATCAGCGCAAAGTAACGCAATCGCCTCCCGACGCACCGGATCTTGAACACTCACCACGCTCCAAAGCTGCAGATTTGAACTTGTTGCCGCACTTTGCGCCGCCGCAACAAGCCCACGCACAACTTCCCGAGAAACCACCCGATCAGCGTAAGACCGCACACTCCGATGCGTCAAAAACCGCGCAAGACGATCACCAACTTCCCCGTCCACCGGCGAATCCGAACCATACCGAAGGCGCCAAGCCTCCGAAAAACTCTCCTCGAACATCACAAGCTCATGTCAACAAGCAAGTCATAAGAAGCCCGATCAAGTAAAACTTCCCGTGCCCACAACACCAACTTTTCATCGCTCGTCATCGATTCCGGATCCTTTTCGCCAAAAAGCAACGGATTCAAAGAAAGCTCGGCCGTTTTGAGTTGACCCGAATTCATCACTTCCTTCATCTTCACAACAATCGCCTTCGCACTATTTGTAAAAAAGAATTTCCGTTTGTTTGAAAATTTGGAGAACATCTTCAAGTACTCGATGACAAATTCGTCCTCCGGTACCTTTTGCTCCTTAATCGCCGCCGCTAATGCCAAATCCAGTTTCGGCTCAAAAGCTTTCATCTCATCAAGCTCATCTTTCTGAATGTCAATCTCAGATTGGCGTGCCTTCTCAATTTCTGGCAACAATTTTTTGATTTGATCCTTCGTCATCAAAACCGGCAAAAGCTGATCCAAAATTTCAATACGGCGGACTTTCAAAGCAATGCGATCCGCATCCGGATTAGGCTTTTTCTGAATCGTCGGTGCCCCCGCAATACTTGTCCCAAAAACCATCAACGCCAAGGCAATCGCAACTAACTTCATTTTTCTGAATCCTCATTTTTGGACGCTCCCCCATTATCCCTCGTTTCCTCACCTATCACACTGCGCAAAACCCAAACCGCCCCATAACTCTGAGCTCCACAAAAAACCATCCCCAACACCGCCGCCGTCACCCATCCCAATGCCGTCAAACGACCATCCACCATCCCGCCAAACTCCGCCATAACAAACATCCCCGAAAACATAACCAGCGCCCCCAAAACCATCAGCCCAATGCCTGCCCAAGGCTTCTTTGCCAAATTCGCAACCATCGCCTTCCGCGATAACCAATAACCAAACCCCACCCACAACAACAAACAAATCGCACCCTGAACCCAAATCATCCCCAACAATCTACCTTCACCAAGAGTTAAACTCTTCAACCAAGTGATCACCGTATACGGCACCCTCTGCCTCGATAGACTCCACCGAGTCCCGCAACTCCCCAATCCGGGAGGATATGTCGAGATCACAAGCACCCTCATCGCCGTAGGAGGCGAAGCCTACAACACACACTTTTCTCTCCAAAAATGGAATCGACCACGCCAGCTCATCACCAACAGTATTGGCAAATCGATCGAAGCCGATATCGTTCGCAAACTCCTCCAAGAGCAAGGCTTAGAAGAACCCGTCGAACCCAAAGAAAACCAACTCACCCCAATATGTGATATCTATGTCACGCCCGATGGAGAGCGAACCATGTTCGGTATCGGATTCGCCGATCTCAATAAATTCTCCGACATAAAAGACTCAGAACTCATACAAGGAAATTGGTTCACCAGTGATGGCAATCTCGGCGAACTATCCCTGCAATTCGCAGAAATCGCCCGCACCAAGGGCGCAAAAATCTACTGGATGGACGCTGCCATCGAACCTCCCGAGCAACCACCCTACCAACCCACCGACATCTGGCAAAACTCCACCGACCGTTTCGGAATTAAAGGAGACCTCCAAGCCAATCTCACCGCAATCGAAAAAATCCATCAAAAAACCGGATGCCTCTGCATCCTCACCGATGGCAAAAACGGATTTGTCCTCTGCGGCCCCAACCACCCCGCCACCCACTTTCCGCCATTCCGGGCTCCCAATCAAATCGATTCAACCGGTGCCGGTGACTGCTTCCGCGCCGGACTCCTCCAAAGTCTCGATGACAATATCTCACTTCCCGACTCCCTCGCTTTTGCCGCCGCCGCCGCGTCACTGGCGTGTCAAGGGTTCGGCGCAACGTCTAGCATTCCAACTCAAGAAGAAGTGTTCGCCCTGATCTCAAGCCAAGCACCCACGCTCCTCACTTACCGCCAACTCTGCTAATTGATTAAGTCAAACAGAAACCGCTTCAAAAATATCTGCCGGAACAAAAACCTCACCCGCAAACATCTCTTCCGGATCACATTCAACGCTAATCGGGGCGTCCCATCGGTCAAGCTCAATTTCCAAAATCCCACCGCGACTCTGCACCTCAACCCCACCGCTTAAACCTTTCTTTCTAAACCACACACTCGCACTTGCCGTTGCTCCCGTCCCGCATCCCATCGTCTCTCCAACCCCGCGCTCCCAAATCCGCATCCTTAAATGCCGATCAGAATCGGGCCGAACCCACATCACACTCACACGCTCTGGAAACACCGAATCAGTCTCAATTCGTGGCCCCAAATCAAAAAATGCATCATCTCCCGGTAACTCATCACAAAACACCACAAAGTGCGCACTGCCCGTTGTAACCGCGGTTCCCACCACCCCCTGAACTGCGACCTCCAACATCTCCGAACCATGCAATGTCGGAACAATCCCCGGACCATAACTCGCAGGCGGCATCACGGCTTTGACTCTCCCTGCCGGATTGACTTTCATCAAAATCTCTTTCCCCAATTGGTGAACCGCAAAATCCAGCCCCGTCCAACCCTGCCGGTACGCATACCAAGCCGCGCATCTCAACCCATTCCCACAAAAATCTTCCGTTCCGTCGGGATTAAAAAATCTTAATTGAATCGCTTCTCCCTCCCGCCAAATCACCAACATCCCATCCGAACCAATCGAAAATCGCCGGGCACAAACCTCAATCGCTAACCGACCCCAATCCGCCGCCCCCACGTCCTCCCGATTAATCAACACAAAGTCGTTTCCAACTGTTTCCAGTTTCGTAAACGGCACCCCACGCATCAAGCGCTGACCTCCGTCCTCACCACCAACGGCTCAAGCCGACACTCTGCTTTCATCATCGTCGATCTAAACCACGTCCCATCCGGACAAACCAACGGGAACCACCATGCCGACGGCCGGAACCCCGCACGCTGAAGTCCACTCGAACTCACAACCGCTTCTCGAATCAACCGCACCCGCATCAACTCGGCCTCCAACGCAATGTTGAATCGCCGCTCACGCAATCGCCGAACCGCATTGTTCGAAACCAATTCAATTTGCTCGCGCTCAAGGCTTCGAAACTCGCCCAAAATCCCTTCTATTCGCAAATCAATCTCTCGCAATCGCACATCAAACTGCGCCCGAAAATCCAAGTCCTCGTCCGTCGCACTCTTCTCAAAGATGCAAGTTCGCCAATGAACACCCTTCTCATGCTCCGTGCAATTTCGTTCCGCCCGCACACTCTTCAACTGCGCCAAAACCCCCTTCTTCCTGTACTTCACATCCGCAATCTGCTGACCCAATTTCCCAAAGTCCCCTTGAATCGACTGGTACTCCTCCGCCAAACGCGCCCACTGACCACCCAAATGCCCCTGCAAAAATCCCAGCAAAGCTAAGGGCCGTTTAACATCCCCCAACTCCCTCAAAAGCTCCTTCTGCGCCTCCGCTACTTCCTTCCAACGCAAAGCAAATGTCGGCGCGCTCAGTTCATCCGTCCCAAACGGTCGATGCATCGGCTCCGGCAATTGCAGCCATGCGCAGCAATCATCCATCGCGCTCCAAGGCGAAAGCTTCAACCTCAAAATCGGATGCCAGCCCAAATCAAAACCTTGTTCCGAGAGCAACCGCGCCATCTTTCCCGATCGCCACACATAGCCACTTGCCCCTTCATGGAAAACAAAAACAAATTCTGCCCCCAGCATCAAAATCAAACTAACCGCCTTCCCCACCAGCACACAGTTCGGCCCAAACTTCGCTTCCAAAACCTCCGCCAACTGCTGACAGTTCTCGATCGGCTTTTTAAAACTAAAACCAACCGGATCCTCCGTCATCACAACCCCACCACGTTTCCCAAGCCTCAATGTCCCCCGACCAACCCCCGGAATGTAAAGATCAAATGGCAAAGCACAGCTCCCAAACCGGTCCAACGTATAAATCTCACTCCCCCCAACCGACTCATCATACGCCGATCGCGCAATTTCCGCCGTTGCCGGATTCAAGAAGAGATCAACAATCTTAAATCGATCAAGACTCGCCGTTTCCCGATTAAATCGCAACAGCCGAGTTGTCCGCGTTGTCTCAAGCTCCACCCCTCCCCCCGCCACAACATCATAAAACTTCGGCAACAAATTCTCATAAAAAGCCGCTAAATTATCCTCTTCCGTCTCCTGCTTGGTCTCGCAAACAATCTGCTTCAAACGATCTCGCATCACCATCGAATCCCGATGATGATTCCCCGAAACCAAATCCAAACTTTCATCCACCGCCCAACTGAACGTATCATAAATATAAGGAAACAACCCTTCCAAACTCTTCTCTGCCGTAATCTTCGATTCCGACCCCAAAGACACAACCCCCTTCCACCCGTAAGCTTCCGTAATCGAATCAAGCAAACCCGGACGCTCATGCTCAACCAAACCAACTTTCGCCCCCGAAGTCGTCAATCGCTCCTTAGTCACCACCGTTTCCGAACCAAAAATATGGCTAAACTCCCCCGCCGCACTCCAAAGATCCTTCGTCGTCGTATCGTTATGGGCAAGTGCCGCAAATCCGCTCGTACCCTTCTTTGAAAACTTTGCAAAGTAATCCGTATCATGAACCCCCGCAACAAACCGACGATCATTCCCCAAACAAGCAAACGCCCGGAAGAGCCCCGCCTTCATCGGCTCATCCCAAAAGACTGTCTGACCTAAAGCTAATAGCGGAACCCCCGGAGCCACCAAATCAAGCTCCGATACAACCGAACGAAAAACGGGACAGTCACTATTCATCCGCGATCTTCACCTATTGTAGTGCACAACACCATTTCCCAGTCCGCCCCCCCTTCCTACGCACCAAATCATAAAAAACAACCGATGACCCTCGCTTTTTTGCCAGGTTCACCCGAATATCATTTCTGGGAGTCATCCCAACTATCGAATCGCAGGCAAAGCAAAAGGTATGAGCCAAAGAAAAACCAAAGCGGACAAAGGCGTTAGCATCAGCATGGCCAGTCAAATAACTGGCGTGGAAGTGCACACCCTCCGTTATTGGGAGAAGGAATTCGAAAGCTTCCTCAACCCGATTCGAACATCCGGCGGACAACGCCGATACCGAGCCGAGGACATCCAAACCGTTCTCCTCCTCCATAAACTTCTCCGTGAAGAAATGTTTAGCATCGCCGGCGCCCGCCGACACCTCGACCGCGTTAATCTCTCCGACGCTGCTTAAACGGGACTCACTTCGCCCACGGCAAGGCTCGCGTCATCATCTTCCGGCAAGCGAATCGCTTGCATTGCCGCTAACTTCTGCTCAAAAATTGCCAATGCCCGACCTTCCAATGGGTTAGGCTGACCGGCCATAACCACCGACATCGCAACGCACTCTTGCCTTGAAAAACGCACCGAATTCAACATGTGCTCCTCAAATGCGTCATAAGCCAGCGGAGAAACCGCCTTCGCACACCGCGCCATCGCCTCCGCATAAACCCGAATCTCATATTGCGCATGGCCATCCATCCGCAGATGCAAGAACCGGAACAAGTTATGCAAATCGATCTGCCAATACCACTCCGTATACAAAGAAAGCGGCAGATTCGATCGCGCAATTTCTCGCGCTAACCCCTGATCCACCATCCCCGTGTAATGGTCATAAATCGTCCGTTGATCCGCTTCCATTTCCGCAATCATCGCCGCCGCATCCGCGACAATCTCATCGCTCCGTGCTTGTTTATTGTCTTCGCTCTGACCACGCATCTGCGCTGAATCCGGCACATAAAACTCATCTTTCATGATCGAATAACGACCACTAATTTCGTTCAAGCGAGCTGTGCGGTGCCGCACCCACTGCCTCGCCACAAAAATCGGCATCTTCGTATGAAAAGTCAAAATCACTTGTTCAAACGGACTCGTATGCTGATTGCGCATCAAATAGTTAATCAGCCCCTTATCCTGGCGGAAACTTTTTGTCCCACTCCCATAGCTCACGCGCGCTGCCTGAACAATCCGTTCATCACTCCCCATGTAATCGACCAACCGAACAAACCCCTTATCCAAAACCCGAATCTCCTGATCCAAAAGCTCTTCCGCCGCCTCAACAATCACACGCGCCATATCCCCATCATTCTAATCAAATTTTCAAAGTTCCCAACGACGCTTTCCCCACCCCAATAAAAACCCTAAAAACCTCACAAGTCAAACCCGATAATTGAACCGTATCGACTATGAATAACGGGTTCAAATTTGGAGTGATCATCTTCGGCGTCATCATGTTCGCATGCTGCGGCGGATTCATGTACATTCTCAGCCCCGTATCCGCATCCGTCGGCAAAAAAGAAGCCGAAGCCAAAACATTCGGTGACAACTACACCGCGCAAATTCTCAAAAAATACGACGCGGGCAATCTCATCAATCTCAGCACCCCCGAATACAAATCTCAATTCAAACAAACTGAATTTCAAAAAATCCTAGACGGCAATAAAAAAGCCCTCGGAGATTACGTTTCCGGCAAGGGCCGAGCCGAAATCTCCAGCGTCAAAAAAGAAAACAAGTCCTCAATAATCAAAGCCAAGTACGAAAACCGAGCCACCTTCCAAAACGGAAAAGCCCGCGTCCGCATTGATCTCATCTACCAAGAAGGCAAGTGGTTCATCGAAATGTTCTCAATCGAGCCAACCTAATTGTTCCGGCACATATCCAAAAAATTCTTAACAATTGTCATCCCCTGCTCCGTCAAAATCGACTCCGGATGGAACTGAACCCCTTCAATCGGCAACGATTCATGCCGAATCCCCTGAACCTCTCCATCATCCAAACTGTGCGCCGTGACCACAAAACCCACCGGCATCTGCCCTTCATCAATCACCAATGAGTGATACCGAACCGCTGAAAATGGATTCGGCATTCCCGCAAAAACCCCCTTCCCATCGTGTTCAACCAAGCTCGTTTTGCCGTGCTTGATCGTTTTCGCTCGCCGAACAAAACCCCCACCCAAGTCCCCCATCGTCTGATGACCCAAACAAACGCCGAACACGGCCACCCCATTGGC
>Ga0209066_10001599_pt1 | contig 29625 bp, 26 predicted proteins | sample All_14_2_FD_187198 | JGI IMG/M metagenome (GOLD analysis project Ga0209066, IMG submission 187198) | Freshwater microbial communities in response to fracking from Pennsylvania, USA - Allegheny Zone_MetaG_DW_15 (SPAdes) (version 2) ...
TCGCAGGCATCAACATCGAGATGATCTCGACCTCCGAGATCCGGATCTCGGTCGTGCTCCGCGGTTCTGACATCGCAGAGGCGGCTCGCGTCGTGCACACCGCCTACGGGCTGGATGCCGACAGTGCTGCGACCGTCTACGCCGGCACCGGCCGCTAAACTCTCTGAAACCCCGCAGTCGCACGATCCGCGACTCGCACCCCAGCAGCTCCCCTGTCACAGACGGCGATCCACGTCCGCTTTACGCATCATTCTGTGACAGCGGAACGGACCGAGGAACGACCATGACCCGCATCTCCGATTCAGGACTCTCCGTCGCCGTCGTCGGCGCCACCGGCCAGGTCGGTACCGTGATGCGCGAGATTCTCGCGGAGCGTTCGTTCCCGATCGGTGAGCTGCGGTTGTTCGCCACCGCTCGCTCCGCCGGCAGTGCTGTGGAGTTCGGCGGGCACACCGTCATCATCGAGGATGTCGCCACCGCTGACCCCAGCGGTATCGACATCGCCCTGTTCTCGGCTGGGGCAACCGGCAGCCGCGCCCACGCGCCGCGCTTCGCGGCCGCTGGCGCCACCGTGATCGATAACTCCAGCGCCTGGCGGATGGACCCCGAGGTTCCCCTGGTCGTCAGCGAGGTCAACCCGCACGCGATCGACCAGGCAGTCAAGGGCATCATCGCCAACCCCAACTGCACGACGATGGCCGCGATGCCGGTGCTGAAGGTGCTGGATGCCGAGGCGGGGCTCGAACGCCTCATCGTCTCGACCTATCAGGCGGTCAGCGGCTCGGGTCTTGCCGGCGCGCAGGAACTGCTCGGCCAGGTCGAGGGTGTGCTGGCCCAGGGCGACACGCTGCGACTTGTCCACGACGGGTCGGCGGTCGATTTCCCGCAGCCGGAGAAGTACGTTGCTCCGATCGCGTTCGATGTCATCCCGTTCGCCGGCAACCTCGTCGACGATGGCCTCAACGAGACCGACGAAGAGAAGAAGCTCCGCAACGAGAGCCGCAAGATCCTCGAGCTGCCGGACCTCCGGGTAGCGGGCACCTGCGTTCGCGTTCCCGTTTTCACGGGTCATTCGCTGAGCATCAACGCCGAGTTCGCGCGTGAGATCACGCCCGAGCGCGCGCGGGAGATCCTCGCGGATGCTCCGGGCGTCCGCCTCGACGAGGTGCCGACTCCGCTGCAGGCCGCGGGCAAGGACCCGAGCTTTGTGGGACGCATCCGCGCCGACCAGTCAGCCCCCGAGGGCAAGGGCCTCGTGCTGTTCATCAGCAACGACAACCTGCGCAAGGGTGCGGCGCTGAACGCCGTCCAGATCGCCGAGCTGGTCGCCGCGCGCCTGGTCGCACAGGTCTGATCCCGATCTCTCGACGTCGAGACATCGTCCCAGCCGCCCGTAGACTTGACCGGTGACCGAACCCGTCGACGTCCTGCTGATCGGTGGCGGTGTGATGAGCGCCACCCTGGGCACCTTCATCTCCGAACTCCAACCCGACTGGACCATCGAGGTCTATGAGCGCTTGGGCGATGTCGCCCTGGAGAGCTCGAACGCGTGGAACAACGCCGGCACGGGGCATGCAGCCCTGTGCGAGCTCAACTACATGCCCGCGGCCTCCGACGGCAGCGTGGACCCGGCCAAGGCGATCTCGATCAACGAGCAGTTCCAGCTCAGTCGCCAGTTCTGGGCGTCGCTGGTCGAGCGCGGCATCCTCGATGAGCCCTCGACCTTCATCAACTCGACGCCGCACATGACGTTCGTGCGCGGCGAGAAGGATGTCGCGTATCTGAAACGCCGCTACGAGGCGCTGAAGACGCAGCCGCTGTTCGCCGGGATCGAGTACAGCGAAGACTCCCGCGTGATCAACCAGTGGGCACCGCTGCTCATGCAGAAGCGTCTCGCGAGCGATGAGCCCTTCGCGGCGACCCGGGTTCCCGCCGGTACGGACGTCGATTTCGGTGCCCTCACGCGGCAGCTGTTCGACAACCTGCAGCACCGTGGCGGCCGTGTCGTCACGGACCGGCAGGTCACAGGGCTGAAGAAGCTGAAGGACGGCACCTGGGAGGTGTCGTGGCGCAACCAGGTCGGTCGGACGCCCGGCAAGACGCGAGCGCGTTTCGTGTTCGTCGGTGCGGGTGGGTGGGCGATCAAGCTCCTGCAGAAGTCCGGCATCCCCGAGATCAAGGGCTATGGGGTCTTCCCGATCGGCGGGCAGTGGCTCAAGACCAGCAACCCGGCCCTCGTTGCCCAGCACCGCGCGAAGGTCTACTCGCAGGCATCCGTCGGTGCGCCGCCCATGTCGGTGCCGCACCTGGACACCCGCGTGGTCGACGGCGAAACGTCGCTGCTGTTCGGGCCGTTCGCGACGTTCAGCCCCAAGTTCCTCAAGCGCGGCTCGATGTTCGACATCGTCGCTCAGGTGCGCCCCGGCAACCTGTGGCCGATGCTCAAGGTCGCAATCGACAACCCCAGCCTCATCCGCTACCTCATCGGCGAGCTGCTCAAGAACAAGAAGCGCAAGGTCGACAGCCTTCGCACGTTCATGCCGACGGCGAAGGATGAGGACTGGATGCTCCTCAACGCCGGTCAGCGCGCCCAGGTGATGAAGAAAGACCCGAAGAAGGGTGGGGTGCTGCAGTTCGGTACCGAGGTCGTGAGCTCGGCTGACGGAACGATCGCAGGCCTCCTGGGTGCGTCGCCGGGAGCTTCCACGGCAGTGTCGATCATGCTGAGCATCCTGAAGTCCAGCTTCCCCGACCGCATTGGCGACTGGGAGGGTACGCTTCGCGAACTCATCCCGAGCTACGGTACGCACCTGAACGGCAACCCGGATGCCGCGCAGCAGAGCCTCGCTGAGACCGCGAGTGTTCTCGCGCTGAAGGCGTGACGCTCGCCCTGTCGCTGAGCTGAGATCCGATCGTGGCAAAGCTGTACTTCCGGTACGGAGCGATGAACTCCGGAAAGTCCACCGCCCTGCTACAGGCGGCGTACAACTACGAGGAGCGCGGCCAGCACGTGCTGCTGGCCAAGCCCGCGATCGACACGAAGGAAGCCGATCACATCTCGAGCCGGCTCGGTGTCACCCGTCTCGTGGACTTCCTCATCCCGCCGGTCGCCGATCTGCGTGCGCTCTTCGCACATCATCGTGAACAGCTCGTGCGCCGCGAGAACGAAGCGCTCGTTCCCGAAGCTGAAGAGCAGCGCACGGATGTCGCGTGTCTCCTCATCGACGAGGCGCAGTTCCTGACTCCCGAGCAGGTTGACGATCTGCTGCGGATCGTGGTGCTCGATGGCGTTCCGGTGCTCGCATACGGCATCCGCACTGATTTTCGCACCCACGCGTTCCCGGGATCCCGGCGTTTGCTCGAACTTGCCCACTCGCTCGAGGAACTCAAGACCATCTGCCGCTGCGGACGTAAGGCGATCTTCAACGCGCGCCTGGTGGGCGGCAGGTTCGTCTTCGACGGCGATCAGGTCGCAATCGACGAGCTCTCGACCGACCGCGTCACGTACGAGTCGATGTGTGCCGAGTGCTACCTGCGTGAGTCTGGCGGGCGCATCGACGGTCGCTGAGTCCCTCGGCCCGCGAGGGCCTCAGGCGTTGGCCTCAGCAGGCCGCTGACGCGGCGGCAGCGGTACCAGCATCGAGGTCGCCCGCTGGTACTGCGCGTATGCCGGGTACTTGGATGCCGAGATCGACTCCGTGAACACGGTGGAGCCGATGAACAGCACCGTCAGCAGCGCGGCGCCGATGACCGTCCAGTTGATCACACCGCCCCAGACTCCCGCGCCAGCTGCGACCGCGGCAGTGGCGCCGAGCGCATAGAACGCCCACCACTGCGCCTGCTCGAAGAAGAAGTTCGGATGCCGGCTGTAGCGCCAGAGTCCGGTCGTGAGGAATCCGGGCTCCAGGGTCCCTCCCGCGGACTGCTTCGCCTTGTGGAAGTCCCACTGCTGCTGATCGGCGACGAACTCACCCACGAGGAAGAGCGCGAAGAGCACGGCGAACGCGGCATCCCAGCCGGTAAACGGTGCCGGGTTCTGCCAGGCGATCAGCGCAGGCAGCGAGATCAGCACGAGCAGGGCGTTCTGGTAGAGCACGATGAAGAACACATTGAAGAGCTGGAACTGCGCGGGGCTCATCCGGGCCCGCAGGATCGCCCAGCGATAGTCCTCCATCCCCGTGTACCCGCCCTTGCGCGCGAAGTTGAACGTCAAGCGCGCACCCCACGCGGTGACGAGCACCGCCATCACGACAAGCCGCGTGGCCTCTTCGCCTGCCACGAGTGCGGCGACCGCGAACACCCACACGTAGACCGCGGGCACGATCGACCACAGCCGGTCGACCCACGAGGTGTCTTTCGTGATGATCGACGCGACCCAGCAGAAGAGTGAGACAGCGGCGGCGATGCCGATGACGATGAGCAGGGGATCCATGCCCCCCACGCTAGCGTCGGCGCCCCGGTTTTGCGCGGTCATCCCGCGCACGCGTTTGGCGGTGGTCAGACCACTGGGTAGCCTGAGGCAGACGAAGGAGTGCCTGTGACGGATGCCCCGGCCAAGGCCTGGCGGATCGTGCTGGATCGGATCGAGAGCGATCTGATGAGCGGAGAACTCGGTCCCGGCGACCGACTGCCCCCCGAACGCGAGTTGGCGACGACCCTGGGTGTCGGCAGGTCGAGTGTTCGCGAGGCGCTACGGGTGCTGGAGGTCATGGGCCTGATACGCACGGGCACGGGCTCCGGTCCGACTGCCGGTGCGATCATCATCGGCACGCCGTCGGGCGGCATGTCGGCCCTCCTGCGGCTGCAGCTGGCAGCGCAGAGCTTCGCGGTCGAGGATGTCGTGCAGACCCGTATCGCTCTGGAGTCGGCCGTCGTCGCTGATCTGGCTGCCGCAGAGTCCCCCGATCTCGTCGATGTTCAGCGGGTGCTGGGGGCGATGGATGACCCGTCGCTGAGCCCGGCGGAGTTCGTTGCCCTCGATGCGCAGCTACACCTGGCGCTGGCCGAAGCCGCTGGCAACGGCGTCACGGTGGCGATGATGGGGGGCCTGCGCGACGCCATCGAGGGGTACGTGGCGCGCGGCATCCGTCGAATCGCCGACTGGGATGACGCGGCCGCACGCCTCCGCCACGAGCATCACCAGATCGTCGAGCTCATCGGCGAGGGTCAGGCTGACGCTGCACGTGCGGCTGTGACCGACCACATCCGTGGCTATTACGCGACGGTCACCGCTCCGACGGAGTAGGCAGCGTCGGGATGAACGCCTCGAGGAACGCGGCGGTATCTTCCCAGCCCTCAACGGCCTGGCAGGTGACTCCGATCGCGAGGACCGGGTAGTCGTTGCCGTCCGGGTCGAGACGGTCGCCGACGAAGAGCATGTCATCGAGGGGGATGCCGGTCTGTTCGGCGAGTTGGCGCATCCCGTACGCCTTGTCGATCCCGCGCGCGGTGATGTCGACCGAGGTCGATCCGCCGGAGCGCACCTCGAGGTCGGGCACGCGGGCGGCAACGGCCTCGCGGAGCCGGTTCTTCTTCTCACCCGTCGGATCCCAGGCCATCTTGGCGTCGACGGGAGCCTGCTGCCCGAGCGCGGAGAACGTGATCTGTGAGCCGCGGTCTTCGAGGATGTCTCCCCAGGTCTCCGACTCCCACAGCCCGAGGCGCTTGGCCTCTTCTTCGACGGCAGCGAGTGCCCGCTGCTTCTCGTCGTCGGTGAGCGAGTGCGCGTAGATGGTGTCGATACCGTCAGTGCTCAGCCGGTAGTACTGCGTGCCGCACGTGGGGAGCAAGTGCAGCCGCGAGAGTGTGTCAGCTGACGTCTGCGGAAGTCGGTCGACGACCTGCATCGTGAACTGCGCGAGCTGCCCGCCAGAGATGATCGCAACCTCGACGCGCTCGGCGAGAGCAACGAGCAGGTCGCCCATCCGCGGGTCGATCGCGCTCTTGGAGGGAGCCAGCGTGTCATCCAGATCGAACGCAACCAGGCGAGGAGAGGTGGCCATCAGGATCCTTCCGGGAGGGGCGACGACACCGTCAGGTCTTGATTGTTGTGATCTTGCTCGATGGTCGGGGTGCGGGAGCCGACCTGTGGTCGACTCCCGCAAGACAATGCGTCGGGGTGACAGGATTTGAACCTGCGGCCTCGTCGTCCCGAACGACGCGCGCTACCAAGCTGCGCCACACCCCGTGGCAACCGTTCGAGTCTACCCGATCAGCGTGCGCCGCCCGAACCGCCGTCGGTATCGACCGCGGTGAGCGTGATCAGCGAGACCTCCGGCCGGCAGGCGAAGCGCACCGGCGCATAGATCGAATGACCCACGCCCGCGCTGACGTTCAGCGGAACCGAGCGTCCGTCGTTGGTCCAGGTGCTCAGCCCCCGGGCCTGGTCGAGCGGGATGTCGCAGTTGGCCACCAGTGCGCCGAATCCCGGCATCCGTACCTGGCCGCCGTGGGTGTGTCCCGCGAAGATCATGTCGGCGCCGAGCGCCGTGAAGGAATCGAGCACACGGCGGTAAGGCGCGTGGCTGACGCCGATCGTGAGCTCGGGAGATTGCGCCTTCAGGTCGGCCACGAGCGGTGGGAGGACATCGAGGCGGTCCCAGTGCCGGTGGGCATCGCTGACACCGAACGCGGCGATCGTGCGTTCGCCCACGGCGACGGAAGCGGCAGCGTTGTTCAGCTCGTGCCAGCCGAGTTCGCTCTGCAGGTAGTCATCGAGCGCCCCGACGTCGAGGCGATCGGGTTTCGGAACGGCCGTGGACGGCCCGGAGAAGTAGCGCAACGGGTTGCGGGGGAGCGGAGCGTCGTGATCGTTCGATCCGTGCACGTAGACACCCGGGATGCCCCGCAGCGGGTCGAGAGCGGCGCGGACGCCGGTCAACCCCTCCGCGTGCCCGAGGTTGTCACCGGTGTTCACGACGAGGTCGGGGCGAAGCTCCTCGGCAAGGCCCGCGAGCCAGCGCTGCTTGCGCCGCTGCCAGGGTGCCATATGGATGTCGGAGAGGTGCAGGATCCGGAGCGGAGCGGAGCCATGCGGCAGAATGCGTACCTCATGACGGCGCACCGTGTAGAGGTAGCGTTCGATCCCCATGCCCCAGACGGCGGTGCCGACGCCGACCGCCCCCACGACCCCGAGGGTCGTGAGGGCGGTGCGTCCGAGCGCTGAGCTCACGGGGTCGGTGCCGGCCCGGGCCCAGGCGCCGTGCAGGTCACGGTGATGTTCACGGTGGAGCCACGGCCGACGACAGATCCCTCGCCCGGGCTCGTTCCCGCGGCCTTCGCGGTGGACCCCGGGGTGGGGCAGCTTCCGACAGTGCTGTTGAGCCCCACGCCCGAGAGGCGTGACTGAGCGTCGCTGACGCTCAACCCCGAGACTCCGGGCACAATCACGCCCTGTCCGGTGCTGGGGCGAAGCGTGACGACGGTGCCTCCCGCGACCTTTCCGGCGCCGGGATCCTGCTGCGCGACGATTCCAGCGCCCTCGGTCGAGTCGACGGGATCTCCCACCACGACTTCGAATCCGGCATCTTCGAGCGTCTTCGTCGCTGCCTCGACGCTCTGGCCAACAACGTTCGGCAGGTCGTACATGACGGTCTTGGTGAGGTTCGGATCGGGTGCGGGGAACCCGTCTCCGCCGTAGAGCGCGTCAGCGGCTCGCAAGATCGGCTTTGCCACGGAGTGCCGCGTGTAGAGGTGATTCCACGGCCAGCGGCTGACGTCCGCATCGCCGACGGAGTTGCCGACCCACACGGCTGTCGTGACGTTCGTGCTCGACCCTACAAGCCAGGTCTGCTTCGCCTCGTGCGTACCGGTCTTGCCGAGGATCGGCGTGCCGTCATACGGGTTTGATGCGCGGCCCGAACCGTTGGTCATGACCCCTTGCAGAGCGTAGGCGGCTGTCGCGGCGACGTTCGGCTCGAGCACCTGGGTGCACGACGCGGCAGGCAGCGCTACTTCGTTGCCGTTGGCATCGGTGATCCGGTCGATGGCCTTCGGGGTGCAGTAGACACCGTTGTTCGCGATCGTCGCGTATGCTGCGGCCACGTCGATCGGCGCGATGTTGTTCGAGCCGAGCACCTGGAACGGCACACGCACTTCGACCGGGCTCCCGTCCCCGCGCACGACGCCCAACTTTGCAGCGGTCTTCTCGATGCCGCAGAGATCGAGCTTCGAGGCCATCGCCAGGAATCCGGTGTTGAGCGAGTCGGCGGTGAACCGCATGGGCGTTCCGACGTAGCCGGAACTCTTCGCGAAGTTGTTGATCAGCGTCGTGTTGTTGGTGATGTCGCCGAAGCAGCTGTTGCGGAAGGTTTTGAAGACCTGAACATTGCCGTTCAGGACTTCGTTGACCGAGTGACCCTCTTGCAGCCACTCCAAGAGAGTGAAGACCTTGAATGTCGATCCGCCCTCGAACCCAGTGGAACCGCCGTACTTGAGGTTTCCCGCGTAGACCAGGGACGAGTAGTTCGGGTCGTCGGTGATCGTCTCGCTGAAATTTGTGTTCTGCGTGATCTCCAGGATGCGACCGGTCTTGGTTTCGATGCTGGTTGTCGCAGCGCCGAGGCGCCCGGTCTCCGCGTTCGTGTAGCCCTCGATCGAGGTCTGCACGTTCTCGGTCATTGCCTGCTCGGCAGCAGCCTCCAGGCGGCGGTCGATCGTCAGGTAGACGTTGAGCCCGCCCTGCTTGAGGAGCTTCGTGCGATCCTCCTTCGTCGCGCCGAAGGCCTCATCGTTCTCCATGATGCCGCGGGCGTACTGGCAGAAGTAGGCAGCCTTTCCGGGAACGACGCCACAGCCGGTGCTTGCCGGAGTGATGTTCGGTGTGATCGGCTCGGCAACCGCGGCGTCGTACTCCTCCTGAGTGATCTTGCCGTCGGCAAGCATCCGGTCCAGCACGTAGGTCTGTCGCTTCTTGGTCAGCGAATAGCCGTCGGCCGCGCTGTTGATCGGATTGCCGTCCTTGTCGGTCCAGGACCCATCCGGCCGGTCGAGGCGGTACAGGTTCGGAGTCTGCACCATGCCGGCCAGGCCGCGGCCCTGGCCGAGCGTCAGGTCAGCGGGGCTCACGCCGAAGTAGTAGTGTGCGGCGGCGCCGATGCCGTAGTTCTGACCACCGAAGTTCGCGATGTTGAGGTAGCCGAGCAGGATCTCGTCCTTGGAGTACTTCTGCTCCAGAGCGATCGCATACCGCATCTCCTGCAGCTTGCGCTGGTAGCCCTCGACGCCGCTGGCGACAGTCGCGTCAGTGAAGCACGCGTCCTTGGCGGCATCCTTCTCCTCCTGCGTCATGTCGGCGTCGTCGCCGGTGCCGACCTCGGCCTCGCACTTCTGGATGAGGATGTTCTTGACGTACTGCTGGCTGATGGACGAGCCACCGCCCTGCTCGCCGCCGGAGATGACGGCACGAGCGGTGCCGACGAGATCGACGCCACCGTGCGAGTAGAAGTTCTTGTCTTCGCTGGAGAGGATCGCGTCGTACATGACGGGTGCGACCTCATCGAAGGTCACCGGATCGCGGTTCTGGTCATAGAACTGCGTCATGACCTCGTACTCGCCCGTGTCGTAGTTCATCCAGTAGAAGGTCGTCGGCAGCATCAGCTCGTCGATCTCGAGCGCGCTGGGAAGATTGTCGAAAAGCGTGATCGCGCTGGATGCAGCGGCACCAGAAATGGCGATCGCCGGTGTCACGGTAGCGGCAACGAGGACTCCGGCGACGGCGCTGAGGCCGACCACTCCGAGCAGGCCGCCGAGCACACCGCCAGCCGTTCTTTTCGTTTCAGGCATAGGGTTGATGCTAAGGGAGCTTCCTGTGCGAAGGCTCGACAGCCTCGCGCGCGCCCGCAAGCTCGAGGCCGGAGGGAAGCGTCAGTTCCCCCACCATCACCGACTATCCGGGAGCCCCGATGATCACGTGGGAATACATGACCACGCCGCTGCTGATCCACAACACCGCCGCGATCCTCAACAACTGGGGCAAGCAGGGGTGGGAGCTCGTGCAGGTCGTGCCCGGTCCCGAGGGTGGGCTCGTCGGATACTTCAAGCGTCCTACCGGCGGTGGAGCAGCCAACGCCGGCCTCGATGCGGCAGCTGTTGCCGCCCAGCAGTTCGGAGATTGACCCTATGAGTGTTTCCGCCCGCCTCGCAGAGCTCGGCATCGATCTTCCCCCGATCGCTCGGCCTGTCGCGGCTTACATCCCCGCGAAGGTCCACGGCGACCTCGTCTACACGGCCGGTCAGCTTCCCTTCGTTTCGGGTGCGCTGCCGGCGACGGGCAAGGTCGGCGACGGACACGGGCTCGTTCCCGCGTCGGATGCCGCATCCTACGCGCGACAGTCCGCGCTCAACGCGATCGCTGCCGCAGCCGCTGCGGCGGGCGGCGTGGACAAGCTCACCGGCGTGCTCAAGGTCACCGGCTTCGTGGCATCCGTTCCCGAGTTCACGGGGCAGCCCGGCGTTATCAACGGCGCGAGCGAACTGCTCGGTGAGGTCTTCGGTGACGCGGGGCGTCACGCCCGCTCGGCAGTGGGCGTACCCGTGCTGCCGCTGGACAGCCCGGTCGAGGTCGAGGTCATCTTCACGATCGCCTGAACCGCACGAGCACAGGAACTATCCGCGGGGTAGGACGATTCGGTTCTGAAACGTCCTACCCCGCGGATTTCTCCTACCCTGCGAACAAGCGTTCAGGATGCTGTGGGCACTGACTCGGTGGGAGCGGCGTGCTCCTCGACGTCGCGTGAGTTGGTCAGCGTGAGGGCTCCCCAGATCGACAGGATGCCGACGGCCACAGCGAGCACGATGAAGATCGTGCGCTCGCCGGCGAAGTACGAGGCCATGAGTTCTGGACTCCATGTGCCGTCGGGCAGCACCGTCGTCACGAGAACGGCGATGAGGGTTCCAACCACGGCGGTTCCCACGCTCGTGCCGACTTCCTGCGCGGTGTCGTTGAGCGCTGCCCCCATGGACGTGCGGTTTTCGGGCATCGCGCCGACCAGAGCTACGGCACAAATCGTCATGACCGTGCGCAGGCCGATCGTCATGATCACCATGGCGAACGCGATGGCGAGGTAGCCGTGTTCGACGCCCCACGCCATGGCGAGCAGGCCTGCCACGAGAAAGACCGCTCCAGCAGCGGCCGCGAGGCGATGACCGAAGCGCTTGACGAGACTTTCCGAGATCGGCGTGGCAGCGAACATCGTGACAATGATCGGAAGGTTAGCCAAGCCCGCCTGCAGAGGGCTCCATCCCCATGCGTACTGGAAGTGCAGGATGAGGGCGAACATCACCCCTGTCATGGCGATGGACGTGCCGACCTGCGCAATCGTCGCGCCACGGACTGTGCCGTTTCGGAACAGTGACAGGTCGAGCATCGGCGCTGCTGCGGTGCGTTCGCGCCAGATGAAGCCGACCAGCCCGAGGATCGCGCCCACGATGGCCCCGATCGTGAGGGGGGAGGTCCAGCCGTTCTCGATGGCGCTCGTGAACGTGTAGCAGGCGAGTCCGATCGTGAGGATGCTGAGAGCCGCGCCGGCGATGTCGAGCCGGTCGCGGGTGAGGCCCTCGGCGCTGTCGGGCGCAACCCCGAGGTGCACGCCAATCACCGCGATCAGGGCGATCGGCGCGTTGATCAGCAGTAGCCAGTGCCAGGACAGATGGGTCAACACCGTGCCGCCGAGGAGCGGCCCGAGCACGAAGCCCGACATCCCCACCACGATCATGATCGTCATGGCTCGCATCCGCAGGGTGTTGTCATCGAAGAGGCGGAACACGAGGGAGTTGGTGATCGGCGCCATCGCGGCCGCCGCGATTCCCAGCGCCGTGCGAAGCGCGATGAGTTCGCCGGTTGTGTTCACCAGCAGCACGCCGAGACTCAGGATGCCGAATGCGGCGAGTCCGATCTGCAGTACGCGGCGCCGCCCAAACCTGTCGGCGATGGACCCCGCAGTAAGCAGGAGTCCGCCGAACGTGAGTGAGTAAGCGCCGCTCACCCACTGCAAAGAGGTGGTGTCGCCGCCGAGATCTCGTCCGATGGTCGGCAGCGCAATTGACATCAGGGTGTTGTCGACCATCTCGACGAAGAAGGCCAGGCAGAGCGCCGCCAGCGGGATCCAGGCCGCCTTCAGTGACGGATAGACACGACGCGCAGCCGGAGCGGTAGGGGTCATAGCGAAATCCTCACTCGAACGTTGTTCGATGATCGAACGACGTTCGATACGATAGAACAGTGTTCGACATTCCGCAAGATGCGCGCCCGCTGTGGTCTGATGGGGGCATGTCGACTCACGACGAACGCCTCACCGAGCCCGCTACCGCGCCTTCTCGGGGCCGGTCGCGGGCTTCTCATTCGCTGGATTCCGTACTCGCGGAGGCGGTGGCCCTGCTCGACGAGTCGGGAGCAGCGGGCCTGACGATTCGGGCGCTCGCAGCGCGTCTCGGTGGGGGGCCGGCGAGCATCTATTGGTACGTGTCCGGCCGGGACGAGCTTCTTGATATGGCTGCTGACTCCGTGCTGGCGGGAGTGTTCTCATCCGTTCAGGACGTCGGCGACGGGGATCCGATCGATGACATCCGTACGATCGCCGTCGCCCTGTTCGACGCCATCGTCGATCGCCCGTGGCTCGGTGCCTACGCGCTCCGTGACACGGGAACCCAACCGCATTCGCTCCGGCTCTACGAGAAGATCGGCGAGCAGACGATGCGGCTGGAGCTCACTGCGACGCAGAGATTCCACGCGACATCCGCCGTCGTGGGGTTCGTCATCGGCGTCGCCGCCGACATGGGGCATGAACTTCCAGCAGAACTTCTCTCGGGCGAGGTGAGCAGGCAGGAGTATCTTGACCGCGCGACCGCTCAGTGGCGTGCCCTGGACGAGCGGGAGTTCCCGTTCATCCACCACATCGTCGAGGAGTTCGCCCACCACACCGACCGGACGCAGTTCCGCGCCGGGCTGGATCTGCTGCTCGCCGGCATCCGGCTGCAGGCGGGAACGTAGGCATCCGTCTCTCACGAGCGCCGGATTTGACCGACCCCGTGGATTTCACCCACCTGCCGGGCTCAGCGCACCTGCGCGGAGATCACCGACATAACGGCGGTGTCGGCGAGTGTCGTGGTGTCGCCGACCTCGCGGCCCTCGGCAACATCACGCAACAGGCGGCGCATGATCTTGCCCGACCGGGTCTTGGGGAGTTCCCCGACGATGTAGATGTCGCGGGGGCGGGCGATCGGGCCGATCTGTTCGCCGACCCAGCTGCGCAGCTGGGTCGCGAGGCCCTCGGGAGAGTGCGCCTTGAGGAAGCTTTCCTTGAGGATGACGAACGCGACCACGGCCTGACCGGTGGTTTCGTCGGATGCTCCGACCACTGCCGCCTCGGCGGTGGCCTCGTGAGCAACGAGGGCCGACTCGATCTCTGCTGTCGAGAGTCGGTGACCCGAGACGTTCATGACGTCATCCACGCGGCCGAGCAGCCAGACGTCGCCGTCCTCGTCGAGGCGCGCGCCGTCACCGGCGAAGTAATACCCCTGATCGCGGAACTTCTCCCAGTAGGTTTCGACGAACCGCTCCGGGTCGCCCCAGATGCCGCGCAACATGCTCGGCCATGGTTCGGTGAGTACGAGTAACCCACCGTTGCCGTTACCGACGTGCTCGCCGGCCTCATCGACGACATCCACGCCGATTCCCGGCAGCGGCACCTGTGCACTTCCCGGCTTCGCCTCGGTGACCCCGGGCAGCGCCGAGATCATGATCGCCCCGGTCTCGGTCTGCCACCACGTGTCGACGATCGGGGCGGCATCCCCACCTATGACCTCGCGGTACCACATCCATGCCTCGGGGTTGATGGGCTCACCCACCGAGCCGAGCAGACGGATGCTCGACAGATCGAACTTCTGCACCGCGGTACGCCCGATCTTCATGAACGAGCGGATCGCCGTGGGTGCGGTGTAGAGGATCGTCACGCCGTACTTCTCGACCAGCTCCCACCATCGAGCCGGATGCGGGGTGTCGGGCGTTCCCTCGTAGAGGACCTGCGTGGCGCCGTTGGCCAGCGGCCCGTAGGTGACGTAGCTGTGGCCGGTGATCCACCCGATGTCGGCAGTGCACCAGTACACATCGGTCTCGGGGTGCAGGTCGTGGACGACGCGGTTGGTGAAGGCGGCCTGGGTGAGGTATCCGCCAGAGGTGTGGAGGATCCCCTTGGGCTTCCCGGTGGTGCCGGACGTATAGAGGATGAAGAGGGGGTTTTCGGCGGGGAACGGCTTCGCTTCGTGATCGGCGGATGCCGCCGGCACGGCGTCATGCCACCAGATGTCGCGACCCTCGGTCCAGTCGACGGGGTTCTCGCCGCGACGGACGACGAGGACGTGCTCGACGGTCTCTTGCTCTCCGGCTCCGCGGTCGCTGAGGGCGGCGTCGACGGCTGGCTTGAGCGCTGACACCTTCCCCTTGCGGTAGCCGCCGTCGGCGGTGATGACGACTTTGGCCCCGGCGTCGTCGATGCGCGCCCGCAGGCTGTCGGCCGAGAAGCCGCCGAACACGACCGAGTGGATGGCGCCGATTCGCGCGACGGCGAGCATGGCGGCTACCGACTCGGGAATCATCGGCATATAGATGGCCACCCTGTCGCCCTCGCCGACGCCGAGTCCCTCGAGGACGTTGGCGAGGCGCTTGACCTCATCGGTCAGCTCGGCGTACGTGACACGGCGCGTGTCGCCGGGCTCCCCCTCCCACAGCAGCGCGACCCGCTCGCCATTGCCCGCTTCGACATGCCGGTCGAGGCAGTTGTAGGCGACGTTGAGCTTGCCATCCGCGAACCAGGTCGCGAACGGGGGAGTCGACCAGTCGAGCACCTGAGTGAACGGCGTGTGCCAGTGCAGCTCGCGCGCCTGCTCGGCCCAGAATGCTTCGCGATCGTTGGCAGCGTGCCCGTAGAGTTCGGCACCACCGATCGCGTTTTTGGCGAACGCGGCTGACGGGGCAAACCGTCGGGTCTCGTTCAGCAGGTGGTCGATCTGACTGCTCATTCGGCTCGCTCCTTCGCGGGCTGGAGGGGTTCTCGAGATTCGTCTCGTCTCGAGAGCTAGCGAAAGGCTAGTCAGCGCCGCACGGGCGCACTACCTCCGGAAGTGGGGATGTAGATTCTCCACAACGGATTGTGACGGTCCCTTTCGTTGCGTATGCTTGTGCGCGGCCGAACATCTGATTCTGGCATCGCGGCACCGACCACCCCCGATAACGGTGTCGCACGGCGGCATCCCTCTCCCCCGATGGGATGCCGCCCTCTCTTGTGCTGAGGCTTTTTCCTCTCGCCCGGGCAGCGTTCCTCCCCAGCTCGCCTGGTGGATGCGTTTACCCGCGCTCTCGCGCTGGCGCGTCGGCTGCGAGGAACCGGATGCCTACCGTCGAGGCATGCCTGACCTCTTCGTACCGCTTCCGCCGTCCGTCACCGGGCGCGCAGGAGGCGGTGCGCCCCGAGTGCGGGTGGGCGAGACTCTGCGCGGAGCCGAGTGGATGCGTCATCCGTCACTGGATCTGCTGCGTCCCCACCTGGAGGACCCCGAGACCACTGACGTCTTCGTGAACGGACCAGCAGTGTTCGTCGACCGAGGGCAGGGGCCGCGTCGCGCGGCAGGCATCGAACTTGCCGAGACCGACGCGCGGGATCTGGCAGTCTCCCTGATCGCGGCGGGTGGTCGGCACATCGATGAATCGCACCCCTGCGTTGACGTCAGGTTGGACGGCGGTGTGCGGGTGCACGCCGTCCTTCCTCCGGTCTCGGTCAGCGGGACGCTCGTGTCCATCCGGGTCCCACGCCTGGAATCGATCACGCTGGCCGAGCTCGGTCGGCGCGGCATGTTCGATGCCGACGTCGCCGACCGGCTGCGAGAGATCGTGGGTGCCCGAGAGAACGTTCTGGTCACGGGAGCTGCGGGGGCGGGAAAGACGACACTGCTGTCTGCGCTTCTGTCCGAGGCGGGGCGCGATGAACGCATCCTGACGATCGAGGATGTCGCCGAGTTGCGTCTCGAGCATCCTCACCACGTGCGCCTCGAAGCGCGACAGCCGAACCTGGAGGGGGCTGGTGGGATCAGCCTGGCTCGCCTCGTGCGTGAAGCGCTCCGGATGAGGCCGGACCGACTCGTCGTGGGGGAGTGTCGCGGTGAAGAAATCCGCGAACTGCTCTCGGCGCTGAACACCGGTCACGATGGTGGTGCTGGCACGGTGCACGCCAACAGCCTCGCCGATGTCCCAGCTCGGCTCGAGGCGCTCGGCGCGCTCGCGGGCCTCACCGACCACACGCTCGCACGGCAGGTCACGAGTGCGATCGGCGTCGTCATCCACGTCGCCCGCGACCGCGACGGCAGACGCCGCATTGGCGCGCTCGGGCACCCCACGCTGGGTCCGGAAGGTCGCCTCCATATAGAGGAGGAGTTATGACGACCCGGGTAGCCGAGACAGTGCTCCGCATCGCGGTGCTCCTCGAGGCCGGGGTCACTCCGGCCCGTGCGTGGGATCATCTGGCCCGGCAAGGGGACGAGCAGGCGTCGCGCGTCGTGCATGCGGCTGCCGGTGGTAACCGGCTCGACAGCGCGATCGCTGGTTTGGCCGCGGAGCCTGTGCCAGAGCGACGCCGCAGACTCCGCCCCACGCGGGCCGACGCAGTGGGAGAGTCGGTCCAGGCGCGCGAGCGACGAATGTGGCGGGAGGTGGCTGCTGCCTGGTCCATCGCCACGACGGTTGGAGCGCCGCTGGCGCCAGCGCTGCGCTCCTTCGCTGATGTGCTGCGGGATGCCGCGGAGTCAGCCGATGAGATCCGGGTCGCCCTCGCCGAGCCGACGTCGACGGCGCGACTGCTGGGCTGGCTTCCGGCAGTCGGTATCGGTCTCGCCTTTGCCCTCGGATTCGATCCCCTCGGGACCTTGCTGCGCGAGCCGGCAGGATGGGCATGCGCCGCGGTCGGCATCGGCTTGCTCATCGCGGGACGACGCTGGACATCTCGGCTGGCGCTAGCCGCTCACCGAGATGCCGCGATGCCGGGAATGGATGCCGACCTCACCGCGATAGCGCTCAGTGGCGGCGTGTCGGTGTCGCGGGCCAGAACGCTCGTTGACGCCGCGCGTGGTGAGGATGTCGACGATTCCGTGGCGGTTCGGGACACACTCCTCCTTTCCGAGGCGGCGGGAGTTCCGGCGGTCGAGTTGCTCCGCTCGGCGGCCGCGCTGGACCGTCACCGTGCGCGGGTCGACGGGCGCCTGCGGGCAGCGCGCCTGTCGACCAAGCTGCTCCTGCCGCTCGGCATCTGCACGCTCCCGGCCTTCCTGTGCCTGGGCGTCGCACCGATGTTCCTCAGCATCCTGCCCTCCGTTTCTCTTCCGCTTCCCTGACCGTGCCCACCCCCGTGCCCACCGCCTCAACCGATTGGAGAATCCATGTCCTCACTGCCCCGACTGACCTCGCGTGCCGCACGCGAGCTGTTTCTGGACGAGACCGGAGCCGCCACCGCCGAGTACGCGATCGCGACGATGGCCGCTGTCGCCTTCGCAGGCCTCCTGGTCGTGATCATGCGCTCGGACGAGGTGCGCGGCATCCTCACCGACCTGGTGCGCCGCGCACTCAGCGTCGAATGATCCGCGACGGACTCGGCGGTGATCGCGGTTCGGTCGCCGCCGAGTTCGCGATCGCGCTGACAGCTGTTGCGGTCGTTGTTCTGCTCGCGGTCGGAATGCTCGGCGCAGCCGGGCGGCAGATCCTGCTGCAGGATGCCGTCGCCGACGCTGCCCGCCTCGCCTCCCGCGGTGAGGGCGGTGCGCGCGTGAGTGCCGTCGTGCAGGCAGCCGTGCCCGGTGCGTCGGTCGAGATCAGCGACGAGGGAGACCTCGTGTGTGTGACCGCGGCACGCACGGTTTCCGGGATTCCGGTCAGTGCGCGCGGCTGCGCCCTCGCGGACGGCTGGTGATGGCGGGCACCGTTGCGTCAGCGGGCATTGCCGCGATCGGTGCTGCGGTGATCGTGGCGGCTGCGGGGGTGGGGGCGGCATCCGTCGTCGCCCAACGCGTCGCCGGCGCCGCTGATGCGGCTGCACTCGCGGCAGCGGATGCCGCATCCGGCGCGGTCCTGGGCGTACCCTGCGACCGTGCGGCCGAGGTCGCCTCGGCGATGGGGGCGCGGGCGTACGCGTGTGAGCTCGCCGAGCTCATCGCGACCGTGTCGGTCTCGGTCCCCTTCGGCGCATTCGAAGTCACCGCAACTGCCCGCGCCGGCCCGCCACCGTAGCGCTCTCAGCCTTCGCTGTGTCGCCGTGTGTGTATGGTGTGCATCGAAGAAAGGAAGCTTTCGTTGGCCACAGGCAAGAAGCTTGTCATCGTCGAGTCCCCGACGAAGATGAAGTCGATCCAGGGATACCTCGGCGACGGGTACGAGGTGCTCAGCTCGGTGGGACACATCCGCGACCTCGCGAGCAAGAAGGACATTCCTGCCGAGAAGAAGCAGGCCTACGGGAAGTACTCGATCGACGTCGACAACGACTTCGACCCCTACTACGTCATCAGCGATCGCAAGACCAAGACCGTCGCCGAGCTCAAACGGGCCCTCAAGGATGCCGACGAGGTCCTGCTCGCGACAGATGAGGACCGCGAGGGCGAAGCCATCGCGTGGCACCTGCTTGAGGTGCTCAAGCCCAAGGTTCCCGTCAAACGCATGGTGTTCCACGAGATCACGAAGGACGCGATCCGCGCCGCCGTCGACAAGACCCGGGACCTCGACCTCGCCCTGGTCGACGCGCAGGAGACGCGGCGTGTGCTCGACCGCCTCTACGGGTGGGATGTCTCGCCGGTGCTGTGGCGCAAGGTCGGCTCGGGCCGGGAAGGCGCCGCGCTCTCTGCCGGTCGCGTGCAGTCCGCTGCCACCCGCATGGTCGTCGAGCGCGAGCGCGAGCGGATGGCGTTCGTCGCCGCCGACTACTGGGACGTCGAAGCGCTCGCAGACAAGAGTGGCTCATCGTTCACGACGCGCCTCGCGCGCATCGACGGTGCCTCCCTCGCTCGCGGAACCGACTTCGATGACAAGGGTCAGCTGAAGAAGGCGGTCGTCGTCCTCGACGAAACAGCCGCGCGAGCGCTCGCCGCTGCCGTCGAGACCGCGGCCGAGGCATCCGTCACCGCCCTTGACGCAAAGCCCGGTACGCGTAGCCCGAAGCCGCCGTTCACGACGTCCACGCTGCAGCAGGAGGCCGGCCGCAAGCTCTCGATGAGCGCCAAGCACGCCATGAGCGTCGCACAGCGCCTCTACGAGAAGGGTTACATCACCTATATGCGTACCGACTCGACCGCCCTGTCGACGCAGGCGGTCACCGCCGCGCGTGCGCAGGCGATCGAGCTCTACGGCGACAAGGCGGTGCCGCTGAACCCCCGGACATACCGGAACAACTCCAAGAACGCGCAGGAAGCGCACGAGGCAATCCGCCCGTCGGGCGAGTTCTTCCGGCGCCCGAGTGAAGTCACCGGCCAGCTCGACCGTGACGAAGAGCGCATGTACGACCTCATCTGGAAGCGCACGATCGCCAGCCAGATGTCGGACGCCAAGTACGAGACCACCACGGTCACTCTCGCGCTCGAGGCCGACGGCAAGAAGGCCGAGTTCACGGCATCCGGCACCGTCTACACCTTCAAGGGTTTCCTCGAGGCCTACGAAGAGGGACGCGACGAAAAGCGGGCCGACGCCGACCGTGCCGACGACCAGTCGCTGCCGGCCCTTGCCGTCGGCGACGTGCTGAGTCTCACGGATGTCGAACCCAAGGGTCACTCCACGAGCCCCAAGCCCCGCTACACCGAGGCGAGCCTCGTGAAGGCGCTCGAAGAGAAGGGCATCGGACGCCCGTCGACCTTCGCGAGCATCATCGATGTCATCCTCGATCGCGGGTATGTCACCAAGCGCGGACAGGCCCTCGTCCCCAGTTGGGTCGCGTTCAGCGTCGTGCGGCTGCTCGAAGAGCACTTCTCCGAGCTCGTCGACTACGACTTCACCGCTGCGCTCGAAGACGACCTCGACGCCATCGCGCGGGGTGAGCAGAAGCGCATCGAGTGGCTCAAGGAGTTCTACTACGGTTCGGATGCCCACGTGGGGCTTCGTAACATCGTGGACAACCTCGGCGACATCGACGCGCGCGAGCTCAACGCGCGCCCGATCAGCGACAGCGTGACCCTGCGTGTCGGCAAGTACGGGCCTTACCTCGAGGTCGTCGATCCTGCGAACCCGGATGCCGACCCGCGGCGAATCAACGTGCCCGAGGATCTCGCGCCCGACGAGCTCACGCCCGAGAAGGCACAGGAACTGATCGACGCGCCGGTTGCCGGCAACCGGGTGCTCGGCGAGAACCCCGCCAACGGCAAGCTCGTCGTCGTCAAGGATGGTCGTTTCGGCCCCTACATCGAAGAAACCGAGCCCGAGGCCGCCGCAGTCGTCGATCCGGAGACCGGTGAGGTCCTCGAGACGGCACCGGCTGAGCCGGCGCCCGCTGCGAAGGGCAAGAAGTCCGCGAAGAGTGCCGCACCGAAGAACCGCACCGCGTCGCTGTTCCGATCCATGTCGGTGGACACGATCGACCTCGAGACGGCGCTGCGCCTGCTTGATCTGCCCCGTGTCGTGGGAGAGGATCCCGCCTCGGGCGAGCAGATCACGGCGCAGAATGGCCGGTTCGGTCCCTACCTCAAGAAGGGAACCGACTCGCGGTCGCTCGAGAGCGAAGCGCAGATCTTCGACATCACCCTCGAGCAGGCTCTGGAGCTGTACGCACAGCCGAAGTATGGTGCACGGCGTGCCTCGAGTGCCCTCAAGGAGTTCGACGCCGACCCGACCAGCGGCAAGCCGATCCGCCTGCGTGACGGCCGGTTCGGCCCGTACGTCACCGACGGTGAGACCAATGCGACGATCCCGCGGGGTGAGCAGGTCGATGACGTGACGTTCGAGCGCGCCGTACAGCTGCTTGCAGACAAGCGCGCCAAGGGACCGGCGCCCAAGCGCACGACCAAGCGCGCGACGACCACCCGCAAGACGACGGCCAAGAAGTGACAGCACCGGGACTGTTCATCACCCTCGAGGGTGGTGACGGGTCGGGCAAGACGACGCAGGCGAGCCTCCTGCACGGGTGGCTCGAGTCTGCGGGGCGCACCGTGGTGCGCACGCGCGAACCCGGCGGGACCGAGGTGGGCGTCCTCATCCGCGACATCGTCCTACACCACCGAGGCGAGGTGTCGCCGCGGGCCGAAGCGCTGCTCTACGCCGCCGACCGGGCGCACCACATCGCCACGGTTGTGCGCCCGGCTCTGGAGCGGGGCGAGGTCGTCATCCAGGACCGCTACCTCGACTCGTCGGTTGCCTACCAGGGGGCGGGACGGGTGCTCGGTCGTGACGAGATCCGCGACCTGTCGCTCTGGGCGACGGAGGGGCTGCTTCCGCACCTCACCGTGCTGCTGGACCTCGATCCCTCGACAGCGCGCGCGCGGCTCGACGCCGCAGACAAGCCCTTTGACCGGCTCGAGGCCGAGCGCGACGAGTTTCACACCCGCGTGCGCGCCGAGTATCTTGTGCTGGCTGCCGCCGAGCCCGAGCGCTTCCTCGTGCTGGATGCGTCGCTGCCGGCAGATGAGATCGCCGAGGCAGTCCGCGCGAAGGTGACGGCCCTGCTCGCGCTGTGACGCCGGTGCCGGCAGCTCACGGCACATCGTCGGATGCCGCGGCTACGCTGGTCTGCATGCAGGCAGCGCCCCCCGAACAGGTTGTGCCGTGGGGTGCTGTGTGGGGGCAGCCCGATGCTGTCGCGCAGTTCCAGGCCGCGGCATCCGACCCCGACTCACTCGCGCACGCCTGGCTCATCACCGGGCCACCCGGCTCGGGACGCTCGACGCTCGCGGCGGCGTTCGCGGCAGCACTCATTGCCGAGCCCGGCGACGAGGCGACGATGCGCCAGGTGATCGCGCGGACTCACCCTGATGTGACCGTGCTGCGAACCGAGCAGGTCATCATCCGCATCGACGAGGCTCGGCAGCTGGTCGAGCGCGCCTACTTCGCTCCCTCGCTCGGCCGGTATCGGGTGATCATCGTCGAGGATGCCGACCGCATGGCCGAGCGCACCTCCAACGTTCTGCTCAAGGCGCTCGAAGAGCCCCCCGAGCGCACCGTGTGGGTGCTGTGCGCGCCCAGCGACGCCGACCTTCTTCCCACCATCCGCTCCCGGGTGCGGGTGGTGCGCCTGCGCGAGCCCGATGTCGCTGATGTGGCGGCGCTCATCGCGCAGCGCACGGGAGCTGATCCGGTCACCGCCGAGCAGTCAGCCCGACACGCGCAACGGCACATCGGGATGGCGCAGCGGCTCGCCACGGATGCCGAGGCTCGCGCCCGTCGCGATCTGACGCTGCGCGCGGCGCTCGGCGTTCGCAGCGTCGGCGATGCCGTCGACGTGGCGGGACGCATCGTCCAGGCTGCGACCGATGACGCCAAGGCGCTCACCGTCGAGCGCGACGAGGCGGAACGCGAGAGCCTGAAGCGCACCCTCGGGATCGCAGAGGGAGCCGCGGTCCCCCCCGCCGTCCGGGCGCAGATCAACGCGCTCGAAGAGGATCAGAAACGCCGCGCGACCCGGAGCCTGCGCGACGGGATCGATCGTGTCCTCACGGATCTGCAGTCCCTGTATCGGGACGTGCTCATGATCCAGTTCGGCAGAGTCGAGGCGGCAGGGGAAAGCATCCTGATCAACCGGGAGATGGATGCCGACCTCCGCGCCCTCGCGGGGGCGTGGTCGCCGCAGCGGACACTCGTCGTGCTCGACGAGATTGCCCGCACGCGCCGGAACCTCGAGCAGAACGTCGCGCCCACCCTCGCTCTTGAGAGCCTGCTCATCACCGTCTCGTCGGGAAGGACACCATGACCACACGCCCCACTCGACGCATCCTGACCGCGAGCGCGCTGACGGTCGCGGCAACTGTCGCGCTCGCCGGGTGCTACCTCATCCCGATGCCGGACCAGAGCGCTGCCCCGCACCGCTCTCCGACGCCGATCACCGACGGGGTCGCCGAAGACCTGCTGCCCTTCTATCAGCAGACGCTCGACTGGACCGACTGCGGTGGCGACTTCGACTGCACCACCGTCACGGCACCCCTCGACTGGAGCGATCCTGAGGCGGGGACGATCGATCTCTCCGTCATCCGCCACGCCGCAACCGACGGCGATCCGCTCGGGTCCCTTCTGACCAATCCCGGCGGGCCGGGAGCGAGCGGCGTGGATCTCGTGCGCGATTCGCTGGACTTCGCCGTCGGAGAGGCTCTGCAGGAGAACTACGACGTCATCGGTTTCGATCCTCGGGGGGTCGGCGAATCCACTGCCGTCACCTGCCTGGATGCCGCGGGCATGGATTCGTTCGTCTTCGGTATCCCGCCCGGGCAGCGCAGATCTGCGGAATGGGACGCGTTCGTCGTCGAGCAGCAGAAGACGTTCGCTGCTGCCTGCGAGCAGAACAGTGACGGCATCCTGCCGTTCATCACCACCGAGAATGCGGCGCAGGACATGGACCTGCTGCGCGCCGTTCTCGGAGACGAGAAGCTCAACTACCTCGGTTACTCCTACGGGACGTTCCTCGGGGCCACGTACGCGAAGCATTACCCCGATCGTGTCGGGCGTCTCGTGCTCGACGGCGCGATCGATCCCTCGCTGAGCGGGCTGGATGTGTCGACGCAACAGGCGATCGGCTTCGAGAACGCGCTCCGTGCCTACATGGCCTCGTGCGTCGGTCAGAGCGACTGCCCGTTCAGCGGTTCGGTCGATGAGGCCATGGGAGACCTCGCCATTCTGTTGGCCAGCGTCGACCGTGACCCGATCCGCAACAGCGACGGCCGGATGCTGGGTGCCGACTCGCTGGTGACTGCCATCGTCACCGCGCTGTATGCGCAAGAGAGCTGGCCGTACCTGACGCAGGCGCTCACTGACGCGCTGCAGGGCGATGCGAGCACCGCGTTCTCTCTCGCCGACTTCTACTACAACCGCCAGGACGGCCAGTATCTCGACAACTCGACTGAGGCGTTCCTGACGTACAACTGCATGGATTATCCGGCTGACGAGACGGATGCCGAGCACGCTGCCTCTCAGGCGGCAATCGCTCAGCAGGCGCCGACCATCGCCCCCTACTGGCAGGGCGTGGACCTGTGCGAGGTTTGGCCGTATGCGCCGACCGGTGTTCGCGAGCCGATCACGGCAGCGGGAGCTGAGCCGATCGTAGTGATCGGGACGACCGGCGACCCTGCTACCCCGTATGACTGGTCCGTCGCGCTGGCCGATCAGCTCGAGTCGGGCGTGCTCATCACGCGCGTCGGCGAGGGGCACACCGGGTACAACAAGGGCAATGCCTGTGTGGATGATGCTGTCGAGGCGTATTTCGTCGACGGCATCGTGCCGCCTGACGGACTCGTCTGCGAGTAGCGACCGGTGGTCACGAGCCGGGTGGGGACACGGTAAGATCGTTGATCGTGCATCGCGCGAGCGATCACGCCACCTTAGCTCAGACGGCAGAGCGATTCACTCGTAATGAATAGGTCAAGGGTTCGATTCCCTTAGGTGGCTCTGAACGAGAAGAGACCGTCCGTAGGGCGGTCTGTTCTCGTTCATCGCCAAAGGAGCGAACCCTTGGGTGGGCCCACGCCGCCGGAGGCTCCGCGCGCCGCGCAGCGGCGGGTGGAGGAGCGGTGGGGACGATTCCCTTAGGTGGCTCTGACAGAAGAGGAGCCTCAGTGCCCCCCGCGCTCGCTATTGCCCTGGAGATCTATACCTGGATCGGGCTTGGTGCGGCCGTGGTGCTCGGGATCGTGGCGTTGATCGCCTGGGTCGCCGATGGATCGTGGACTCCGGTGCGTGCAGTTGTTACGACAACGCCCGCCGGTGCGGTGGTGCGGTGGTTCGATGAGAGCGGGATCCTGGGTGAAGCCCCACTTCCGCCTGGCGCGACTGTGCACGATGAAGAGGTTGAGGTGTGGGCGCGCCTGGGCCGGCACGACACCGTCCGAGTCTCTCGGACGTCGCCGTTGGTGCGCTCGCTTGCTCGCCTGACCGCAGGCTTCGCGGCGCTTGCGCTCGTCGGTCTTGTCGTGTCCGTCGTGCTGCTGTTCCTCGAGGGCTGAACCTACTTCAGGCAAGAGCCAGCAAGACGCCAGCGCTCAGGGCCAGGGCAAGACCCAGCCACTGCACTGCCGCGATGCGCTCGCGAAGCACGAGGGCCGCGAGCAGGATCGTCCCGGCCGGGTACAACGCGGTAAGTGCTGCCACGATAGAGAGGTCTCCGAGGCGCAGCGCAGCGAGTAGCAGAACATTGGCGGTGACATCGAGCACGCCACACACGACAGCGAGTCCCCACCCTGCAAGATCGGATCGCGGTGAGGTCATCACGTTCGTTCGCGCGTGCTCAAGATCGGCGTGACCTGTGGGTGTGGCGCCGAGCTCGGTCCCGCCGGCCCGTACGGCGGATGCCGCGCCCTGTCCGCGCCGAACGGCGGCGATGATCATCACCGCGACGACGATCGTTGTGATGAGCGAGTTCGTCGCTCGGTTGGCGATCATCGGCACCAGACCGCTGTCGTCGCCGGCCTGATCGAGAGCGATGAGGAAAGCCCCGATAGCGAGCCCTGACCCCACGGCCATCACGAGTCCGCGCCCGGACGGCCTCACTGCCCCTTGACCGGGAATGAACCCAACGAGCACAACGGCGACCAAGGCGACGCCGAGCCCCGCGTATCCCGTGATTGTGAGGTTCTCACCTCCGATCGTGAGACCCCAGATCATCGGTGCGATAGCCCCGGTGACTGCGGTCACGGGAGAGAGGATGCTCATGGGGCCGATCGCGAGGCACGCGTAGAGCAAGACGATGGCGATCACGCCGAAGACGCCGGAGAGGGCACCCCAGGCGGCATCCTCGATGTTCCAGCTCGCCCCGAGCACGGGTACCAGCGCGAACAGAACAACGAGCCCGCTCAGGGCGGCGGTCGCCGTCACCACGATCGAGCGCAGGCGCCTAGCCGCCAGCCCGCCGAAGAAGTCGGCGGCACCGTAAATGAACGCTCCCAGGAGCGCGACGGATGCCGATACCATCCGTCAACGATAGGGGGTTGCGTCTGCACCCCATTAGCTAGATAAACTAGCGATATGGGTCCAGTGAAAGAGCGTCTGCGTCCGTCGCGGTGGTTGCGAATCGGCATCCCCGCACTTCTCGTGCTGATCTGGGTGGGCGTTGGCTCGGTCGGCGGACCCTACTTCGGAAAGGTCGACGAGGTCGCGAGCAACGACCAGTCGAGCTTCCTCCCCGAGAGCGCGGATGCCACGCGCGTGGCCGAGCGACTGCCGGATTTCTTGGGTGACGAAGCGATTCCTGCCGTCCTCGTCGTCACGGGCGACGGTGAGCTCACCGATGACCAGCTCGCCGAAGTGCAGACCCTTGTCGATGAGATCGCGGGCATCGACGGTGTGCTCGATGGGGTATCGCCACCGGTGGTCTCGGATGACGGTGAAGCGGTTCAGGTCTTCATCCCGATCGACTCGTCGGGTGAAGTACGCGAGATCGTCGAAGAAATCCGCACTCTCGTCACCGACGAGCTCCAGGCTCCGCTCGAGGGGTGGGTCACCGGACCGGCCGGATTCACCTCCGACCTTGTCAAGGGCTTCCTCGGCATTGACGGTTTGTTGCTGATCGTCGCGCTTGTCGCGGTGTTCGTCATCCTGGTGATCGTCTACCGATCGCCGCTGCTGCCGATCCTCGTGCTCATGACCTCGACCTTCGCACTGACCGTCGCGCTCTTGGTCGTATGGTGGCTCGCCTACGCCGGCGTGTTCGTCCTCAACGGTCAGGTTCAGGGCATCCTGTTCATCCTCGTGATCGGTGCGGCAACCGACTACGCGCTGCTCTATGTCGCGAGGTTCCGAGAGGCGATCGGCGAGGGTGAGCCCCGATGGAACGCGACCCTGCGCGCCTGGAAGGGATCGTTCGAGCCGATCCTCGCGTCGGGCGGCACGGTCATAGCTGGTCTGCTCATCCTGCTGCTGTCCGACCTTGCGACCAACCGGGCTCTCGGGCCTATTGCCTCGATCGGTATCGCGTTCGCAATGCTCTCTGCCCTCACCTTTCTGCCCGCGCTGCTCGCTCTGTTCGGCCGCGCGGCGTTCTGGCCGTTCATCCCGAAGCACGGCCTCGCGGAGCTTCCCGATGACTTCACCAAGCCGGTCAAGGGATTCTGGCCACGCCAAGCGCGACTCATCGCACGCCGCTCGCGCCCGGTCTGGATCATCACGACGATCGCGCTGCTGGTGGCAGCACTCGGTGTCACCCAGTTCAAAGCGGATGGCGTGGCATCCAGCGACCTCGTCCTGGGATATTCCGAGGCTCGAGACGGGCAGGATGTTCTCGCCGAGCACTTCCCGGCAGGCTCCGGTAGCCCCGTATACGTGATCGTTCCCGAGAGCGAGCTTGCCGCCGCGGTCACGATCCTCGACGACAGTGCCGGGATCGACTCGGTCTCCGTCGCCTCCGAGGACTCACCGAGCGGACAGGCCCCGGTGTCGGTCGAGAACGGGGAGCCGGTCTTCACGGCATTCGGGCCGCCGGGTACTCCGGCCCCGAGTCCCACCGTCTCGGACGGCGACGTGCTCGTGATCGCGACGCTGACGGATGCCGCGGACTCGGTCGAGGCCGAGCAAACCGCGCGCGACCTTCGCGTCGCATTCACCGACGAGCTCGGCGACGGTGTCGCGCTGGTCGGCGGTGTCACAGCGACGGATGTCGACTCCAACGACACCTCGATCCGTGATCGCACTGTCATCATCCCGATCGTGCTGGTCGTCATCCTGCTGATCCTGATGCTGCTGCTGCGGGCCGTGCTCGCGCCGGTCCTGCTGATACTCACGGTTGTCGTGTCGTTCGGCTCGGCTCTCGGTGTCAGCGCGCTCGTCTTCGACTACGTCCTCGGTTTCCCGGGAGCGGACCCGGCCGTTCCGCTCTATGGGTTTGTGTTCCTCGTCGCCCTCGGCGTCGACTACAACATCTTCTTGATGTCCCGCGTGCGAGAGGAGTCACTCGTGCACGGGACGCGGCGCGGCATCCTGCGCGGCCTCGTGGCAACCGGCGGCGTCATCACATCCGCTGGGCTCGTGCTTGCCGCGACCTTCGCGGCGCTCGGGGTCATCCCGATCCTGTTCCTCGCACAACTCGCGTTTATTGTCGCGTTCGGTGTGCTGCTCGACACCTTCGTCGTGCGGTCCCTGCTCGTGCCCGCACTGGCGTATGACATCGGGCGGGCGATCTGGTGGCCGTCGAAGCTCTGGCGGCGCGGACCCGAAGTGGTGGGCACGGTTCGCGACCCGCGATCGGCTGAACCGGTGGAGGCGACCCTGCTCGAGGGCGACTCGCAGCCCCTCAGCCGTCGCGCACTGCGCGAGGCCCGGGATTCCGACGACGGGTGAACGAGCGTAGCCTTGAGGCATGGGTAGGGCACTGTTCATCGTCGATGTCCAGAACGACTTCACCGAAGGCGGGGCACTTGGTGTCGAAGGCGGGGACGCCGTAGCCGAACGGATCTCGCAGTACCTCGTGACACACGCCGAGGAGTACGACATCATCGTCGCCTCGCGCGACTGGCACCATCCCGATCACGACAATGGCGGGCATTTTCATCCTGAGCCAGACTTCGTCGACACCTGGCCGGTCCACTGCGTCAGCGGCACGGAGGGCGCCGAGTACGATCCGGCGTTCGACACGGCATCCGTCACCCACCACGTGAAGAAGGGGCAGGGAGAACCGGCGTACTCGCTGTTCGAGGGGACGACGGATGACGGCGCCAAGGTGTCGGATCTGCTGACCGCGCACGGCATCCTCGAGGTGGATGTCGCGGGGATCGCCACCGACTACTGCGTGCGGGCCTCGGCCCTGGATGCCATTGCCCACGGCAGGCGCGTGCGGGTCATCACCAACCTTGTAGCCGGGGTCGCTGCCCACTCGAGTGAAGCCGCGCTCGCCGAGGTTGCGTACGCCGGAGCGGAACTGGTCGAGATCCCGACCTGATCACGAGATCCCGACTGCGGCCAGCACGATGCCGCCGGCGCCCCCGACCAGGACGACTGCCCAGGGTGGGAGCTTCCATGCGATCAGCAGCACGAAGCACACCAGCGCCAGGCTGAACGATCCGGGCCCGACGATCCCGGTCGTGAAGAGCGGGTCGTACAGGGCCGCGCCGAGGATGCCGACCACTGCCGCGTTCGCGCCGCGCATGAGTGACTGCATCCAGGTTCGGGTGCGCAGCGCGTTCCAGAACGGCAGCACACCGATCAGTAGCAGGAACCCGGGGAGGAAGATTGCGACCAGTGCGATCGTGGCGCCGAGAACGCCCCCGGGGCCGACGCTCGAGAGGGTTCCGAGGTAGGCCGAGAAGGTGAACAGCGGCCCGGGCATCGCTTGGACTGCGCCGTAGCCGGCGAGGAACTGTTCGGGGCTCACCCAACCCGTCTCGACAACCCCCGCCTGCAGCAGCGGAAGGACGACGTGGCCGCCGCCGAAGACGAGAGCTCCGGCGCGGTAGAACGTGTCGAACAGGGTGAGTGCGCCGCCGCCGGTG
>Ga0209066_10001600_pt1 | contig 29584 bp, 33 predicted proteins | sample All_14_2_FD_187198 | JGI IMG/M metagenome (GOLD analysis project Ga0209066, IMG submission 187198) | Freshwater microbial communities in response to fracking from Pennsylvania, USA - Allegheny Zone_MetaG_DW_15 (SPAdes) (version 2) ...
GGACGATTCAGCCACCACCGAGATCGACGATGCGCTGTCGGTGCAGGGCCTGGGCACGGGCGTGGTCACCTTTGGCGTGCACATCGCCGCCCCCGGCCTGGCCATCCAGCCCGGCTCGCCGGTGGATGCGGTGGCGCGCGAGCGCCTTTCCACCGTCTACATGCCGGGCTGGAAGCTCACCATGCTGCCCGACGACGTGGTGCAGCGCTACACGCTGCAGGAAGGGCGCAACTGCCCGGCCGTCTCGCTGTATGTGCGCTTTGATGAAGCCACGCTGGCGGTGCTGGGCAGTGAAACGAAGCTGGAGCTGGTGCCCATCGCGGCCAACCTGCGGCATGACCGGCTCGACGCCGTGATCACCGAGCCCAGCCTCACCGGCGAGGCCCCGGCCGACTACGCTTTCGCGCCCGAGCTGGCCTTTGGCTTCCGACTGGCCAAGCACCTGAAGGCTGGGCGCGAGGTGGTGCGCGGCAAGCCGGAGAACTTCAACCGGCCGGACTACAACTTCAAGTTGATTGGCAACGAAGCCGAGCCCGTGGGCGACGAAACCGTCGTCATCAGCGAACGCAAGCGCGGCGCGCCGCTCGACCTGATCGTGGCCGAAGCCATGATCCTGGCCAACAACACCTGGGGCGGCTGGCTGGGCGAGCTGGGCCTGCCTGGCATCTACCGCAGCCAGGCCAGCATGGCGCCCGGCATCAAGGTGCGCATGGGTGTGAAGGCCGCGCCGCATGCGGGCATGGGTGTCGCGCACTACACCTGGGCCACCTCGCCGCTGCGGCGCTATGTGGACCTGGTGAACCAATGGCAGATCATCGCCGCGGCCAAGCATGGTCGTACCGCCGCGCTGGCAGCACCGTTCAAGCCCAAGGACGCGGCGCTGTTTGCCGTGATCTCCAGCTTCGACGCGGCCTACACCGCCTACAACGGGTTTCAGAACGGCATCGAGCGCTATTGGGTGCTGCGCTGGCTGGCCCAGAACCATGTTGAAGAACTCGACGCCGCCGTGATGAAGGACGGCCTGGTGCGCGCCGACACCCTGCCGCTGGTGATGCGCGCGATGGGCGCCGAGCGCCTGCCCCGCGGGGCCCGGGTGCGGGTGCGCATCACCGGCACCGATCTGCTGATGCTCGAAGCCCACGCCAGCGTGGTGGCCCGGCTGGATGATCCCGACACCGCAGCCGATGATGCGGTGGTGCTGGATGAAGAGGTGGAGGAAGCCTCGGTGGGTCTGGCCCTGGCGATCGATGTGCAAGAAGACGCGACCGCAGACGCCGCCGGCGAGAACAGCAGCACAGCCTCCCCCGAAGCGCCCGCTGCCGCGGGCTGATCCGGCGGCCGAAACCCGCAGAATCTGCGCCTCATGCAGCGCTCCAAGCCACAGACCCGACCCGGCCGGGTCGCCCCCAGTCGTCCCGCCCCCCTGGCGGGGCCGGCGGCTGCCGCCAAGCCGGCCAAGCGAGCGCTGTCGCCGCTGCAGATCACGCTGATGATCTCGGTGGTGCTGCACGTGGGCCTGCTGATGGTGCGCTTCGTCGACCCGCAGGGTTTCAACCGCATCCTGGAAGACACCCCGCTGGAGGTGGTGCTGGTCAACGCCAGCAGCGACACCAAGCCCACCAAAGCCCAAGTGATCGCCCAGCGCAACCTGGCGGGTGGCGGCGAGGCCAAGGACGCCCGCGCCACCTCGCCACTGCCGCCCGCGCGCTTTGACGAAGCGGGTGACGCGGTAGACAACGCCAGCCGGAAGATCGACGAGCTGCAGCAACAGCAGCTGCAGCTGCTGGCCATGCTCAAACGCGAGCTGGCCTCCCTGCCGCCGCCCGACCCGCGCCGCGGCGAAGGCAACCCCTCGGCCCAGGCCGATGAAGACCGCCGCCGCCAGTTGCTCACGCTGCTCGCGCAGATCGAAAAACGCATCAACGAAGAGAACTCGCGGCCACGCCGCAAGTTCGTCAGCCCGGCGGCCCGCGAGGGCGTGCATGCGCTGTACTACGACGGCCTGCGCCAGAAGATCGAAACCCTGGGCACGCGCAACTTCCCCGAGTCCGGCGGGCGCAAGCTCTACGGCGCGCTGACCATGCTGGTGGCCGTGGATGCGCTGGGCCGCGTGGTGGAAACCGAGGTCATCAAGAGCTCGGGCAACAAGACGCTTGACAAGCGCGCCGTGGCCATCGCCCGCACAGCCGGCCCCTACGGCAACTTCACGCCCGCCATGCGCGCCCAGTTCGACCAGCTGGTGTTCATCTCGCGCTTTCGCTTCACCCGCGACGAGGGCCTGCAGGCCACGGTGGAAGATACTTCGAACACTGCGCGCTGAGCCGCGCCCTCCTCTGCCAGCACTGTTCTTGCCATGGATCGCTACGCCGTCATCGGTCACCCCGTCAAACACAGCCGCTCACCCGCCATCCACGCGCTGTTCGCCGCCCAATGCGGCCACGTGCTCGACTACGGCCGCCTTGAAAGCCCACTCGATGGCTTCAAGACCACCGTCACTGGTTTCGCCGCCGAGGGCGGGCGCGGCTGCAATGTGACGGTACCGTTCAAGTTTGAAGCCTTCGAGATGGCCGTGCGCCGCACTCCCCGTGCGGAACTGGCCCAGGCCGTGAACACGCTGCGCTTCGATGCCGACGGCTGGTGGGGCGACAACACCGACGGTGCCGGCCTGGTGCGCGACATCGAACACAACGCCGGCCGGGCCATTGCCGGGCAGCGGGTGCTGCTGATTGGCGCGGGCGGTGCTGCAGCCGGTGTGCTGGGCCCGCTGCTGGCGGCCCGGCCCAGCGCCGTGTGGGTGCTCAACCGCACGGTGACACGCGCCGAGGCACTGGTGGCCCGCCATGCCGACTGGGCCCGCCAGCACGGCGTGACGCTGCACAGCGGCGCGCTCAACCAAGCGCCCGCAGCCTGCGACCTGGTGCTCAACGGCACCGCCAGCAGCCTGGCCGGCGACGCCGCGCCCGTGGCGGCCAGCGCGCTGAAGCCCGGCTGCCTGGCGCTGGACATGATGTACGGCGGCGCCGCCCAGCCCTTCCTGGCCTGGGCCCGCGCGCACGGCGCGGAAGACCGGGACGGCCTGGGCATGCTGGTCGAACAGGCGGCGGAATCTTTTGCTGCCTGGCGCGGCGTGCGCCCCGACACCGCACCGGTGCTGGCGCAACTGCGCGCCGAGGTCGACGCCACGCTGCCCGCCGCATGAAGCGCGCCGTGAGCCTGGCCGGGCGCCTGCTGGCCCTGCTGGCGTTGGCCGTGCTTGCGCTGCAGCTTTATTTTGCGGGTCGCGTGGCCCTGATGCGCTGGGTCGACCCGGTCTCCACCAGCTACGAGCGCGCCGAGATGGTGCGGCTGGCGGTGGAGCGGCACCAAATCCTGTGGTCACAGGACTGGCGGCCCTATGCCCAGATCAGCGCCCACCTGAAACGCGCCGTGATCGCCAGCGAAGACGCCGGCTTCACCGACCACAACGGCGTGGAGTGGGACGCCATCGAAAAGGCCTGGGAACGCAACCAGGCCGCCGAGGCCGCCGCCGCCAAACGCAACGAGGCCGCCCAGCGCCGCGCCCAAAAGGCCAGTGGCACAGGACACGCCCCGGCCGCACCGCCGCGCCTGGTGGCCCCCAAGATTGTGGGTGGCTCCACCATCACCCAGCAACTGGCCAAGAACCTCTTCCTCTCGGGCGAACGCACCGCGTGGCGCAAAGGCCAGGAGGTGCTGATCACCTTCATGCTCGAAGCCCTGCTGCCCAAGCAGCGCATCCTCGAGATCTACCTGAACCACGTCGAATGGGGCGAGGGTGTCTTCGGCGCGCAGGCCGCCGCCCGGCACTACTTCGGCGTGGACGCCAGCGCCTTGGGCGCCGCCCAGGCGGCTCGCCTCGCAGTGATGCTGCCCGCGCCCAAACGGTTTGAAAAACGCCCGGGCTCGGCCTACGTGGTGGGGCGTGCCGGCACGGTGATGGCCCGCATGGGCGCGGTCGAGCTGCCCTGATCCGCCAGCGTCCAAGGGCATGGCCCTGCCGACACCGACGCGTCGGGCCGGCTTCCTACAATCCCGGCCATGTCAGTATTGGAAGCATTGGCTGCCGCGGCCGCCCGCCTGGTGGTGGAAGAGGGCATGGAGTACGGGCCCGCCAAACAGAAGGCGGCACGCGCACTGCTGCGCGGCCAGGGCCGCAGCAGCGAGCTGCCCAGCAACGAACAAATCGAAGACGCCGTGCAGGAGCACCTGGCGCTCTTCTGCGCCGACACCCAGCCCGCCGAGCTGGCCGCCCTGCGGCAAGTGGCACTGCGCTGGATGGAGCGGCTGGCCGAGTTTCGCCCGCACCTCACCGGCGCCGCCTGGCGCGGCACGGCCACCCGGCTGTCGAACGTGCACCTGCACCTGTACTGCGACGACAGCAAATCGGCCGAGATCGCGCTGTTGAACCAGAACCAGCCCTACGACGTGACCACCAGCCCCGGCCCGCGCCACGCGCCGGTGGACATGCTGGTGCTCACCGACCGTGCCCCCGAACTGGGCGAACCCGTGACGGTGTGCCTGACCATCCTGGACACCGACGACCTGCGCGGCGCTCTGAAGCCCGACGCACGCGGCCGCACCTGGCGCGGCGATGCCAAGGCCTTGCGCGAGCGGCTGCAAGCCGCCGCTGATTGACCCCCCACGAACGGAGCCCCCACGTGCAACGACGAACCTGGCTGGCCGGCGGCCTGGCCCTCACGGCGGGCGCACTGGGCGCGGGCTGGTCCTGGTGGCATCACCGTCTGCAGGATCTGCCTGCCGGCGACGCTGCCAGCCTGGACCCCCTCTGGGCAGCCCGCTTCGAGCAAGTGCCCGACGGCGAACTCGCCATGGCCAGCCTGCGCGGCAGGCCGTTGGTGCTGAACTTCTGGGCCACCTGGTGCCCGCCCTGCGTCAAAGAAATGCCCGAGCTGGACCGGTTTGCCCGGGCCCATGCCGCCCAAGGCTGGCAGGTGTTGGGCCTGGCGATCGACCAACGTGCGGCGGTGCAGCAGTTTTTGGGCAAGACGCCGGTGCGCTTTCCCATCGCGCTGGCCGGCACCGCGGGCACCCAATGGGTTCGCGACCTCGGCAACCCCGCGGGCGGGCTGCCGTTCACGGTGATGTTCAACGCCAAAGGGCAACTGCTGCACCGCAAACTGGGCCCCACCAACCACGATGAGCTGAGCCAATGGGCCGCTGCCATGCCGGCCTGACGACGTGCGGGCACCCCGCGGCGGCAGGGTTAACAGGCCCGGCGGCCTGCTGTCAAGCGGCAAAACGGGCGTGAAAAGCGCGTAAAGTGCGGGGTTCCGCGTTGAATCCCAGCGATCCATGCACAGCCCTCTCGATGCGCGCCTTGTTTCCCCCCGCCCTGCCAGGGCCCGGGCGCCCCTCCTGCGAGCCGCCTGAGGCCGCTGCCCGACCCTCCTTTCAACTGCGCCCGCCACGTCGGCGAGTCGCCCTACCGCTCGCTGCCGGCCACCGGCCACAGCCTCTCTCATGACAACAAGGACGCTTTCCATGGACCTTCGCAAGCTGAAGACCCTGATCGACCTGGTCTCCGAATCGAACATTTCGGAACTCGAAATCACCGAGGCCGAAGGCAAGGTCCGCATCGTCAAGGCGGGTGCGCAACCGGCCATGGTGATGGCCGCCCCCATGCAGCAGATGGTGGCAGCACCGGCTGCTGCACCAGTGGCCGCCGCGCCCGCCGCACCCGTGGCAGAGCCCGAACCCACCGGCCACATCGTCAAGTCGCCGATGGTGGGCACGTTCTACCGCTCATCCACCCCCGGCGCCAAGCCGATGGTGGAGGTGGGCCAGCAGGTCAAGGAAGGCCAGGCCCTGTGCATCATTGAAGCGATGAAGATCATGAACGAGATCGAGGCCGACAAGGCCGGCACGGTCACCAAGGTCTACGTCGACAACGGGCAGGCTGTCGAATACGGGCAGCCGCTCTTCATCATCGAGTGAAGGTCGCTCGATGTTCAAGAAGCTCCTGATCGCCAACCGCGGAGAGATCGCTCTTCGCATCCAACGGGCCTGTCGCGAGATGGGCATCCAGTCGGTGGTCGTCTACTCCGAAGCCGACCGCGACGCCAAGTACGTCAAGCTGGCCGAGGAAGCCGTCTGCATCGGCCCCGCGGCTTCGCCGCTGAGCTACCTCAACATGCCGGCCATCATCTCGGCCGCCGAGGTGACGGACGCCGAGGCCATCCACCCCGGCTACGGCTTCCTGTCTGAGAACGCCGACTTCGCCGAGCGGGTGGAGCAAAGCGGCTTTGTCTTCGTTGGCCCCACGCCGGCGTCGATCCGCATCATGGGCGACAAGGTCGCCGCCAAAGATGCGATGAACGCGGCTGGCGTGCCCACCGTGCCCGGCTCAGCCGGCGCCCTGGGCGAAGACCCGAAGGAGATCGTGCGCACCGCGCGCGAAGTGGGCTACCCGGTGATCATCAAGGCCGCGGGCGGCGGCGGTGGCCGCGGCATGCGCGTGGTGCACACCGAGGCGGCACTGCTGAACGCGGTGCAGATGACGCGCTCGGAAGCCGGGGCTGCCTTCGGCAACCCAACGGTGTACATGGAGAAGTTCCTCGAGAACCCGCGTCACATCGAGATCCAGATCCTGGCCGATCAGCATGGCCATGCGGTGTGGCTGGGCGAGCGCGACTGCTCGATGCAGCGCCGCCACCAGAAGATCATCGAAGAAGCCCCGGCCCCCGGCATCCCGCGCAAGGTGATCGAAAAGATCGGCGAGCGCTGCGCCGCGGCCTGCAAGAAGATTGGTTACCGCGGAGCGGGCACCTTCGAATTCCTGTTCGAGAACGGGCAGTTCTACTTCATCGAGATGAACACCCGCGTGCAGGTGGAGCATCCGGTGACCGAGCTGGTGACCGGCATCGACATCGTGATGCAGCAGATCCGCATTGCCGCGGGCGAGCCGCTGCCGTTCACCCAGCGCCAGGTGCCGCTGAGGGGCCATGCCATCGAGTGCCGCATCAACGCTGAAGACCCGTACACCTTCATGCCCTCGCCGGGCCGCATCACGATGTGGCACCCGCCGGGTGGGCCTGGGGTGCGCGTGGATTCGCATGCCTACACCAACTACTTCGTGCCGCCCAACTACGACTCGATGATCGGCAAGATCATCGTGCACGGTGACACCCGCGAGCAGGCCCTGGCCCGCATGCGCGGCGCGCTGATGGAGACACTGGTGGAAGGCATTTCCACCAACATCCCGCTGCACCGCGAGTTGATGGTCGACGCCGCGTTCATGGACGGCGGCACCAGCATTCACTACCTCGAAGGCTGGATGGCCAAGCACAAACGGTGATGGTCGAACTGCTGCTGTTGATGCCGGCGCGGCATGTGGAGGTGGCCTCTGACGTGCTGATGGCGCTGGAAGCGCTGTCGGTGTCGGTGGAAGACGCCGATGCCGACACCCCCGATGAAGCACCCGTGTTCGGTGAGCCGGGCATGGCGTTGCCGGATGCCATCCGCGGCTGGGACCGCTCCATCGTCAAGGCGCTGTTCAACGATGAGCCCACCGCCACCGAAGCCGCCACGCTGATCCTGGCGCAGCCTTGGGGCGCCGACGTGCATCTGCAAGGCCTGCAGCCGCTGGACGAACAAGACTGGGTGCGCATCACCCAGTCGCAGTTTGAGCCGGTGCGCATCAGCGATGCGTTCTGGATCGTGCCCACCTGGCATGAGCCGCCGGCCGACGCGCGGCATGTGATTCGGCTGGATCCGGGCCTGGCCTTCGGCACTGGCACGCACCCCACCACCCGCATGTGCCTGCGCTGGCTCGACCGCCACGCGGCCGAGGCCAGCGGCTGGCAGCGCGCACTCGACTACGGCTGCGGCTCCGGCATCCTGGCCATCGGCGCGGCCAAGTGGGGCGCCCGTGAGATCGACGCGGTGGATGTTGACCCTGCAGCCATCCAGTCGACCGAATTCAATGCCCAAGCCAACGGCGTGACGCTGCGCGCAGGCATGCCTGAACTGGCCCAGGGCGAATACCCGCTGGTGATGGCCAACATCCTGGCCGCACCGTTGAAGGTGCTGGCGCCAGCGTTGTGCAGCCACCTGGCCCCCGGCGGCGCGCTCATCCTGGCCGGCTTGCTGGAGCGCCAGATCGAGGAACTGCAGGCCGCTTACGCCCCCTGGCTGCAGCTTGAAGTGGCCGATCGCGACGAGGGTTGGGCCCTGCTGCAAGGGCGCAAAGCGGCCCTCACGGCGACGGCCTGAGCAAGCGGCCCGCCGCGCCTGCACCCCATGAGCCTGGCGACCACCTGCCCCAACTGCTCCACCTGCTTCCGGGTGGTGCAGGATCAACTGCGCGTCTCTGAAGGCTGGGTACGGTGCGGCAATTGCCAGCAGGTGTTCAACGCCCTTGAGAGCCTGTTCGATCTGGACGCACCACATGAGCCGGTGGGGCTGCCATCCACAACGACATCAGCCCCCGAGCACGATCCGTACCGCGGGGTCTGGCAGACGGAAGCTGCGTCGCAGTGGATGCGGCGTCAGGATCGCTCGGGGTTCGGTGCGACTGACAGCGAGGCGTCGGCCCCGAGTCATCCCTCCGAACGGGAAGAGCCGCTGAGCGACCACTTGCGCGCGGCGCTGCACGCCGAGCCGATCCATCCCGCCGACACGCTGGAGGCTGAAGACACCGGCCCGTTGCCCGAGGCGCTGGCAGCCGCCCCCATCGACGCGCTGGCTGGCAACGTTGAAGCCGCCCCGCCCGAACTCGAAGACCCCGGCGAAACCGCCTTTGCGCCGTACTCCATCACCGAAGAGCGCTTCGAGCCGGTGTTCGAGCCCACCGCGTACCTGCCCGCCGAGTTGCAGCCCGAGGTGGATCCGGCGCCAATGGCCGTTTTCGTGACCGAGGCGTCAGAGGCGCTCCCCAGCACCCCCTGGACGCAGCCCGTCGACGACGCATCCCACCCGGGCGCTACACCCTCAAACTGGGATGCGGTGGGCACCGATGAACCCGCTGCCGCCTTTGCCGAGCCGGAGCCGGCAGACAGCGCCTGGGTTGGTCCAGCGGAAGACACGCCGCAGGGATTGCTGTTCCAGACACCCGCCGCGCCCGAAGGCTACGCCGAAGCGCTGCCCGACCCAGAAGCACCAGAATCACCAGCGACCGGGCCTACCGACGACACACCGCCCTCGGCGGACACCCTGCTCAGCGAAGCAGCAACAGCGCCCGAAGCCGGCTTCGGCACGCTCGATGAAACGCAGTTTCCGTCAGACCCCGCGCCCATAGCGAAGGCCGCCAACGACGACGCCCTGGCCCCCGAGCCCGATCTGCTGCCGGATTTCGTGCTCGTAGCGAATCGCCGCGCGCGATGGCAGCGCCCGGGCGCGCGCCTGGCCCTGGCGGTGGTCGGGCTGTTGTTGGCCTGTGGCTTGGCCGGCCAGGCTGCCTGGCATTGGCGCGATCTGCTGGCTGTCACCTGGACGCCCGCGCAGGCTCCGCTGCAGGCACTCTGCGCCGCCGTGGGCTGCGAACTGGAAGCCCCGCGCCGGCTGGAGGCCTGGGTGGTGGATAACACGGCGGTCACAAGGCCCCCGGGCGTGTCAGGCTATCGGCTGAGCGTGCACCTGCGCAACCGCGCCAATCATCCGGTGGCCGTGCCGAGCTTCGATCTGGTGCTCACCGATGCCCAGGGCAGCACCATCAGCCGCAAGGTGATCCAGCCGGAAGACTTCGACTTCCATGACACCGCCTTTGCGGCGCAGGCCGAGGCGCAATGGACGCTGGAATTCACCCTGAATGAAGGCAGCCTGGTGGGCTACACGCTGGCTGCCTTCTACCCCTGAGGCAAGCGTTCGCCACGGACCGCCGCCCTACGGGGTTTGACGTCGACCTCAGGCCGCCTTGGCCTGCGCCAGCAACGTCTTGGCATCGCTGACTTCCAGCTTGCCGCCCTGGTCGACATTGAGCGCCTTCACGACGCCGTCCTTCACCAACATCGAATAGCGCTGAGACCGCACTCCCAAGCCGCCGGCCGTGAGATCGAGCGTCAGGCCCAGCGCGCGAGTGAGGTCACCGCTGCCGTCGGCCATCATGCGCACCTTGCCCTGGGTCTTCTGATCGCGGCCCCAGGCGCCCATCACAAAGGCGTCGTTGACCGACAGGCACCAGATCTCGTCCACACCCGCCTGGCGCAGCGCGTCAGCCTGATCCACGAAACCCGGCACATGCTGGGCCGAACAGGTGGGGGTGAAGGCACCGGGCACCGCAAAGACCGCCAGCGTCTTGCCGGCCGATTCCTTCTGCACATCAAAAGCGTTGGGGCCGAGCGAACAGCCGTTGCCTTCGACTTCGATGAATTCCTTGACAGTGCCTGCCGGCAGACGGTCTCCAACCTTGATCATGGGATGCTCCTTCGCTTTGTAATGAGTGGTGAACAACAAAAAACCGACCGCCAGTATCCCAGCGGTCGGTTGAGGTGGCACCAGGGCAAGAGATGCCCTGCATGCCTTGGGGACTAGCCCCTCAGTGCTTGACGACGAGGCGGTCGATCAGACCGCGCGCGCCTTTTCCAGCAGGCGGGTCACCACCCAAGACTTGGTCTTGGACAGCGGACGGCCTTCAGCGATTTCCACCAGGTCACCCATGTGGTACTCGTCGTTTTCGTCGTGAGCGTGGTACTTGCGCGAACGGCCGATGATCTTGCCGTAGAGCTCGTGCTTCACACGGCGCTCGATCAGCACAGTCACCGTCTTGTTGCGCTTGTCGCTGACGATGCGGCCCACCAGCGTACGGCGGTTCTTGGCCGGCGCCTGGGCTTCAGTTTGGGCTTGGGCTTCGCTCATTGTTGAGCTCCCTTCTTCTTCTCGGTCAGGATGGTCCTGGCGCGAGCGATGTCGCGGCGCGTGTTGCGCAGCGTGCTGGTGTTGCTCAGCTGTTGGGTGGCCTTTTGCATGCGCAGACCGAAATGGGCTTTCAGCAGTTCGCTGATTTCCTTTTCGATGGCGGCGACATCCTTGGCGCGGAGTTCAGAGGCTTTCATCTCAATTGCTCCTTAGGCGCCGAAGCCACGGCTGACGAAAGTGGTCTTCAGCGGCAGCTTGGCAGCGGCCAGCGTGAAGGCTTCGCGAGCCAGGGCTTCCGGCACACCGTTCAGTTCGTACAGCACTTTGCCCGGCTGGATCTCGGCAACCCAGTACTCCGGGTTGCCCTTACCGTTACCCATCCGCACTTCAGCGGGCTTCTGGGAAATCGGCTTGTCCGGGAAGATGCGGATGAACACGCGGCCACCGCGCTTGATGTGGCGCGAGATGGCGCGACGCGCAGCTTCGATCTGGCGCGCGGTGATACGACCGCGCTCCGTGGCCTTCAGGCCGAAATCGCCGAACGACACGAGCGTGCCGCGGGTGGCGACCCCGGTGTTGCGGCCCTTTTGTTCCTTACGGAACTTGCGACGTGAGGGTTGCAACATGGTGCTTATTCTCCTTTGGCACCGGTGTCAGGCGTAGCGGGCTTGCGCACCACTCGCTTCACACCGGGCTTGGCATCAGCCGTGATGGCCGGCTTGTCGGCGCCATCGGCCGGCGCACCATCAGCACGCGGAGCACCCGGGCGGGCACCACGCGACGGCGGACGGCGGTCGCCGGGACGGTCATTGCGCGGGCCGCGACGGCGACGATCGTCCTCAGGACGCTCCTCACCACGCATCACCGGCGCATCGCCGTTGGCCAGGCGGTCGCCACGGTAGACCCACACCTTGACGCCGATGACGCCGTAGGTGGTCTTGGCTTCCGCAAAACCGTAGTCGATGTCAGCGCGCAGGGTGTGCAGGGGCACACGGCCTTCGCGATACCACTCGGTACGGGCGATTTCGATACCGTTCAGACGGCCGGCCGACATGATCTTGATGCCTTGGGCGCCCAGACGCATCGCGTTCTGCATGGCGCGCTTCATGGCACGGCGGAACATGATGCGCTTTTCGAGCTGCTGGGTGATCGATTCGGCGATCAGCTGGGCATCGACTTCAGGCTTGCGCACTTCTTCGATGTTCACAGCCACCGGCACGCCCAAGCGGCGGGTCAGTTCAGCCTTCAGCGCTTCGATGTCTTCGCCCTTCTTGCCGATCACCACACCCGGACGTGCCGAGAAGATGGTGATGCGCGCGTTCTTGGCAGGACGCTCGATCTGGATGCGCGACACAGCGGCGCTCTTGAGCTTCTTCTTCAGGTACTCGCGAACGTCGATGTCTTCGGCCAACATGCCGGCGAAATTCCGGTTGTTGGCATACCAACGCGAAGTCCAGTTACGCGTGACGGCCAGGCGGAAGCCGGTCGGATGGATTTTCTGTCCCATGGTGCCCTCAGTTTCCGACGGTCACGTAGATGTGCGCGGTGGGCTTGCTGATGCGGTTGCCACGGCCTTTGGCCCGGGCAGAGAAACGCTTCAGCGTGGCACCTTGCTCCACGTAGATCGAGGTGACGCGCAGTTCGTCGATGTCAGCGCCGTCGTTGTGTTCGGCGTTGGCGATCGCGCTCTCGAGCGCCTTCTTGATGATGCCGGCGGCCTTCTTGGGCGTGAACGCCAGGATGTCCAGCGCCTGGCCGACCTTCTTGCCGCGGATCATGTCGGCAACAAGGCGACCCTTGTCACAGGACAGACGCACGCCGCGGACGATTGCTTTGGTTTCCATCGTCGGCTCCTTAGCGCTTGGCCTTCTTGTCCGCAGGGTGACCCTTGAACGTGCGGGTCAGCGCGAACTCGCCCAGCTTGTGGCCGACCATCTGGTCGGTCACGTACACGGGCACGTGCTGCTTGCCGTTGTGCACGGCAATGGTCAGACCGATGAACTCGGGCAGGATGGTCGAGCGACGCGACCAAGTCTTGACCGGCTTCTTGTCCTTCGTGGCAACCGCCTTGTCGACCTTGGCCAACAGGTGATGGTCGACGAACGGACCCTTCTTGAGTGAACGAGCCATGTTCCCAGCCCCTTACTTCTTGCGACGCGAGACGATGAACGTCTGCGTGCGCTTGTTGTTGCGAGTGCGGTAGCCCTTGGTCAGCGTGTTCCACGGAGACACCGGAGCCTGGCCTTCGCCCGTGCGGCCTTCGCCACCACCGTGCGGGTGATCCACCGGGTTCATGGCAGTACCACGAACGGTCGGACGGATGCCCTTCCAACGGATCGCACCGGCCTTGCCGTACTGGCGCAGGTTGTGCTCTTCGTTGCTCACTTCGCCAATCGTGGCGCGGCAGTCGATGTGGATCTTGCGGACTTCACCCGAGCGCAGGCGAACCTGAGCGTAGATGCCTTCACGCGCCATCAGCGTCACGCCGGTGCCGGCCGAACGCGCAATCTGCGCGCCCTTGCCCGGCTTCATCTCGACGCAATGGATGGTCGAGCCCACGGGGATGTTGCGGATGGGCAGCGTGTTGCCAGCCTTGATCGGCGACTCGGCGCCGCTCAGCACGGTTTGACCAACTTCCAGACCGCGCGGGGCGATGATGTAGCGGCGCTCACCGTCGGCGTAGCACACCAGGGCAATGTGGGCGGTGCGGTTCGGGTCGTATTCAATACGCTCGACCTTCGCCGGAATGCCGTCCTTGTTGCGCACGAAGTCGACCACGCGGTAGTGGTGCTTGTGACCACCGCCCTTGTGGCGCACGGTGATGTGGCCGTTGTTGTTGCGGCCGGAGTTCTGCTTTTGCGGCTCCAGCAGCGACTTCTCGGGACCGCCCTTGTGCAGGTGCTTGTGCACCACCTTCACCACGCCACGGCGACCGGGCGAAGTGGGTTTGACTTTGACGATGGCCATTTACGCGGCCTCCCCAGAGAAATTGAGTTCCTGCCCAGCCTTGAGCGAGACATAGGCCTTGCGGACATGGTCACGACGACCGATGCGACCGCCGAAGCGCTTGGTCTTGCCCTTCTGGTTGACGACGTTCACCGAAGCCACTTCCACCTTGAACATCAGTTCAACGGCGGCCTTGATCTCGGTCTTCGTGGCGTCTTGCAGCACCTTGAAAAGCACTTGGTTGTGCTTCTCGCCCACGCGAGTGGCTTTCTCGGAAATGATCGGAGCCACCAGCACCTGGGCCAGACGGCCCTCGTTCAACTTGTCGGCGCTCATGCGAACATCTCCTGGAGCTTGTCGATCGCAGCCTTGGTCACCAGCACCTTCTTGAAGTGCACCAGCGACAGCGGATCGGCGTAACGCGGCTCAACCACCAGCACGTTGGCCAGATTGCGCGAGGCCAGGTACAGGTTTTCGTCGATTTCATCGGCGATCACCAGCACGCTGTCCAGGTTCATCGCCTTGAACTTGGCGGCCAGCGCCTTGGTCTTGGGCGAATCCACGCTGATCGAGTCAACCACAGCCAGACGGCCATCACGGGCCAACTGCGAGAAGATGGACGCCATGCCGGCGCGGTACATCTTCTTGTTGATCTTCTGGGTGAAGTTCTCGTCGGGCATGTTCGGGAACGTGCGACCGCCCCCACGCCAGATCGGAGAAGAGGTCGAGCCAGCACGGGCGCGGCCGGTGCCCTTTTGGCGCCACGGCTTCTTGGTGCTGTGCTTGACGGCTTCACGGTTCTTCTGGGCACGGGTGCCCTGGCGACCGTTGGCCTGGTAGGCCACCACCACTTGGTGGATCAGCGCTTCGTTGTAGTCACGCGCGAACACGGTGTCCGGCGCGTCGACCTTCGAAGTGGCCTGACCTTGTTCATTCAGGAGCTCGAGTTGCATCACTGGGCTCCTTCAACTTTGTCCTTGGCCTTGATGGCCGGGGAGACGGTGACGAAACCACCCTTGGCACCGGGGATCGCGCCGCGCACCAGCAACAGCTGGCGAGCTTCGTCGATGCGAACGATGTCGAGGTTCTGGACGGTCTTGGTGACGTCGCCCATGTGGCCGGTCATCTTCTTGCCGGGGAACACGCGGCCCGGGTCCTGCGCCATCGAGATCGAGCCGGGCACGTTGTGCGAGCGGCTGTTACCGTGGGAGGCGCGCTGCGAACCGAAGTTGTGGCGCTTGATGGTGCCGGCGAAGCCCTTACCGATCGAGGTGCCCTGCACGTCGACCTTCTGGCCAGCGGCGAACACCGTCACTGGCACAGCAGCACCAGGGGCGTACTGACCAGCCACTTCGGGGGTGACGCGGAATTCCTGCAGCAGCTCGGCACCTTCGGTACCGGCCTTGGCCAGATGGCCCGCTTCAGGCTTGCTCACGCGGGATGCCTTGCGTGCGCCGAAGGCCACTTGCAGGGCGGTGTAGCCGTCGTTTTCAACGGTCTTGACCTGGGTCACGCGGTTGTTGGACACATCCAGCACCGTCACAGGCACGGCATCGCCGTCGTCCGTGAAGATGCGCATCATGCCCACCTTGCGGCCCAGCAATCCGAGGCGATAACCCCGTTCTGCGGTCGTCATGGTTTTTCTCCAGCGCCGTGAAGCGCCTTTGTTGCGATGCCCGACATCGATTGGCCGGGCTGACTATGTGGGTGACTCAGAGCGTTGCCACCTGAATCCCCGTTTGTCCAACTGCAAACACCTCAGAAGCCATCTCAAATGAGATCACTCCAGACGCACCTGCGGCCGGAAAAGCTCGCGAGTGTAGCAGGGAACTTGCCTGCGGGGCAAATACCGGCAAGTCACTGCAGTGCGCGCCCGCATAATCCGCCGCCATGCACGGACTTCACCTCGTTGCTGAGCTGTATGACTGCCGCGCCCCGGCGGCGCTGCTGCGAGACGCCGCCGCACTGCGTGCGCTGTGCGTCGAAGCGGTAGCAACTTGCGGCCTGCAACAGGTGGGCGAGCTGTTCCACCCGTTCGCCGCCGGCGTCGACCCCGGCCTCACCGGCGTCGTGCTGCTGGCCGAGTCCCACTTCGCTGTGCACACCTGGCCGGAATACGGCACGGTGACGCTGGACGTCTACGTCTGCAATCACGGCGCCGACCATGGCCCGCGCGCCGCTGCGCTGCTTCAACAACTGATCAACGCCTTCGATCCGGTGACCACGCAACAGCAAACCGTGCAACGCGGCAGCGTGCAACCCTGACCCTCGCCGAGGCGGGCTAGTTACCTGCGATGCGCCGCGCCGCGGCGATCCCGACGGTGTAGGCCTCTTCAAACACTGAATACGACGACAGATCCGCATGGGCAAACGCCAGGCGGGCAGCGCCCTGCCGCAGCGCGGCCAGTGCGGCCGAGCCCCGCGCACGGGGCACCGGCACTGCCATCGCATGGCCGTGGCGGGCCAACACCACCTCTGTGGTCAATGCCGGCAGATCAGGGTGGACGGTGGCCAGCTCACCGAGGGCAGCGTCCCGCCAGCGTTGGGCCGGCGCAGTCAGCAAGGCAGCGCGCTCGCCCGGTGGCAACGCCCAGTACAGCGACAGCACCCGAGCCCCGCCGGCCTGCGCATCGAGCCGCTGATGCCCCGCATCGACATACCCCAACGAGCGTGCACCGTAGACCACGTTGTCCCAGCTGGCCGGCGCACCGAGACGCGGCAACGGGGCCCGGCTCACGAGCACGTTCGCCACCAGCCAGGGGGCGTAGATCGGCGCCACGTCCCGCAACGCGGGTGGCGGCGATTCCAACACCCGCGCCGCCACCCCCAACGGCACGGCCATCACCACCGCCCCTGCCCGCCAACGGCGTGGCGCATCGCGCTGCACATCCCAACTCAGCACATCCACCGCATCGCGCCCGACACGCACGCGCTGCACCACCTGACCCGAGGCGACCTGCCCGCGCAGCGGCGCGGCCATGGCGCGGGTGAGCCAGCCATTGCCCTCGGGCCAGGTCAGCACCGGCTCCGCATCGGCATCTCCCGCGCCTGCATGAAAACCATGGCGGCTGGCGAAGTAGTGCAAGCCGGCCCAGGCCGAGACAACGTCCACGCCAGCGCCGTAGTCGTCACGACAGCAGTACTCCAGGTACCAACGCAAGCGCGCATCGTCAAAACCGTGTTGGCGCAGCCAGGCGGAGAACGTCATCGCGTCCAGCGCAGCATGGCCTGCCGTCCACGGCGCCAGCACTGTGGGCATGTCGAACCCCAACTTGCGCTGGGCATCGGCCACAGCCTGCGCAAACGCCCGGTACTGGCGGGCGGTTGCCGAACCCGGTTCAGCCGGCGGCAGCAGCCCTTCGTGCCAGGCGCCGTCAAAGAACAGTCGCTCCTGGGGGCTGTGGCACAGGTACCGCTCGTCGTAAACCCAGCGACCGAATTTGTAGCGCGCCAGTCCCAGCGTTTCCAACAGCCCACGCACCTCGCGCGCCGCGTCGCCGGGCACCGGCAGGTAGTGCGCCCCCAACGGCGCCGCATGCCCCTGAAGCTGCACGCCGCGGCTGTTGCCGCCAGGTTCGTCCTCCAACTCCAGCAGCCGCACATCCACGCCACGCGACTGCAGCGCGCGAGCCGCCGACAGCCCGGCCACCCCGCCCCCCACCACCAGCACATCCACCCGCGTGGGCGCATCGCCCACAGGCCAGACCGCCGGCTGACGCACGCGGTGACCACGCTCTGGCGATGCGCCGGCCCAGCGCACCGGCACATCGATCGCGTCACGACACCCCGCCAGCAGGCCCAGCGTGCCGCCCAGCCAGGTGCGACGGTCAAGCAGCACACTCGCGGTCATTGGTGCACGCGGCCCCACTCTTCCTCGAATCGACGCACCAGCACCTGGTTGGAGAGGCGGTTCGGATCAGCGTCAACCCGCGCCATGTCGGGCGGGAACTGCATCAACGCTGGCAACCCTTCGACGGTGAGAAAGCGCAGCCCCGCCGGCAGCGCCGTGGGCGAACGCCACGGCCGGCGCCCCGCCAGCACGAAGCCCCATTCGCCAAAGCTCGGCACATGCACGTGGTACGGCGTGGTGGTGAACCCCACCGCCTCCAGCGTGGCGGCCACCGTCCAGAAGCTCTGCCGCGCAATCAGCGGCGAGGTGGTCTGCACCACCAGCCAGCCGCTGGCGGCCAGGTGTTGATCCACAGCCTGGTAGAAGCTGGTGGTGTAGAGCTTGCCCAGCGCGTAGGTGCTCGGGTCGGGGAAGTCGATGATGACGACATCCCAGCGCCGTTCGCCCTGCTGCTCCAGCCAGGTGAATGCATCGGCGTTGACCACCTGGACCTTCGGTGAGTGCAGCGCGTCTTGATTCAGCGTGCGCAGGCTCGGCTGCTCGGTGAACAGCCGGGTCATCTGCGGATCCAGCTCCACCAGCGTCACCTGTTCCACCGCCGGGTACTTCAGGATCTCGCGCACGGCGAGCCCATCACCGCCTCCCAGCACCAACACCTGCTTCGGCGCCCCGTGGCCCGCCAGCGCAGGGTGCACCAAGGCCTCGTGATAGCGGTACTCGTCGCGCTCGTGGAATTGCAGATTGCCGTTGAGGAACAACCGCACCCCGACCGGTCCGCCAGTCACCACCACCCGCTGGTACTCGGTGCTGGCCTTGTAGAGGATGCGATCGCCGTAGAAGCGGTCTTCTGCCCAGGTCGTCAAGGCATCGGCCCACACCAGCCCCAGCCCCAACGTGGCCAGCACCGCCGCGCAAGCCACCGCATGCTCGCGCCAGCGTGCCAACTCGGCACGAAACAGCAACAAAGCCCACACCGCCACCAGCGCGTTCAACAACCCAAACACCAGGCCGGTGCGCACCAGCCCGAGATGCGGCACCAACAGCAACGGAAACGCCACCGCCACCAGCAGGGCACCGAGGTAATCGAACGTCAGCACCTGCGACACCAACTCACGCAGCGCCCAGCGCTCGCGGAAATGCTGTTTCAACAGCCGCATCACCAACGGGATCTCCAACCCCACCAGCACCCCCACCAGCAACACCAGCCCGTAGAGCAGGATGCGAAACGCCGTCGCACCCCCCGACGAAGGCAAGCTGTTGTAGGCCACGAACAGCGCCGCCGGCATGGCCCCGCCGAACAGGCCCACCAGCAACTCGATGCGCAGGAAGTGCGCCACCAAGTGATGTTCAACCCATCGGCTGGCCCAGGAACCCAACCCCATCGCAAACAGGTAGGTGCCGATCACCGTGGAGAACTGCAGCACCGAGTCACCGAGCAGGTAACTGGCCAGCGCCCCCGCAGCCAACTCGTACACCAGCCCGCAGGCGGCGACGACAAACACCGAGGCCAGCAGCGCCACTTCCGCGGCCGACGGCCCGCGGCGCACCGCCACCGCCGGTGTCACATCAACCATGAATCGCCGCGGCCACGATCTGCCCGATGGCAATGAACATGGCGCCAACCACCACCGCCAGCGCAAGGTTCTTCTTCTCGACGATTTCCTCCCACAGCCGGTACGGGGTGAGTTTGTCGATCACGACGAAGCTCAGCCACAGCACCACCACGCCGATGACGGCGTACAGCACCGAGCCGAACACCACATCCAGCTTCAACCATTCAAGTCCGGTCATTGCCATTTCCTTTTCATCATCATTTGTGGCCACCGCCACCGCTGCTGTAGCCGCCCCATGAGCCGCCGCTGGAGCCCGACACACGCGCCGTGCGCACGCATTCCCGGTACTCCCGACTGTCCGGCCCGAAGAGCTGGCGGAAGTCGTCGCAATCGTCGCTGCTGCAGCGCGCGAACAGCAAGATCAACAAGAGGGCCAGAACCAACACGATCACCGTTGCAGGCGCCAGCCCCCGGCGCGCGCCGCTGGACAACAAAGCGGGATAACGCGCCAGCGATCGCGAGCGCGCCGAATCCCATCCAAAGGCCTCGCCCACAGCCAGCGCGGCCAGCGTTTCACCGCCCGACCACACCACCTCATCGTCACTGCGCTCGCGGGACAACCGCTTCTGCCCCGCCGAGCCCACGCCCACATAGTCGGCCACCAGCTGGCGTTCGCCGCGCACGACGCGCCAGTAGAACTCGCCCAGCACAAACACCGTCTCGGCCTTGTAGCCCTTGGGCTGCTCGGGCCAACGCAGTCGGTAGCCATCACCCTGCCAACGCGCGCCGATGCCCGTCACGATGGGCACCCCCGTCAGCGGCCGCATCCAGCTCCAGCCGTCTTCGGCATCGACGAGGAACGCAAACCCCGCCTCCCGGTTGAACAACAGGTACTCGCGCCAGAACGTCTGCTCGTCGTCGCTGCCCAGCGCCGGCACATCGCGCCGCTCCTGGTAGCCCACCACCTGCCACGACACTGGCCGACTACCCCCGAAGGCAAAACGCCCCATGCTGCCCAGCGGCAACAGCGGCTCGTGGTCACCCTGCGCCTGGCGGTAGTGGGCCAGATCGCCACCGATGCCTTGAGACACATCGACCACGGCCTGGCATTGCTGGCACACCACCGTGCGGGCGCTCTCCAGCTTCAGCTCGATCGCGGCACCGCAGGATGGACACTCCAACCCCCGGCTCGCCACGGTGGCCTCGCTGTGATCGCGCGTGCCCTGCAACGCCAGGTCGACCAACGCCACGGCACGGCCCACGCTCCACTGAGCGGCCCGGCCCGCGCGGTATTCGAGCGTGCCCACCTCGTCCTGCGCATTGCGCAGTTCGGCCACGGTGAGCGACTCCCCCTTGCGCGGCACCCAGGTGAGCTCGCCTTCGGCGGCCGTCCAGGTGCAGGCATAGACCGAGGCCACGTCCCAGGCCCGGCCATCCACCATCGTACGTTGGCCGGCTTGCAAGCTGCCCTGCATCGGCGCATCGGCCGGCACGGGCGCATCGAAGCCGAACACATGGCCGGCGTTGTCTTCGGCCAGCCAGCCACTGCGGCCGTTGTCAAAGAGCGCGCGCCATTCGTTCCACGTGCCCGCCGGATACGCCCATTGCACACGGCCGATCAGCGTGAACGCCTCACCCAGGTAGCGGCCGCTGGCGCCCAACTGCAAGGGGCTGTGGTTGTCAAACAGCGAGGCGCTTTCACCCACCTTGCGCAACGTCTCGCCATCGCGCACCAGCGTGCTGCGGCAATAGCTGCACACGGCGCACGCCGACGCCGCCGAGCGGAACGCGACGTCCGCGCCGCAGAAGCTGCACGTGGCTCGATACGCCCGCTGCGGGGCGTTGCTGTCTCCCGCGCTCAAGCTGCGCTCAGGTCAGCTTTTTCAGCAGCTCGGCCTTCTTCGCGGCGAACTCCTCATCGGTGAGGAGGCCACGCGCCTTCAGATCGCCGAGCTTTTCAATCGTGGCCAGCACCTCGTCCGCATTCACGGCGGGCGCGGGCGCCGCAGGCTGCAGCCCCTGCTGGAGGTTCTGCGCCAGCACCTGGCCCAGCGCGACACCGGCGCCCAAGCCCATGGCGTCGCCGGCCACGCCGCCCGAGCCACCGCCTTCGGCCATCTTCGGAATGGCTTGCGCGGTCTGGTACTGCATGAAGCGGCCCATGTCCTGGCCCACCATGCCCATGCCGATCTTCTGATCAAGCACCTTCTGCAACTCTTCGGGCAGCGAGACGTTCTGCACCGTGACGCCATCCAGCACCAGGCCCAGCGCTTCAAACGCCGGCGTCAGCACCTGCTGCAGGCGGGCCGCAAAGGCCACCTGGTTGGCCGCCAGGTCGAGGAAGGGCACGCCAGCGTTGGCCACCGCATCCGTCAGGTGCTGCAACACCAGGCCGCGCAGCTGGCCGTCCAGCTCCGCTACGGTGAAGACGTCGCGCGCCCCGACGATCTCGGTGTAGAGGCGCTTCGGATCGGCCACCCGGTAGCTGTAGTTGCCAAAGGCCCGCAGCCGCACGGCACCAAATTCCTTGTCGCGGATGGTCACCGGCTGCTGCGTGCCCCAGCGCTGGTCCACCTGCTGGCGGGTGCTGAAGAACACCAGATCGCTCTTGAACGGCGACTGGAACAGCTTGTCCCAGTTTTTCAGGTAGGTCAGAACGGGCAGCGTCTGCGTCGTCAGCGTGTACTGGCCCGGGCCGAACTGGTCAGCCACCTGGCCCTCGTTGATGAACAACGCCAGCTGCGCCGGTCGCACCGTGAGTGCGGCGCCATTCTGGATTTCGTTGCCCGCCATGGGATAGCGCCAGGCCAGCACGCCGTCAGGGCTGTCGGCCCATTCGAGCACATCGATGAACTGCTTCTTGATGAAATCCATCAGGGCCATTGCGTGTTCTCCCATTGCCTCCGGAAGCCGCATGATAAAGACCCCAAAAGAGGCCGACCGCCCGCCCAGACCTCGAAAACTACAATTGCGGCCTTGCGCCTGGTCGCAACCCCACGCGCTGCCGTGACGTGTTGCGACCACCCGTTCCTTGAAAGCCCTCCCCACGCGCCCGCTGCCATGACGCTTGCCACCATTTCCGCCCTCTCCCCGCTCGACGGCCGCTACGCCGCCAAGGTGGCCGCCCTGCGCCCGCTGCTCAGCGAATACGGCCTGATGCACCGCCGGGTGCAGGTGGAGGTGGAATGGTTCATCTCGCTGTCGGACGCCGGCTTTGCTGAGTTCACGCCGCTGTCCGAAGCCGCCCGCGGGCTGCTGCGCGGGCTGGTGGTGCGCTTCTCGGAAGCCGATGCCCAGGCGATCAAGGACATCGAAAAGCGCACCAACCATGACGTCAAGGCCGTCGAATACTGGATCAAGCAGCGCTTCCAGGGCCATGAGGAACTGCAGCGTGCCGGCGAGTTTGTGCACTTCGCCTGCACCAGCGAAGACATCAACAACACCAGCCATGCGCTGATGCTCAAGGCCGCGCGCGAAGAGGTGATCCTGCCGATGCTCGACCGCCTGATCGGCAAGCTCGGCGCCATGTCGCATGAATTTGCCGACGTGCCCATGCTCAGCCGCACCCACGGCCAGACCGCCAGCCCCACCACCGTGGGCAAGGAAGTGGCCAACGTGGTGGCGCGCCTGTACGCCGCCCGCGAGCGCGTGGCCGGCGTGAAGCTGCTGGCCAAGATGAACGGCGCCGTGGGCAACTACAACGCCCACCTGGCCGCCTACCCCGAGCACGATTGGGAAGCCTTCAGCAAGCAGGTGGTGGAAGGCCGCCTGGGCCTGACCTTCAACCCCTACACCATCCAGATCGAGCCGCACGACTACATGGCCGAGCTGTTTGATGCGCTCACCCGCATCGACACCATCCTGATCGACTGGTGCCGCGACGTGTGGGGCTACGTCAGCCTGGGCTATTTCAAGCAGCGGCTGAAGGACGGCGAAGTGGGCTCGTCCACCATGCCGCACAAGGTCAACCCGATCGACTTTGAAAACGCCGAAGGCAACTTCGGCCTGGCCACCGCGCTGTTCACCCACCTGGCGCAGAAGCTGCCGGTGAGCCGCTGGCAACGCGACCTCACCGACTCCACCGTGCTGCGCAACATGGGCGTGGCTCTGGGCTACGCCGTGCTGGGCTACGACAGCCTGCTGCGCGGCCTGGACAAGCTGGAGCTGCACCGCGAATCCCTGGCCGCCGATCTGGACAGCGCCTGGGAAGTGCTGGCCGAAGCCATCCAGACCGTGATGCGCCGCTACGGCCTGCCCGAGCCGTACGAGCAGCTCAAGGCCTTCACCCGCGGCCAGCCGATGACGGCCGAGTTGATGCGTGGCTTCGTCGCCAAGCTCGACCTGCCGGCCGACGAAAAGACCCGCCTGCTGGCCATGACGCCGGGCAGCTACACCGGCAAGGCGGCCGAGCTGGCCAAGCGCGTCTAAGCCACGTCCAGCAACCCCACGCCCGAGGCCAACGCAGCCTCGCGCAGCGGGCCGTCGGTGGTGGCCAGCGGGCACTGCAAGCGCAGGGCCAGTTCCAGGTACGCGGCGTCATAGCTGCTCAGGCCAAACCGCAACGCCAGGCCCAGGATCTCGCTGGGCCGCACGGGCTGCCGGTCCACCTCGATCGGCAGCGAGCCGATCTGGGCCAGCACCTGCTGGGCCGTCTGCGCCGTGAGCCGCTGTTTCAGGCAAGCGGTGCGCAGCACATTACACAGCTCCAGCTCCCACAGGGCGGGCACCAGCGCGCGGTCGTCCTGCAGGCGTTCAGCCACGGCTTCGGTGTAGGGCGACGCCTGGTTCTCGATGAACCAGCCGCACACCACGGAGTTGTCCAGCACGAACGGCATCGGCCAATCCTCAATCGCGCCCAGCGGCGATCAGGTCCTTCACGTCACCCTCCAGCCGCACGCCCTGCCGCAGCACCTTGAGCGCGGCAAACGTGGCCTGCACCTGCTGCTTCTGGCTGACGGCCGCACGCTTGCCCGTGGCCATGGGCACCAACCGCGCCACGGCCTGGCCACGGCGGGTGATCGTCACTTGTTCGCCCTGTTCGACCTCCACCAGCAGCTCCGAAAATCGGGTCTTGGCCTCATAGACTGCCATTTCCTTCATGGTGAACCCTTCCCACGAGTTGGTTAACCCGATCATACCAAGCTGCTTTCTACAATCACCGCCATGCCAGCCTTTCTCGACGCCCTGCAGCGGGCCACCCACAAGCACCAATCCCTGCTCTGCGTGGGCCTCGACCCGGAACCGGCCAAGTTCCCCGCGCCCTGGCAGGGCGATGCCAGCCGGCTGTATGACTTCTGCGCCGGCATCGTCGATGTCACCAAAGACCTGGTGTGCGCCTACAAACCCCAGATCGCCTACTTTGCTGCGCACAGCGGTGGTGAGGCGCAGCTGGAACGGCTGATGGCGCACATCAAGCGCGTGGCGCCCGATGTGCCCATCATCCTGGACGCCAAGCGCGGCGACATCGGCGCCACCGCCGAGCAGTACGCCAAAGAAGCCTTCGAGCGCTACCAGGCCGATGCCGTAACGCTGTCGCCCTTCATGGGCTTTGACTCCATCGAGCCTTACCTGCGTTACCCCGGCAAGGGCGCCATCTTGCTGTGCCGCACCTCCAACAAGGGTGGGGATGACTGGCAGATGCAGCGCCTGGCCGATGTGCCCGGGCAGCCGCGCCTGTTTGAACACCTGGCCGCGCTGGCGCAGACGCAGTGGAACCAGAACGGCCAGCTCGGCCTGGTGGTGGGCGCCACCTACCCGGCCGAGATCGCCAAGGTGCGCGAACTGGCGCCGACGCTGCCGCTGCTGATCCCCGGCGTGGGTGCGCAGGGCGGCGATGCGTTGGCCACGGTACAGGCCGGCTTGAAACGTGACGCCAGCGGCGCCACCACCGGCCCGATCATCGTCAACTCGTCGCGTGCCGTGCTGTATGCGAGCAGCGGCGCCGATTGGCAGGAAGCCGCCCGCCGCGTGGCGCTGACCACGCGCGACACGCTGAACCAAGCCGCCCGGGGATGAGCAACCGGCGCGAGTGGCTGCTGAGCGCCGCTGCGCTGGGGCTGCCCATCGCGCCGGCGTTGGCCCTGGAGGGCGACGAGCGCGTGCTGCGCTACGCCCTGCCCACCGCCGAGACCGGCTTTGACCCGCAGAAGATCAGCGACGTCTACTCGATCACCATCACGGCGCACATCTTCGAGTCGCTGTACGACTTCGATCACCTCGCGCGCCCCTACAAGGTCAAGCCGCTGCTGGCCGACGGCCTGCCCGACGAAGCGGAAAATTTCACCCGCTTCACGGTGCACCTGAAGCGCGGCGTCTACTTCCAGGATGACCCGGCCTTTGGCGGCCAGCGCCGCGAGATGACGGCCGACGATGTGGTCTACACCTTCAAGCGCCTGTATGACCCGGCCACGCAGAGCAACTCGGTGGCGCAGTTTGAAGAACTGGGCGTGATCGGCCTGCAGGCGCTGCGCGACGAAGCCCTCAAGGACGGCAAGCCGTTCGACTACGCCCGCCCGGTGGACGGCCTGCGCGCCCTTGACCGCTACACGCTGCAATTCCGCCTGCGCGAGCCGCGCCCCCGCTTCGTCTTCGGCCTCACCCACCCCGGCAACTGGGGCGTGATGGCGCGCGAAGTGGTGCAGCGCTATGGCGACAAGATCATCGAGCACCCGGTGGGCACCGGCCCCTTCGTGTTGAAGGCATGGCGTCGCTCCTCACGCATCGTGCTGGCCCGCAACCCCGGTTACCGCGAACGCTTCTACGACGCCGAACCCAATGCCGACGATGCCGAAGGCCAGGCCTGGCTGGCGCGCTTCAAAGGCCGTCGCCTGCCCATGCTCGACCGCGTGGAAGTCTCGATCATCGAAGAGGCCCAGCCGCGCTGGCTGGCCTTCCTGAACGCCGAGCAAGACCTGCTGGAAAAGCTGCCCAACGACTTTGTCGGCCAGGCCATCCCCGGCGGCCAGCTCGCACCGCATCTGGCCAAGCGCGGCATCCAGAAGTACCGCGTGCCGGCGGCCGATGTGACGGTGACCGTCTACAACATGGACCACCCCATGGTGGGCGGCCTTGCCCCCGAGCGTGTGGCCCTGCGCCGCGCCATCAACCTCGCGCTGGACATCCCGCGCGAGATCCGCCTGGCCCGCCGCGGCGAGGCCATCCCGGCGCAGGGCCCGCTGCAGCCGGGTGTTTCAGGCTACGACGCCGCGCTGCGCAGCGAAGCCGGCCAATGCGACCCGGCCCGCGCCAAGGCCCTGCTCGATCTGTACGGCTACGTGGACCGCAACGGCGACGGCTGGCGCGAGCGTCCCGATGGCTCGCCGCTGGTGCTGGAGGTGCTGACGCAGAGCGACCAGACAAGCCGCCAATCGGATGAGGTGTTCAAGAAGAGCCTCGATGCCGTGGGCATCCGCCTGCAGCTGAAGGTGGGCCAGTGGTCAGAGAACCTCAAGGCCACGCGTGCCGGCAAGTTCATGTTGTGGCGCGTGGGTTCCAGCGCCGGCTCGCCCGATGGGCAGGATGGCCTGGAATGGGCCTACAGCCCTTCCATCAACAAAAACAACCTGGCCCGCTTCTCGTTGCCGGCGTTTGATGCGGTGTACGAGCGCCTGCAAGGCCTGCCCGACGGCCCCGAGCGCAACGCCCAGTTCCGCGAAGCCACCAAGCTGCTGCTGGCCTACGCACCCTACCGCTTTCATGTGCACCGCATCGTCACTGACCTGGCGCACCCCTGGGTGGTCGGCTACCGCAAGCCGATGTGCTGGCTGAACTGGTGGGCGTATGTGGATGTGGTGCCGCGGCAAGAGCGCCACGCTCTGACTCCCTCTCCCTCTGGGAGAGGGTGGGGGTGAGGGCGGGTTTTCGCAAGCGACTCGCTGCCTGCCCGCCCCTCTCCCCTGCCCTCTCCCCACAGGGGCGAGGGAGAACCCCGTCTCACTCCTCGGCGCTGTCCTCATCCTCGTCCGAAGCCGCCTTGCGCACCCGCGCTTCCAGCGGCGCCCGCAGCGTTTGCACCGATTCCAGCAGCCGGTCCACCGGCTCGGCCCGGTCGAATCGCAGCGCGGGCATCGGCAGCGTGCCCAGGTAGAGCTGGGTAGACCAGCGCTCGGTCGTGCGATGCTGCATCGTCAGATAGACCGAGCTGCCCACCACCGCCAGCAGCACAAAGGCCGTGTTCAACGCCCCCAGCGCCCGGCCGCGCGGTGCCGGCAACACCAGCCGCAGGTGCGCCCATAACAGGGCCAGCATCAGCGCCGTCTGCACCCAGGTGCCCAGCTCGGCGATCCAGGGCCAGTCGAGGCTGGCGGCCAATTGCGGCATCAGCCACTCCATCACCGTCATCGCCAGCAAGCCGGGGGCAGCCACCGAGAGGTGGCCCACAAAATCGAAGTGGTGGCGGAACACCTTGCTGCCCAGCGCCCACAAGGCGCACCAGAGCATCAGGCCCAACGGGGCACCCAGCGCGAAGGGCAGCCAGTCAGACACCTCGGCGCCGGGGTCGAGCCCGATCCAGAACTGCAGCGCCAACATCACCAGCCACACCAGCGCCACGCCGGCCGCCGGCCAGAAGCCCAGGCGCAGCCAACGGCCCGCCGGGGCGATCACCTCCTCGGGCGCCAGCGCCTCGCCCTGCCAGCGCACCCGCAACTGCGCGCTGCCCACGTGCAACGCCACCCCGCTGACCGACAGCGGCAACCGATCCCCCGTCACCAAATGCCGGTGGTCCACCCACAGGCCGTTGCGGGTGGCGCCCACGCTCAGGTGCAGCTGGCCGTTGTCATCAGGCTCGATGCGGGCGTGCTGCTCGGCCACCTGCGGGTCGTCGAGCACGATGGTGTTGTGCAGGCCGCGGCCCAGGGTGACGGGCCACTGGTGCACGTCCACGCTGCGCACCACCCGCTGGTCCCGGCCGATCCATTCGATCAGGGCGAGACGGTCTTCGGGGCGGTCCACGCGTAGCCCTCCAGGTAATGGCGCGCCAGCAGCAGCGCGTTGTCAAAGCTCACGCCATAGGCGTCGAAGCGGCCTTGCGCGCCGGCGGTCGATTGGTCGAGCGTGGCGGTGAGCACGCTCAGGTCATACAGGCCCGGCAGCTTCTTGTAGGCGCTCAAGCACACCAGGGCGCGCAGCGGCAGGCCGGCGCGATCGACCGTGTCTTCCTGGCATTGCGCGGCAGTGCGCTGGCGGTTGCTGCTGCCAAAAAATTCATTGGTGAAGCTGGCCGAGTAGCGCTGGGCAAAGCGCAGGGCACCGAGCTTGCGGCCGTCATAGGCCTCATGGCGGGCGGTGAGGTAGCCCGTGCTGAGGCTGCCGCTGATGAACACCCGACTGTCCATCTCGCAGTCGGAGCGCTCAAACTGCAGCCCACGCTCAGCCGTTGGCGAGCCCTGGCCCCAGCAGCGCAGGAAGGTTTCCTGCGGCACCGGGATCTGGTATTTGACATGGCCGGCGCTGCGCCACGGCTGGGCGATGAAGCGGCGGGTCAACTCGGCCTGGTGCGCCAGCAGCTGGCGGGTCACCTCGGGATAGGCCGGCGTCGTCATCGGCTTGGCCTGGCGGCCCTGCGCCAGCAAGGCCTGGGCAAACTGGGCCGGCACCAGGAAGCTCACCTGCTCGCCATCGCGCCGGGCGGCCACGTTGACGCCCACCAGTTGGCCGGCGTCATCCACCGCCGGGCCGCCGCTCATGCCGGCGCTGAGCGAGCCGCCAAAGAACAGCGTGGGAATGAAGCCGCGCTCGGCCAGCCCGTTGTACGAGCCCTCCATCACCGCGAAGCCCACATCCAGCGGGTTGCCCAGCGAGTAGATGCGCACACCGCGGGCGGGGGTATCGGCCCGGAAGCTCAGCGCCCCGCGGCCGGCAAAGGCCTTCGGGTTCACCGGCTTCAGCAGGGCCAGGTCATGGATCACATCGACCGCCAGCAACTGCAGCGGCCCCTGCTCGCCATCAGCGCCTGCGTAGACCAGCCGGTGGCGATCGGGCTGCAGCGCCACGTCGCTGACCACATGGAAGTTGGTGATCAGGTGCCCCTCTTCGCTGACGAGGAAGCCCGAACCCACCGAAGACTGGCTGTCCTGCGTCTTCAGCAGCGTGCGCACCTGCACCAGTCGGGCACGGGTGCGCTCGACGATGCGCTGGGCGGCGCTGGAGACCGGCGCTTCAGCAGCCGAGGCCGCAGCAGACGCCGCCGGGGCCGAGGCGGCGCCGGGCTGGGCCAGCGCCGTGCCGCACAGCAGGGCCAAGCCCCCAGCCAGGCCGGCGCTGCGAAGGAATGAATCAACACGCATCAGCCCATTCTAGGGAGCGCCAACCCCTTCACCGCCCACCCGAACGGCCCCAAGGCCCTGCCTAGAATCCCACGATGCCCCTTCTGTCCCCGGCCGCTGCGGCCGGGGACAGAAGGGGC
>Ga0209066_10001601_pt1 | contig 29580 bp, 25 predicted proteins | sample All_14_2_FD_187198 | JGI IMG/M metagenome (GOLD analysis project Ga0209066, IMG submission 187198) | Freshwater microbial communities in response to fracking from Pennsylvania, USA - Allegheny Zone_MetaG_DW_15 (SPAdes) (version 2) ...
GAGCAGCACCAGGGTGATGGCGATGATCGGTCCCGTGACCTCGGCCATCGCCTTCTCGGTGGCCTCGGCCGGCGTGAGGTGCGGCTCCGTCTCTAGAGTGTGCTCGACCGCCTCGACCACGACGATGGCGTCGTCGACCACGATGCCGATCGCCAGCACCAGCGCCAGCAGCGACACGGTGTTGAGCGAGAAGCCCATCATCTGCATCACCGCGAAGGTACCGATCAGCGCGACCGGCACGGCGACGATGGGGATCAGGGTCGCCCGCACGCTGCCCAGGAACAGGAAGACCACGACGGCCACCAGCACGAAGGCCTCGATCAGCGTCTTCACCACGCTCTTGATCGTGGCTTCGACGAACACCGTCGTGTCGTACATCACCTCGAAGGCGACGTCCTCGGGCAGCCGGTCCTGGAGGTCCTTCAGCACCTGGCGCACGCCCTCCGCGGTCTCGAGCGCGTTGGCGCCGGCCAGCTGGTAGACGTTGATGCCGGCCGCGGGCTTGCCGTTGTAGCGCGTGGTGACGTCGGCGTTGGCCGAGCCCAGCTCGACCCGGCCGATGTCGCGGATGCGCAGCAGGGCGCCGTCCGGGTTGGCGCGCACGGTGATGTTGGCGAACTCCTCGGGGGACGTCAGGCGACCCTTGGCGGTGATGTTGAGCTGGAAGTCCACGCCGTCGAGCAGCGGCGCGGCGCCGACCCGGCCGACCGCGGCCTGCATGTTCTTGGCCTCGATCGCCTTGACCACGTCCTGCGCGGTGATTCCGAGGCTCGACATGCGGTCGAGGTCGAGCCACACGCGCATGGCATAGTCGAGTCCGCCGAACAGGCCGGCCGAACCGACGCCGGGCACACGCTGCATCGCGTCGAGCACGTTGATGGTGGCGAAGTTCGACAGGAACAGCGCGTCGCGCGTGCCCTTGGGCGAATAGACGGCGACCACCTGCAGCAGCGCCGAGGACTGCTTGCGCACCAGCACGCCGTTGCGCTGCACCTCGTCGGGCAGCTGCGGCATGGCACGCAGGATGCGGTTGTTGACGTTGACCGTATGGTCCTGCGGGTTCGAGCCCACCTTGAAATAGACGCTGAGGGCATAGCTGCCGTCGCCGCCCGAGGTCGACCTCATCGAGATCATGTTCTCGACGCCGTTCACGTTGCGCTCGATGATCTGCGCCACGCTCTCCTCGACCACCTGGGCCGACGCGCCGGGATAGGTGGTCGTGACCGTCACCTCCGGCGGCACGATGTTGGGAAACTGCGCGATCGGCAGGCTGCCCAGCGCCAGCAGCCCGGCGATGGTCATGATCGCGGAGACGACGAAGGCGAGCCGCGGGCGGCGGATGAAGACGGCGGCGATACCCATGGGATCAGCGCTTCGGCTGGCCGGCGGCGGCCGGCGCGGCCTGCGCCTCGACCGCCATGCCCGCGCGCACCCGCTGCTGCCCCTGCACGATGACCCGGTCGCCCTCCTTGAGGCCGCCCGTCACGGCGACCATGCCGTCGCGCACGAAGTCGACGGTGATGCGGCGCTGCTCGACCACGCCCTTGCCGTCGACCACGTAGACGTAGCGGCCGGTCTGGTCGATCGCCATCGCGGCCTGCGGCACCACCATCACCTTGGCCGGTTCGTTGCCCTCGACGATCACCCGCACCGTCTGGCCGTCGGTCAGCAGCTCGTCGGCATTCTCGAATACCGCGCGCGCCATCTGGCCGTCGGTGGTGGGATCGACCGCCACGTCGATGAAATCGACCTTGCCCCTCTCGGGGTAGAGCTTGCCGTCGGCCAGGCGCAGCCGCACGGCCAGCGCCTCGCCCGTGCGCAGGTCGCGGCGCACGTTCAGCAGGTCCGCCTGCGGCACCGAGAACAGGGCCCGGATCTGGCGCTCGTTCACGATGGTCGCAAGCACCCCCGATTCCGGCCCGACGAGGTTGCCGGGCGCCACGCTGGCGCGGCCGATCAGGCCGGCGATGGGCGCCGTGATCTGGGTATAGGAAAGCTGCAGCTCGGCATCGTCGAGCTGCGCCTGGGCATCGTCGAGCGTGGCCTTGGCCTGCAGCTGCTCGGCCAGTCGCTGGTCGTAGGAGACCTGGGAGACGTTGCTGGTGCGCAGCAGCTCGGCGGCGCGCTTGAGCTGCGCGTCGGCGTTGATCAGCGCCGCCTGCGCACCGTCGCGCAGCGCCCGCTTCTGGTTCACGGCGATGCGGTAGGGAGTCGGATCGATGGTGAACAGGAGCTGGCCCTCCGTCACCTTGCTGCCGTCGGCAAACTCGCGCTTGCCCAGCACGCCCTTCACGCGTGCCCGCAGTTCGACCTTGTCGAACACGACCAGACGCCCGACATATTCCGACTGCGGCGCTAGCGTCCGCACCTCGACCGGCCGCACCAGCACCACCGGCGGCGCGTTGTCCGCGGCCCTGGTCTGGGCCTCCACGGGGAACGCGAAAGCGGTCGCGAGCAGGAGACCGGGCGCCAGCCGCCGCAGGCCGAGGGACAGGTGTCGAACACCACGCGGCCCATGTCTCATCGCTCAACTCCAGATCTCTGCCGAAGCCTGTGATCAACGGGCTTCCATACGTCACACAGCATACTGTCCCCGGGGGACACGTTTGCATGATCTATTCAATAACCTTTTGCAACGAGGCAGATCAAGCGAGTGATTTGGCCGACGGACCGGAAGGCCCGGCGGCACCGATCTGCCTGTGTTCCAATCTGCCACTCATCCGCCGCGAAGATCGGGACCCGGCGCCGCCGGCAGCCGGATGCGGAAGGTACAGCCCGCTGCGCCGTCCAGGAGTTCCAGCCGGCCGCCACTGTCCCGCACGATGCCATAGGACACGGAAAGGCCCAACCCCGTCCCCTTCTCCGCCGACTTGGTCGTGAAGAAAGGCTCGAAGACCCTGTCGCGGAGCGCGGGAGGGATGCCCGGCCCGTTGTCCGACACGGCGATGATGACCTCGTCGCCAACCCGTTGCACTTCGATGCGGATCTCTCGCGTCTCGACCGAGAGCGCAGCCGTTGCATCCCGCGCATTGAGAAGCAGGTTGACGACGACCTGCTCGAGCAGCACCGGATGACACTTGACGAGCTGCGGCCCGTCCCCCGGTCGAAAGACGACATCGACCTGCGAATCACGCAGCTGATGACCGATCAATTGCAGTGCAGACCGGCAGGCCGCCGCAGCGTCGATCAGGGGAGGCTGGCCCTCCGGGACGCGGCCGAATATCCGCATATGGTCGATGATGGTCGCCGCGCGATCCACCTGTTCCACGACACGCTCGAGACGCTCTCTGACGAACAGGAAGGCGTCCGCAGACGCCATCGCGTGGGTGTCCGCGCGGTCACCGATATTCTGCAAGTCTTCGATCTCGAAGAGCGCCGATTGCGCCGCGATCTTGATGACGTTGAGCGGTTGGTTCAGCTCGTGCGCCATGCCGGTTGCCATTTCACCGAGGGTGATCAACTTGGACGACTGGATGATGTGGGCTTCTGACTTTATCCGTTGCGTGTCGTCGTATCCGAGAAGGGCGATCTCATCGCCACCCTGTCCCCGCTCCACTCGTGCGCCGGAAAATCTGAGGTAGGCCGGCGAGTAGTCACCGGCGGGAATGCGCAGCGTGAAATCGGCGCGCGCCTTGTCGCCTTCCAGGAAGCTCGTCAACGCCCCGCTGCCGTCGACCTCCGGTTCGAACACCAACGTGCCGTCACGAATGACGGGACCGAGGGATGCCGCGAAGGCGCTGTTGCAATAGAGGATCCGGCGATCCCGCGTCACCAGTGCCCCGAGCGCGAGGGGAGACCCGAAGATCGCGGAGAGGACGCGCCGCTCTCCTTCTTGCCGGAGGACACGATCCCGGGCCTGCAGGCGACGGTAGCTCCGCCAGCCAACCACGAGCGATAGCAGGGAAAGCACCGCTCCGGCCGAGACCATGGCCCAGACGGTCCGGCGCCACTCGATCAGGAAGGGAGCCGGGTTGGTAACGGCAACGACATAGGCAGGAAACGTGGCCAGGCGCGATGACGAGCTGAGGGTATTGGACGGCAGGCCCAGATCAACGGTGGCGGCGGACAGCGAGCCGATACTGTTGCCGGGGCCCATCGGCGGAAAGATGCGTGTCCCAAGCGGGGCGTCATCGGACGTGGCCGCGAGCAACACGCCGTCGTCGCGAACGAGATAGGCGGCATCGCCATCGCGCAGGTCGCCCCCCTGATGCCGACGCAGCATGCGACGAAACTGAGAGGCGAAGTAGGGAGCGCCGATACCGGTTATCACGACCCCGAGCTTGGCACCGGTATTCCTCTGGACGTCCTTGGCCAGGTAGAACGTCCACCTCCCGGTCCCTCTGTTTCGAACGGCCTTGCCGAGCGAAATCGGAGGCTGATTCGCGCTCATCTGCTCGATGAAGTAGTCGCGATCCGCCAGATTGATGAGTGGAGGAGGATAGCTGCGCGAATAGTTCAGTAGGGTGCCGTCGGCGGCGATGAAGGTCGCGACATCGATCGTCGGCAACTTCGCGGTACGCTCGACCAGCCGATCGTAGAAGTTCCGGTTGGACACCACTTTCCGGTAGTGCTCCTCGGTCCCAACACCCTCCTCGGCGATCCAGTCGAGCATGGAGTCCATCACCAGCTGATTGACCGTCAGGCTTTGGTCGGCGATCTCCGCCATGACCAAGGACAGGTGCCCGGTGGACCGCTCGGCGTTGCCAAGGCTCGATACGTACTGCTGCCATAGAAAGGCGAAGACGAGCGACCATATGGCGAGTACCACAACTGCAGATCCCGCTGCCACCCGGAGCGCGGAGTGGGGTTCGGACCTGGTGACCATCTCGCTATGCGCCTTTGACGAGCGAGGGCGTGGCAAGCAAAGGCACTCTCGAAAGTCGATAAATCATCGAGGATGTCGCAAGCGCTCTTTCACGGCCGATGCTGATATTTCAGGTTCGCCCAACGATGCAAGTGGCATTCCCAACCCTTTGTCCAGCACTCCGCGTCCACGACGAAAGAAAACTGTCCCACTTTGGTTCTTCCGGTTCGTTGCCGTATCGCCCGCGGACCATAATTTCCTTGATCTACTGCCTCTGCCGATGCGTATAGCGGTTCGGGATCGGCAAAACTCGGGGAAAATTCATGACGGCTTGCGAGGGAGGCTCACCTCGCCTCGGCATCAAGGTATTGCTCGTCGAAGACGACCAACCCACACTCGAATTGCTTTCTTTGTACTTGCGTCGGCTTTATCGCATAAAGGCTTTCTCCAGCGGAGAAGAGGGACTTCACGCTTTGTGCACCGACGACGATATCACGGTCATCGTGACGGACCTGCGTATGCCCGGCGTGAATGGGTACGATATTCTTCGCTTTGCCGCCGGACATGCGCAGCGCACGGGTAGGATGATTCCGGCGATCGTTCTCACCGGCCACGGCACGCCGGAGGACGAACGGCAGGCCAGGTCGATCGGCGTGATGCACTTTCAACGCAAACCCATAGATTTGCGGCAGTTGCGGCAAGCGATCGAAATGTGCAGCAAACCCATAAGTGCTCCGAACCTCGGGCGAGCCACCGCGGGTTGAGCGGGCGAGAATGCGAATCGCGGCTGCAGTACCAGGCGAGAAACTCGATGTGCTCATCGTCGACGACGACGAGGCCAGTCTCGTCGATTTGACCGCAAGCCTGAGACGGGCCGGGCTGACTTGTGTCGGCGCCAGCACCGGGTGGAACGCTCTGGAATTCCTGCTGAAGGGCCCCGTTCCCTCCGTAATGGTCATCGACATCCGAATGCCTGAACTGGATGGCTTGGAACTGGCCCAGCGGCTTGGACGGATGGAGTTGGCAAAGCTGCCCGAGTTCGTCTTCATCAGCGGAAGCGCCGAACTCGGTCACGCCGTCGATGCCATCCGGCTCCGCGCCCGCGATCTGCTGACGAAGCCCATCGATCTTCGGCGGTTGATACAGGTCATACGGGACGTGAAGTTGGAGCGGCAGGCGCATTCCCTCCTCAAGATCGCGCCCTCCCGGCAAGCCTCGCCGGTGGACGCGAAACCCGATGCCGGCACGCAACCGGGACATGTCGACGTCGAAGCCATGTCGATCGTCGTATTGAACAGTCTCAGGAAGCTGCGGCGCGTCCGCAGCGAGAATCTGCCGGCGGGGCTGGCCGTCGAGGCGAGCTGGGAGATTCTCCTGGACCTCTATGTCAGCGAACTGCGCCACGAGCGCACTTCGCTGACCGCACTGGGGGGCTCGGCGGGCGTGCCGATGACTTCGGGTTTGCGGCGTATCCATGAACTGGAAAGCAAGGGCATGCTCGTGCGAACCCCGGACGAGAAGGACAGGCGCCGGGCTGCCGTGCATCTCACCAACAAGGGACGCGAGACGGTTCGGTCGTTCATTCGCTCCTACGTCGTCTTTTCGAGCGAGTCCAATGCGCCGCCGCGACCCGCCGGGTGAGCACCCCTTGCGCACCAGCATTTGGCCGTGAAAGTCGATCCCGATCGATTTCCGGGTTTCGATCGAGAGAATGCGATGGCCGGCAATGTGGGAAACCGGCCATCGCGGCACTCGACGGAGCCACGAACGATGTGGGAAAGCGAGGCTCCAGCCAGGTCAGGGGTGGTGGGTATCACGCCACTGACGTTTCTCGTCTAGAGGCCACCCACTCGAAGTTCGACATGGATCGCAACCACTTCGGCGGCTTCGCCGTCCTAGCCCCCCGGGGGAAGACTGTCGAGAGCACCGGACCGACTTCGCCTTGCCAGGAGCCAAGCCGGCAATTGCGAAGCACCCGTCGCGAAGAGCCCGGTCATCGGCAAACTGGTGATTTTTGGTCCCTTCGGAAGGAGGACGGGTGTGATGCGCTCGCTCTATTGTGGCATGAGATAGCAACGAGCGAATCAGATGGTTTGCATACAGGGGCACGGTCGCCCCAATTATCTGAAAAGAATGCCGATCATCCATAGGGCTTTGGCACAAACGCTTCCTGTATTCTGGAGTTACGGCATCCTGGGCAATAACGCACGTTCGGGGCCGGCTCGGGAGGTCGCCGACTGGCTGGAGCCGAGAGCGATACAGAATGTAGGTCGGCCGATCGACTTTTTCGTCCATGTCTCGAGGCAGCAATATGTGGAAGACCGGCGGCGGCTGGATCCCGGCTGGCAGAATGCATGAGCGTTCCGCGTCTGCAGGAGAATCGGATTTCCAATGGAAAAGCCTGCCTGGCGCCGGCTACGAGCAAAGACAGAATTCAGTGCTTCGTGAAGCCCCCCGTGCGCCACGTCATCGACGCCGTGATCGCCACGAGCGCGAAGGCGGCCAGGACGAACAGGCTGCCGGCCACCGCCTCGACGAAGGCCGGGCCCATCCGGTTGGCGCTGCCGGAGAGGCCGAGGCGCCAGGACAGGGTCGATGAGGCGGCGGAGACGCCGATGCAGCTTCCCAACACCCTGCCGAGATTGACCAGTCCGCCAGCCGACGAGGCGTGGCCCCTGGGCGCGGCATCGATGGTGGCATGGCTGTTGGGCGCCAGGAACAGGCCGAGCCCGGCACCGAACGCCGCGAGCGCGGCGAGGCGCACCACCAGCCGGTCGGGCCCGAAGGCGATCGCCACGAGAGCGAGGGTCGCCGCCAGACACAGCACCAAGCCGGCGATGCCGACCCGCCGCGCGGTGAACCGTGTGGCGAGACGCGCGGCGAGCGGGGCGACCAGCCCGAGCAGCACGGGAATGGTCGCGAGTTTCAACCCCGCCACGTGCGCCCTGTTGTCGAGCCCCTTCACGAAGGCGAAGGACATCAGGAACAGCATGCCGTACAGCAGCGCATAACCCATCACCACGCCGACGAAGCCCGCCGAGAAGTCGCGCGAGCGGAACAGCTCGATATCGACGACCGGCCAGCGCGACTTCTTCTCGCGGCGCAGGAACAGCACGAGGCACAGGAGCGACGCGGCCACGCTGCCCAGCATCGCGGGCGAGGCGAGCGGCCACACGGACACCTGCGTCAGCGCGAGGACGCCCAGTCCCACCGCCGGGACCAGCAGCACCGCGCCGGCGAGATCGAAGGTCTCGTCCCGTTTGATGTCTTCCGCGCGCGACCGCGGCAGGACCAGCCAGCCCAGCCCGAAGGCCAGCAGGCCGAAGGGAACGGCCGCCCAGAAGATCCAGCGCCAGCCCAAGAGTTCGAGCAGGAAACCACCGACGATCGGCCCGGTGCTGACGCCCACCGCCTGCGCCGTGGTGAACCAGCCGATGGCATGGGGCCGCCTGTCCGCCGGCACCGCGGTCACCAGGATGGTCATGCTGTTGGCGCCCAGGAGGCCGCCGCCCACGCCCTGCAGCGCCCGCAGCGCCACGAGCTGGTCCAGCGTCTCGGCCCAGCCGCAGAGCAGCGAGGCCAGAGTGAACAGCGCGAACCCCAGGAGATAGGGCAGCTTGCGCCCCATCATCTCGGAAACCCGGCCCGATACGGCGAGGCTGGCGGCAAAGGCCAGCAGGTAGGAGATGGCCACCCAGCGCACCGCGTCGACCCGCACGTCGAACGCCTCTGCCAGTCGCGGCAGCGCCAGCTGCACGATGCTGGCATCGAGCTGCCCGATGAAGGCGCCGGCGCAGGTGACCGCGACGATCAATCCCGGATGGATCGCGAGTCGTTCGAGGGCGCGCAGCGGCGGCGGTTCGAGTGTACGCATCGACGATCGTGTGTAACCGTCCGTCGTCCCATGATGAAGGAGTCTCATGGCCGCATGGCCGGTCCCCGTCTATCCACCATGATGCGAATGTGCGATCCTGCGGCGTGGGCAGCATCCTTCCGCATCGCCTTGCAGCGGTCGCCATCGCGGCATTCGCCGGCCTGAGCGGCTGTATGTCACCCCCTCCAGATTTGCATGTTCCCGAAGGAGCGCCTCTCCTGTTCCGGGCGAAGGTCGAAGGCGTCGTCATCTACGAGTGCCAGGGCGTTGATCCCAATGTCTGGACCTATCGTGGAACCGACGCGACCCTGTTCGATGAACGATCACGACGGATCGGCGTTCATGATTTCTACCTTGCGCGCGCCGCGAAGGCCTCCTGGGCGCTCGAGGATGGCAGCAGCGTATCCGGAGAGATAACCCAGAAGACGATGGATCAGAAGGACAGGGAAATTCCGTCTTTTCTGTTCGCCATACGCACCCATGCCGGTGCCGGAGCGCTCTCCAAGGTCGAAAGCATTCGGCAAATAGAACCCAAGGGCGGCATTCCACCGACAGGCATCTGCTCTCCAATGAACGCAATATTGCGTGTGCCTTTCACGGCGATGCTTCAGTTTTATGGGGCAGGCGCGCCCGGGTGAAATGTCCGGCGGGCGGAATGACGATGCACGCGAAGATTGCGACGCCCCTCCTCTATCGATAGCACTGGCAGTCGAAACCAACGCACCGACGGCCCGGCCGGACGAGAAAGCGGGAATGAAAAGAGGAAACGCGTCGTGACGTCGCCGGACACGAGCAGGGGCATCCGGCGGCAGGCCATCATCATCGTGGCGACCCTGGCGACCGCCTATGTCGCCAGCCATTTCTTCCGCGCGGCCAACGTCACGATCGGACTCGACCTGATGCGTGACCTCGGCATCGGGCCGGAAGCACTGGGCGCCCTCACCGGCGCGTTCTTCTTCGGCTTCTCGGCGATGCAGATCCCCTGTGGCTTCCTGTTCGACCGCTACGGGCCGCGTCGCACCGTGACGGGTATGCTGGTGGTCGCCGTGATCGGTGCGACGCTGTTCACCCTCGCCTCGGGCTGGCCACAGCTGCTGGCGGGCCGCGCGCTGATGGGCGCCGGTTTCGGCGTCATGCTGATCGGCAGCATGGTGGTGATCTCGCGCTGGTTCCCGCCCGACCGGTTCGCGACGCTCGCGGGGATCGTCCTGTCCGTGGGATTGCTCGGCAACCTGCTCGCCACCACGCCGCTCGCCTGGGGCACCGAACTGATCGGCTGGCGCGGCGTGTTCGGGCTGATGGTCGCCTTCACCGCGCTGACGGCGCTGGGCGTCTGGGTGATCGTGCGCGACGCGCCGCCCGGCCATCCCTTCCTCTACCGGAAGCCCGAGACCGCGGCCGAAATGATGCGAGGGCTGGGCGAGGTGCTGAAGAACCCGCAGCTCAAATTCATCATCGCCCTCAATTTCTGCAACTATGCCTGCACCTTCACCGTGCAGGGCCTGTGGGGCGGTCCGTTCCTGCGCGAGGTCCACGGGCTGAGCCGGGTCGAATCGGGAAACGTGCTGCTGGTGGCAGTGATCGCCTACCAGATCGGCATGCTGACCATCAGCCCGCTCGACCGCGTGTTCGACACCCGCAAGCGCATCGCCATCACGGGCACGCTGCTGATCGCCGCGATCCTGGCGACGCTCGCTCTGTGGTCGAAGGCGCCGCTCTGGGTCGCGGTGGGCGCCATCGTCGGCATCGGCTTCCTGAGCGCCTCCAGCACCATGGTGATGACCCATGGCCGCGGCATCTTCCCCGACCGGCTGATCGGCCGCGGCATAGCCACCATGAACACCAGCGTGATGCTGGGCGTCGCCTGCATGCAGACCTTGTCCGGCGTGATCGTCGGCGCCTTCGCGCCCCTGCCCGACGGCGCCCGCTCCGAGGAAGCCTACCGCACCCTGTTCGGCTTCATGGTCGTCGTGCTGCTGGTCGCGGTCACGGTCTATAGCCGCGGCCGTGACATCCGCCCCAGCGACGAGCTTCGTGCGCGGCAGGCGGCGCTGAAGGGCTAGGCCAGGCCCAGCCCCATGCCGCCATCGACGCGCAGGATCTCGCCGGTGATGAACTGCGCCTCGTCGGAGGCGAGGAACAGCGCGGCGTAGGCGGTGTCATGGCCGGTGCCCATCTTGCCGCGCAGCGGCACCATGGCGTTGCGCTGGGCGCGGACCTCTTCCGTCGGGCGCCCGGTCGCCTGGGCCATGCCGGTGATGGCCATCGGCGTGTCCATGAAGCCCATCATGATGGCGTTGGCGCGCACGCCGTAGCGTGCGTTGGACTGCGCCACATGGGTCGTGAGCCGGTTCACGGCCGCCTTCGAAATCTCGTAGGCCATCTGCGTCGCGCCGCTGGTGGCGGCGAGCGAGGAGATGTTGACGATCGAGCCGGCTTTCTGCGCCCGCATCACCGGGATGGCCGCCTTGATCGTGTGCCACATGCCCTTGAGATTGACGTCCATGATGCGGTCGAGCACCCGCTCCTCGATGCGATGGGCGGGCGCGTCGCCGCCGCCGCCGATGCCGACATTGTTGATCAGGATGTCCACGCGGCCGTAGCGCGACATCGCCAGCTTGATGATGCGGTCGCAGTCGTCGGCGACCGTGATGTCGGCCTCCATCGACGAGACGACGGCGCCGGTCGAGGAGATGTCCTTGGCCGTCTTCTCCGCGCGTTCGCCGCTACGGTCGACGCACAGTACCGTGGCGCCCTCGCGCGCCAGCAGGCCGGCGATCGCCGTGCCGTTGCCGATCGTCTCGCCCGGAGTCTGCCCGGCACCGACGACAACGGCTATCTTTCCCTCGACGCGCTTGCTCATGAAGTCTTCCTCTGCGACAGCATCTCGACATGTTCCGTCAGGTGCCGGTGGAAATGACCGATCGCCTGCTCGTAACGACCGAAGGTGAAATGGGTGTTGGCGCCCGACGCCAGCCCGGCCTGGATCTCGCGGGCGGCGTGGCGATCTTCGAGGATGCCGCTCTCCTGCACGAAATTGGCGTCCTTGCGCGCCTGCTCGATGTCGAGCGGCTTGCCGTTCTTGATGCGCGGCGCCAGCTGGTAGACGACCCAATGCGTCTCCGACGGCGAGACCGGCTCGAGGATGATCAGGATCGCGTGGCTCGACAGCACGCTGACATGGGTGTTGGGGAAGAGCTGGTGGACGTCGGTGATGCGTCCCTGCGTGCTCCACTCCTCCCGCGGCACGCTGCGCAGCTTCTCGATGCGGCGGAACGGGAAGACGATGCGCGAATTGCGGCCGTGCAGCTCGACCACGTTCAGATTGTCGTAGCCGTACGGATAGAAGGACTGATTGTGCAGTGCCTTGATGTGGTAGCCCTCCATCGAGGTCTCGCCCAGCACCTTCCAGTTCGCCGTGTCGTCGAACTCGATCTTGTTGAACAGCACGTAATCGTCGGTCAGTACCTCGGGCAGATCGCCGAGCGGCCCGTCCGACAGCGGCTCGTCCTGGGTCACGAAGACGATGCCGTTCCGCTCCTGCACGGCGGCCACCGGCACCAGCCCGTGCGCCGCCCTGTCGAGACCGGGAAAACCGTCCTCGCCCGGGATGTGGCGCAGCGCGCCGTCGAGCCCGTAGGTCCAGGCGTGATAGGGGCAGGCGAAGGCGCGCTTGCAGCCCTCGCCCTCTTCCAGCTTCATGCCGCGGTGGCGACAGGCATTGCGGAAGCCGCGCACGACGCCGTCGGTCCCACGCACCACCAGCAACGGCGTGCCGACCGTCGTGCGCGCGATGTAGGAGCCGGGCTCCGGCAGCGCCGCCGACGGGCAGAAGGCCATCGGTACGCGGCGCAGCACCTCGATCTCGGCCGCAAAGCGCTCGGGCGAATGATAGTTCTCGACCGGCTCGCGCCAGACTTCGGTTCCCTTGTCCGTCGTCTTCCCGTCGATGTGGGCGAGGATGCGATCGATGAGGTCGGTCTCGTTCAGCAGCGCCGTCATTCTTGGTTGTTTCCTCTGCAAGCGGGCGGGCGATACTAGCCGCATGCCGTCGCGTGCAACAAACGCCCGAGCCGCGCTGCGAGACGCACACGAGGCCGTGCAACGCCCTACCAGCGCTCGCGCGTCGGCTTGCCCGGGAGAGTCGCGGGGTCGGGCCAGGGAAGCTTCCCTTCCACGCCGTAATTGTGGCTGGGCGTCACCCGCGCGGGATCGTCGAGGCTGCCGGCCGCGAGGGCAATGTCTTCGCGACCGTCATAGGTCAGCGCGAGCGCTGTGCCGCAGAGGGCACAATGGCTGCGCATCGCGATGGGCGAGGAGCGAAACGGCGTGACCGCCGCGCCCTGCCAGATGATCTCGCTGCGACCGAACCACACCAGCGTCGCGAAGGCGGCCCCCGTCCATCGGCGGCACATGCCGCAATGGCAATGATGCACGTTCCTCGGCGGTGCCAGCGCCCGCCACGTGACGGCACCGCACAGACAACGTCCGGAAAGGTCTGCGCTCGACTGCCTTGCACCCAATGGATCCTCCCAAGAACGGCGGCCCCGCTTCGTTCGATGCAGAACGCAGGAGACGGCGTTCCGGCTGGCGCGGATCGTGCTACCGATTCGTGACGAACTGCGGGGGCAGAACGGACATGACCAGAGACACAGGCAGACTCGTGCACCGGCTGGACTTCCTCGAGGCCGAACTGTCCCGCATGGGCGATGCGGCGAGCGATGCGGAACGGGATCTGCGCAAGAACCCGACCGACCAGGAAGCGCGCGACCGGCTTTCTGCGATCTACGATCTCGCGCGCAGCGTCTGGCACTCGATCCAGGAACTCCGACGCGACCTGCAGGCGTCTCCGGGCTAACGGAAGAAGGGCCCGATCGGAGACCGGGCCCTTCATCGCTGGCATCAGGCCGCGGTCGAGGCGTTCTTGCCCGACGACCGGCCGGTCTCGCGTTCCTTCACCCGGATGTTGTTCTGGACATCCTTCACGCCGCTCACCCGTTCGATCATGTCTTCGGCGTGACGCTTGGCCAGGCGATCGGTCACGGTGCCGGAAAGAGTCACCTCGCCGTTCTTGACCTGGACCTCGATTTCACCGGCATCGAGCATCGGATCGTCGGTGAGGCAATCGCACACATCCTCGCGAATGCGGTCGTCGGACCGGGTGTAGCCCTTGGGGCCCTTGCCGCGATGCTGCTCCTGCCCCGACGCGCCGATCCCATAACCTCCGCCCATGCCGGCATGTTCGCTGCCATAGCGGCCGGCACCACCCGGTCGACCGCCGAACCAGCCGCTGCGTCCCTGATCGCGGTCGTAGCGCCCCATGCCCTGGGAATGGCTGCCCCCCATCTCGTCGCTCATGCTCCCGAGGGAGCCGCCGCGACCCGTGTAGCGGTCGCCGCCATGACCAGGGCCCTGGGCGTAGCCATAGCCCCGCGCCCCGCCGGCCAGGCCGCCCGAGGACATGTCGTCCTGTTCGTAGTTGCCGCGACCGTAGGAGGAGCCGCCGCCGTAGCCGTATTCGCTCCCGCGGCGGCCGCCCGGCGCGTAGTGGTAGATGTCGCCGCGCTCGCCTTCGTAGCCGCCAGAGCGGCTCTCGTCGTCGCGGCCCCTGCCGCCATGCGACCGGCCGCGATCCTCGTCCTCGTCATCGTAGGCGCGGCGACCGGCGCGGTTGCTCGACATCGAATCGCGGTGCGAGCCGCGATCGTCGCGCGAGCCTTGGTTGCGGAAGCGATAGTCGTCGTCGTGGCGTGCCATTGAATTCCTCCGTGGGGTGAGGCCGGCCTCTCTCCTCCGCCGGCACGGGAGGAATGCACCCGGTCCCCTCCAGTTGCCGGCACGGCAACCGATCGGGCGGCGCGGGCATTGAGGGCAGGCAGGAGAGCCACACGTTTCGTTGGCGATGGTCGAACGCTTCGTCCCTGGCGTCTCTTGCGGAAAGCCCGCACCCTTCGTCCATCCGACAATGTGCAAAGGGGGTCGCGGGCTTTCTTTTGGCCATTCGCGGGAATGCGCAGCCAAGACGCGATTGTTGCGTTGGGCGCTGAACCGTCGAGGAGGAGTCATGGCCAAGTATTCCCGAAGCGCGAGCAAGGACGTCGAAAGCGCGATGGAGCGTCGCAAGAAGGGCACGCTGAAGAGCGGCCCGGGCGGCAAGGGCGGCACGGTGAAGAGCCGCAAGCAGGCCATCGCCATCGGCCTGTCCGAGGCACGGGCCAAAGGCAAGAAGGTGCCGGCGAAGAAGAAGACCGCCGCCAGGAAGAAGTCGACGGCCAAGCGGAAGACCGCGAAGCGCAAGACGACAGCGAAGCGCAAGAAGAAGGCCTGAGCGAGTCCTACGCGCGGCCCAACAGGCGCACGATCCGGGACGGCCGGGCCTCCTGCACCAGCTGATCGAACGAACAGTCGCGGGGCGCCTTGTCAGGGCGCCAGCGCAGGAAGCCGGTGCCGTGACGAAAGCGCCGCCCGGTCACGTGGTCGTACTGCACTTCGGCCACGAGCTCCGGCTTCAGCGCCACCCACTCGGCCGTGCGTTCCGTCGACCAGCGGCTGGGACCGCCCGGCGCATCGCCGGTGAAGCCCGCTCCCTTCAACCCTTCCAGCTGCGCCGTCAGCGCCGGCCGATCGAGACCGCCGAGCGCGGAGGTGAAGCCCACGTGATCGAGCAGGCCCGCCTCGTTGTAGAGGCCGAGCAGCAGCGAGCCGACTTCCCTGCGGCCACCCTTCCGCGCCGTCGCATAACGAAAGCCGCCGACCACGCAGTCGGCGCTGCGCAGGTTCTTGATCTTGAGCATCGCTCGCTCGCCGGCTTTGTAGGGTTCGTCGAGACGTTTCGCGACGACGCCGTCGAGGGCACCGCCGCCGGCCCGGCGGAGCCATTTGCGGGCGTCGCCGAGCCGCACCGTCTTCGGCGAGAGACGCAGCCCGTCTGTCTCGCCCCGGGTGGCGAAGAAGCGTTCGAGCGCGGCGCGGCGATCGGACAGGGGCCGCGGTCGCAGATCCCGCCCCTTCTCATCCTCCAGGAGATCGAAGGCGATCAGCAGCGACGGCGTCTCTTCGGCGAGGCGCCGGATGCGGCTGGCCGCCGGATGCAGCCGCATCTGCAGCGCCTCGAAGGACAGGCTCTTGCCAACTTGGATGACCAGCTCGCCGTCGAGCACGAATTGCTCGTGCTTCAGGCGCGAGAGGGCCGCGATCACCTCGGGAAAATAGCGCGCGAGGCTCTTGCCCGACCGGCCCAGCAGTTCGATCTCATCGCCGTCGCGGCGCGCCAGGCAGCGGAAGCCGTCCCATTTGGGTTCGAACTGCCAGCCCTTGCCCTCGGGCAGGTCGTGGACCTGCCGGGCTTCCATCGTCGCGGCGCCCGTACGGGCCACGTCACACCGCGATGTCGGCGATCACCGGCAGGTGATCGGAAAGCTCGCGCGCGCGATGGTCGATGCAGCTGCCGATCAGGGCCGAGGCGGGGAACAGATAGATGCGGTCGAGCTCGAACAGCGGCAGCCGGGCCGGAAAGGTGCGGTGGCGGCTGAAGCCCGGCAGCGCGCGTCCGAGGCTGCGACGCACCGAGCCGGCCCACAGCCAGTCGTTGAAGTCGCCAAGCGCCACGGTCGGCCGGTCGAGCCGGCCCAGCATCTTCAGGAGCGCGAGCGCCTGGCTGCGCCGCTCGCGCAAGGCGAGGCCGAGATGGGTGGCGATCACGCGCAAGGGTCCGAAGGGGGTCGCGACGTCGGTACAGATCGCCCGGCGCGGTTCGCGCTCCGGATAGGAGAGATCGTGGATCTGCGTGTTCTCGAGCGGCCACCGGCTGATCAGCGCCTGGCCATATTCGCCGTCGGCGGTCACCACGGTCCTGGCACCGATTCCGTGCGCGCCCAGCGCGGCCTGCAGCACGTCGAAGGGGTTGCCCACATGGGCCCGAACGCTCCGCGAATCGATCTCCTGCAGCGCCACGATGTCGGGCGCGTGGCTCTTCACCAGGGCGATCACGCGATCGAGATCGAAACGCGGATTGCGACCGAAGGCGCCATGGATGTTCCAGGTCATCAGGCGGACGGAATTCAAGACGTGCGTGCCCCGAGCCGCGACACGATCGACTGGGCCGCGAAGGAGAGGCCGATCCAGCCGGCGACGCACAACACCAGCACGCCGATCTGGCCGGCGCTGGGATCGGCCACGACCTTGGCAATCCGGTCTCCCATCAGGGCGATCGCCGCGATACCGGGTCCCATGCCGATCAGCGTACCGAGCACGAAATCGACGAAGCGGATCGAGGCTGCACCCGCGGCGAGGTTGATGAGGGAGAACGGCGCCACCGGTACGACGCGCAGCGCGACCACCGCCAGCAGGCCGCGGCGCTGCAGCCGCTCGCGCAGACGGTCCCAACGCTTGCCGAGCAAACGCCGCGGCACCCCCTGGCCGAAGCGGGCACCGATCGCGAACATGAGGCCCGCGCTCGCCGCCACGCCCGCCGTGGCATAGAGCATGCCCCACCACGGACCGAACACCGCCGCCGTCGCCAGGATCAGGATGGTGACGGGAAAAGCCACCGCGCCGCCCAGCAGGAACAGGCCGACGACCAGGCCGAGGGCCCAGGGTTCACCTTCGGAGCCTTCGAGCAGTTCGCGAATCCGATCGGGCTGCGCCAGCTCCTTCAGGCCGGTGAACTGCCAGGCGAGGGTGAGCAGCACGATCAGCGCGAGGGCGCCCGCCACCAGGAGGCCGGGTTTTCCGAGGAGCCCCTCCTCCCCGGCCCTCTCGCTGCTGGGTGCGGCCTCGAGCTCGCGCTTGCGCGCCGCCCGCCGGTCCTCGCGCTTGGCCAGGCGGCGCCCGACGGTGCGACTGCCATGGAACAACAGGCGTGGCAGCAAGCGGCCCGCCAGCCGGCCGAGCCGCAGCGGCCGCGCCGGGTCGGCGATTCGTTCGGCGAGGCGCGCGAAGACGGTGCGATCGGGCTGCCCGTCGTCGATCGGCGTGAGACAATGGCCGTTACCGCAGAGGCGGTCGGCCACACGGACGATCGAGCCCTCGCGCGCCAGCGCCGTCGCGACTTCCTCGCCCGATACCCCGCAATGCTCGCCGAGAAGCCGATCGCGCAGTCGGGTGATCGTGGCGCGTTCGGAGTCCGTCGCCGCCTCGATCGCGAGGTCGCACTCGGTGTCGGCCCCCATCGAGCGGTTGTTGAGATTGGCCGAGCCCACCCGCAGGAACCAGTCGTCCAGCACCATGATCTTGGAATGGATCATCGTGTAGGTCGACTGGCCGTTCTTCTCGATCGACGGATAGACCAGACGCACGCGGTCGCCGCCGGCGGCCTTCACGGTGCGCCAGAAGCGGATGCGGCCGTTGCGCATGGTCCTCCGCTCGACGAAGGAATCATGGCTGCGCGGCGCGACCATCAGCACCTCCAGCTGCGGCCGCTCACGCAGGCGCTGGGCGAGCGCGGCGGCGACGACGCCCGAGGTCATGAACTGGTTTTCGATGTAGATCGTGCGCTCGGCGCGGGCGATGCTGTCGACGAACAGCGCCTCGGCCTCGCGCACTTCCTCTTCGCGATGATAGCGCGGCTGGGTGCGGGCGATCGCGATGTCGACGTCGGTGAAATCGGGCTTGACGCTTTCCGGCCACGGCTGCCCTTCGGGCCGGACCTCCGGTTCGCCGCCGTTGGCATGGCACCAGCGGGCCCGCGCGAGCAGAGCGAGCGCGCGCGCCGCTTCGCCGTCGACCATCACCTGGACGTCGTGGAACGGTCGGTAGGGCTCGCCCGAAGGGTCGACCCGCCGCTCGTTGTCGGGCTCGTGACGGCTGGTGTCCCAGCGCCGGATGGTAAGGTCGAGGCCGCCCGAGAAGGCCAACGCATCGTCCACCACCACCAGCTTCTGATGCTGCGAGGAGCCGAACGGCACGGTCGAATCGAGGCAGAACGTGACCTGCGGCGGCATCTGCCAGTTCAGTGAGAGACGTGGCAGCGGCTCGCGCTCGTGCGCATAGACGAGCGAGTAGTCCCAGAGAAGCAGATGAATCTGCAGGTCCGGTCGTCGCTTGGCGAGTTCGGTCAGGAAGGCCGCCAGATTGGTCGGAAAGCCGTCGGTCGGTGGCTCCTCGCCCGCCAGCTCGGTGCGGCTGTCGATGTCCCAGCCCACGATGAAGATGGTGCGCCGCGCCTGCAGGAAGGCCTCCCGCGCCGCCGCGAAGAATGCCGCGCCGTCGACCAGCATGGCCGCCCGGCGCGCGCGTTCGACCTTCCACACCGAGCGTCCGGGCTGAAAAAGAGGCGACATGGGGCCTATAACGTTCGCCAGTCCGGAATGATCCGCCGTGCGGAGGAACGTGGCGCCGGGCCGCTCGTTCAGGCGTCATGTTGCAATTTCTCGGCAGTCTGGTGTGGCCGATGGTGATCGTCGTCTCGACCGTTGCCATCGCCGTCGCGATCGGCGTGTTCATAGCGACGCGCAAGCTCGACTAGGGTATTTCTGCCGGACGCGTTTTGCCGGAATACCCATGACCGCTCCAGTACCATTCGCCAGCCTGACCGCCGAAGACGTTGCGCGCTTCGGCCCCGATCCTCTTGCCATGTTCAGTCGCAACCTCGCGTCGGTGGAGGCGCGGATCGAGCGCGCCTGCGCGCGTGCCGGCCGGGCACGCGAGACGGTGCGGCTGCTGCCGATCACCAAGACCGTGCCCGCCCGTGTGCTGCGCTTTGCGCATGCGGCCGGCATCCGGGACTTTGGCGAGAACAAGATCCAGGAAGCGGTGGCCAAGCGGGACGAACTCGCCGACCTCGACATCGCCTGGAGCATCGTCGGTCACCTGCAGACGAACAAGGTGAAGTACCTGACCCGCTTCGCCCGGGAGTTCCATGCGCTCGACAGCGTGCGGCTGGCGGAAATGCTCGACACGCGCCTCGACCGCGAGGACCGGTCACTCGACGTCTACGTGCAGGTGAACACGTCCGGCGAGGAGAGCAAGTACGGGCTGCGACCGGACGAACTGCTGCCCTTCCTCGACGAGCTGAAGCGCTTCCCGCGGCTGAAGCCGCGCGGGCTGATGACATTGGCCGTGTTCAGCACCGACCTCGACCAGGTGCGCCCCTGCTTCGAGCGTCTGCGCGCGCTGCGCGACACGGCCTGTCAGCACGACCCCGCGATCCGGGAACTGTCGATGGGCATGTCCAACGATTTCGAGGAGGCGATCGTGCAGGGCGCCGACGTGGTGCGCGTCGGCGAAGCCATCTTCGGCAAGCGCTCGACGCCCGACGGCCACTATTGGCCGACAGCTGGAGAGGCGTAGGCGCCCGGACGGCCCGGTTCTTGCGACGGCGCCTGAGAGGCTGGCGGCCGTGCCATCCAGGCCCGGCGACCGGCGGCGCCCGAATGAGGAGCCGATCCCATGATGCATCTCGCCTGCATCCCCAATCTCGTCGGCGGCCATCTCGGCGGCTGGCGCCACAGGGATGCCTTCGACAGGCCGGTTATGAATCTCGAAGCCTTCATCGAGATGTCGCAGATCGCCGAGCGCGGGAAGTTCGACTGCGTGTTCCTGGCCGACGGCAATGGCGTGCGCGACATGGATCGCCCGGCCCTGTTCGCCGCCAATCACCCCTCCGCGCGGCCCTCCTTCTTCGAGCCGACGACGCTGCTCTCGGCCGTGTCGATGGTCACCAGGCATATCGGGCTCGTCGCCACCGCGACCAGCACCTACGACGAGCCCTGGATGGTCGCCCGCCGCTTCGCCTCGATGGACCATATCAGCAAGGGCCGGGCGGGCTGGAACCTGGTCACCGCTTCCAATGCCGGCGATGCGCTGAACTTCGGCCGCAGCGAGCATATGGGTCGCGAGGACCGCTACGCGCGGGCGCAGGAATTCTACGAAGTCGTCGCGGCCCTGTGGGACAGCTGGGCCGACGACGCCTTCCCGCAGGACAAGACAAGCGGCCAGTATCTCGACCCGACACGGGTGCGACCGATCGAGCATAGCGGCCCGCACTTCACGGTGAAGGGCCCGTTGAACATCTCGCGCACGCCGCAGGGCCGGCCGATCGTGTTCATGGCCGGCCAGTCGGCGCCCGGCGTGGAACTGGCGGCGCGCTATGCCGATGCGCTGTTCGGCGCCGGCACCACCAAGCAGGATTGCATCGACGCCTATGCCGACCTCAAGGGCCGCATGGCGCGCTACGGCCGCTCGCCCCACGCGCTGAAGATCCTGCCCGGCGTCAGCGTCTTCACCGGTCGTACCGCCGCCGAAGCGGAGGATCTGTACCAGGAACTGCAGTCGTTGATCTCGCCGGCGCTGGGCGTGCACTATCTCTCCAAGATGCTGGTGCACGATCTCGAGACCCTGCCGCTCGACGGCCCGCTGCCGTTCGCCGACCTCGCCGAGGAGACGCTGGGTGGCAGCAGCCTGCGCCGCTACATCATCGACATGGCCCGGCGCGATGGCCTCACACTCCGCGAGACCTACCAGCGCACCCTGCCGGCGCTGGGCGGCCCCGTGTTCAAGGGCAGCCCGACGCAGGTCGCCGACGAGATGGAGGATTGGTGGCGCAGCAAGGCCGGCGACGGCTTCACCATCATGGCGCCGGTCCAGCCTCGCGGCCTCAGCGACTTCGTCGATCTGGTCGTGCCCGAGCTGCAGCGTCGCAGCATCTTCCGCAAGGAGTACGAGACCACCACCCTGCGCGGCCATCTCGGCCTGCCCGCCCCGCCGAGCAGGTGGCATGCAGCGCCGGCAAAACCGGAGGCCGGCGCCGCATGATGGTGCTGGGCTTCACCGGCGGCGCGCTGGGCGGCCATCTCGGCGGCTGGCGGCATCGCGATTCCTTTCCGCGACGACCATGCAGCTTCAATGCATGGTCGAAATGGCGCAGATCGCCGAACGCGGCCAGTTCGACATGATGTTCCTGGCCGACGGCAACGGCGTGCGGCAGATGGACAAGCCCGCCCTGTTCGCCGCCAACAGCCCGTCCGATCGGCCGGCGGTGTTCGAACCCGTGACCCTGTTCGCGGCCCTGGCCCAGCACACGACGCGACTCGGCCTGGTCGCCACGGCGACGACAACCTACGAAGAGCCGTTCAGTATCGCCCGCAAGTTCGCCTCGCTGGATCATCTGAGCAGCGGCCGGGCCGGCTGGAACCTCGTGACGACCCAGTATGTCGAGGACGCGAAGAATTTCGGCCGCGACGAACATATGGGCAGGGTCGAGCGCTACGAGCGGGCGCAGGAGAGCCTCGACGTCGTGCGTGCGCTCTGGGATTCGTGGGCGACCGATGCCTTCCCGCAGGACAAGGCGACGGGACGGTATCTGGATCCAGACCGCGTGCGCCTGACCAATCATCGCGGCACGCATTTCGCGGTCAAGGGACCGCTCAATGTCGCCCGCACGCCGCAGGGCCAGCCGGTGGTCTTCATGGCCGGCCAGTCGGACGCCGGGAAGGAGCTGGCGGCCTATGGTGGCGAGGGCCTGTTCGGCACCGCCAGCAGCAAGGCGCAGGCCCAGAAGGAATATGCCGACATCAAGGGTCGCATGCCGAAGTACGGCCGCCCGCCTGATGCATTGAAGATCCTGCCGGCGCTCAGCGTGTTCGTCGGTCGCACTCGCGCCGAGGCCGATGCCCTCTATGAAGAGCTTCAGGGCCTGATCGCCCCGTCGCTGGCCGTCAGCTATCTGTCGAAGCTGGTGGGTTTCGACCTGACCGACGCCCCGCTCGACGGGCCGATGCCGGCGAGCCCGGGCGAGAGCGTCGGCGGCACCGCGATCGGCCGCTCCGTGCTGGAGATGGCGGCTCGCGAGGGCCTGAGCGTGCGCGGCACCTACGAACGCCTCCTGCCGTCGATGGGCGGCAACATGGTGAAGGGCGATCCGGTCGAGGTCGCCGACATGATGGAGGATTGGTACACGAGCAAGGCCTGCGACGGGTTCATGCTGTCGATGCCCGTCCAGCCGCGCAGCCTGCGCGACTTCGTCGACCTGGTCGTGCCTGAACTGCAACGCCGCGGCCTGCGCCCGCCGGCGTACCGGGGCGCAACGCTGCGCGAGAACATGGGCCTGCCGCTTCCGGCAGACCCCTTCCTGCCCTGAACCCCGGCTACTGCGTCTTCTCCGCGTTCCAGAACAGCATGGCCGTCATCGGCGGCAGCCAGTCCTTGGTGCTCGTGCGGTAGGCGAACTGGCCGTACCATTCGCCCAGCGGATAGTGTGTGCCGAGCGTGACGGCGCGGGTCTGGATCTCGTCGGCGATCGCCTTCTTCTTCGCAGCGTCACTTTCCAGCGCAAACTGGTCGCGCAGTTCCTCGATGCGCTTGTCGCAGGGCCAGCCGGGCGTGGCCTTCTCGCAGGAGGCGTTGAGGTTCTGCGACACGATCGGGTCGGAGGAATCCAGCGCGCCCCAGCTGGTGAGGAAGACGCTCCAGCCGCCCTTGTCCGGCGCGTCGCGCTTGTTGGTGCGGGCCACCGTCGTCTGCCAGTCCATCGACTGCATGTCGACCTTGAAGCCGGCGCGCTCGAGCTGGGCCTTGGCCACCGGCGCGAGGTTCATGAGCGCCGGCAGGTCGGTCGTGTGCATCACCACCAGCGGCGTGCCGTCGTAGCCCGCTTCCTTCAGCAGCTCGCGCGCCTTGGCGACATTGCCTTCGAGGCGGCCGTCCATCGCCGTGGTGCTGGCCAGCGGCGTGCTGCAGATGAAGTAGGCCTTGCAGAGCTGGAAGAACTGCTCGTTGCCGATTTGCGCCTCGAGATAGGGGCGCTGGTCGATCGCATAGCCGATCGCCTCGCGGATCTTCGGATTGTCGAGCGGCGGATGCAGCCAGTTCAGGCGCAGCGTGTACTGGCCGGGATACTTGCCGCGCATGAAGGCGATCGACTTGTTCTTCTCGACCATGGGCTTCAGGTCGAGCGGCAGCGCCTCGATCGCGTCGATCTCGCCGGTCATCAGCGCGTTGGCCGCCGTCTGGATGTCGGGCATCGCCAGCCATTCGATACGGTCGAACTTCGCGACCTTGCCGCCGGCCAGGCCCGAGGCCGGCTCGGGCCGCGGCTTGTAGTTGGGATTCTTGACGTAGACGACCTTCTCACCGGGCTTCCACTCGTCGGCCTTGAAGATCCACGGCCCCGAACCGGTCGCGTCCTTGATCTGCTGCGTGCCCGGCGTGTCGGAGACGCGCTTGGGCATCATGAAGGGCACCGTGCTGCCGGGCTTGGCCAGCGAGGCGATGACGAAACCGTAGGGGTTCTTCAGCGTGAGCTTGAAGGTATTGTCGTCGACGACGTCGAACGACTGCGCGTGCTGCATCAGGCGCTGGCCGACGCCGTCACGCTCGGCCCAGCGCTTGATCGACTGGATGCAATCCTCGGCCTTCACCGGCACACCGTCGTGCCAGGCAAGGCCATCGCGCAACCTGAAGGTATAGACCAACCCGTCCGGGCTCACCGTGTAGCTGTCGACCATCTGCGGTTGCGGCTTCAGGTCGGCATCGAGCGAGAACAGCGTGTCGTAGACGAGATAGGCATGCGTGCGCCCGATCTGCGCCGACACCCAGATGGGATCGATCACCTTGAGGTCGGAATGCATCACCACCTTCAGCGTGGAGGGCGGCTTCTGCGCCGACGCCGTGCCGGGCAGCGCCGCCAACAGCGCCGCCGCCGCTCCGCCGACGAGATGACCGAGGACCCTGCGCCGTACGTTTGCCAGCATGCCAATCCCTCCCGGCGACCCGCGCCGTCGGGGAGCATGACGCAAAACGCGTGCTAGGTCACAGCTTCGCGATCGCCCTCGCATCGAGGAGCGGTCACGCGCCCCAGAAGCGCTGCAGCTCGCCCGCGTCGCCGTTGAACAGGTTGCGATCGCAGTGGCTGACGCCGTTCACGATGTTGGTCTGGCCGTAGGCCGGCTTCGCGGCGCTCTCGTCACCGGCATACTGCCAGAGTCGCCAGCCGGTGGTTTCCCAGCCGACCGGCACTTCGGGTGAATCGTGATAGTCGGCGATCCACAGGCCGCAGCGCGCAACGATCGAGTCCGGCGTGATGCGCGCGCCGAGGCTCAGGCCGGAGGTCGGCAGCGGATCGCCATTGGCCCAGGTCGGATGCACGTAGACGACCGGCAGCCGGCCCGTTGCCGCGGCCACGGCCCGCACGAACTCCTCGGCCTGGTCGAGCCGCATCGAATTGCCGGGATTGTTCTCGTTGGCTTCGAGATCGAGCGCGAGCAAGGTGCGCGGCCCCGGCCGCGCGACGGAAAGGAAGTATGCGGCCTGGCGTGCGCCCGACGTCTGCCCGGTACCGAAATGATAGGCGCCCCACAGCAGGCCCGCCGCCTCGGCCTGCGGTCGCCGGCCGGCATAGGCCGTGTCGAGATAGTCGCCGCCTTCGGTCGCCTTGTGGATGACGCCCAGCATGCCACTTCGCCGCACCGCGCGGAAATCCGAGACCGTTACGCTGCGGCTGAGATCGATCACCGCATCGAGCCCCATCGTCGCCCGGTCCGGTGGCGGCGGCGCGATCGGATAGGGCATGGAAGCCGAAACGGGCTGTTGCGGCGTGCATCCCGCGGCCGTCGTCGCCGCGAGGCCGGAGAGCAGGAGTCGGCGGGATATCATGGCGCGAGATTACGATGTTCCGCGCGCGCAGCAAGACGGCGCCGGTGACGCCCCAACCACTCCCTCTCATTGGACGAGCCGCAGAGACGATATTCCCCTGCCGTCTTTCGGAATTTTATGCGACGTGTCTCGCGACATCACGAAGCGGGTACGGGCAATGACAAACAAGTGCGTGGCCATCGGCATCATCGGTGCCGGCATCATGGGTGAGCGCCTGATCGGTGCGATCCTCCAGCAGGATCCCGAACTGGTTCGTGCCTGCGGCGTCTGGGACCCCTCGCCCGAGGCGATGCGTCGTATGGAGAAGACTTTCCCGGCCGTGCCGCGGATGACCGATGCGGCAGCGGTGATCGCGGCCAGCGACTGCGTCTACGTGGCCTCGCCGCCGGCCTCTCATCTCGGACATGCGCGCGCGGCCCTCGCCGCCGGCAAGAGCTTCTTCGGCGAGAAGCCTCTGTCGATCGACGTCGCCGACGCGCGGGCCTTCGTGAGCGAGGCCGGCAATCGCGGTGCGGTCAACTTTCCCTTTGCCTCGTCCTTCGCCGTGGCCGCGCTGCGCGACTGGATCGCCAAGGGCGAGATCGGCACGCCGCGGCGCATCGACATCGAAGTCGGCTTCAAGGCGTGGCCGCGCCCCTGGCAGGCCGACGCCGTGGCCTGGCTGGACAAGCCACAACAGGGCGGCTTCACGCGCGAGGTGGTGTCGCACTTCCTCTTCCTGGCGCGGCGTCTCGCCGGACCGTTGCACGATCTATCCGGCGAGGCGTGGTTTCCGGAGGCCGGCACGTCGGAACGGCGCATCGCCGCCACCCTGCGCGCCGGCGAGCTGCCGGTGACGCTCGCCGGCGCCGTCGGCGGAACGGCGAAGGACGATCACAATGTCTGGATGCTGGAAGGCGACCGCTGTGCCGTGCGCCTGTGCGACTGGTCGATCGCCGAGCGCCGCCTGCCCGACGGCACCTGGCAGCCAGCGCCCGACGCGATGCCCAACGAGCGGGCCCGGCCGCTGGCGCTGAAGCGCCAGCTCGAGGGTGTTACGAACCTTGCCCGGGGCAAGGCGCACCATCTGGCCACCCTGGAGGAAGCGCTCGACGTCCAGGAGATCGTCGAGGCCATCCTCGCGACGCGCTCGACCTAGACCGTCAGCCGCTCTTCCTGATGACGCTGATACGGCCGTCGGCCTCGAGGCAGGCCACCTTCACCTGGCTGCAGTCGTCGACGCCGTTCTCGCGAAGCTGGGCCATCAGCTCGCTCTCGGTCACGTACTCCCGCCGCATGTTGCGATAGAGCATGCGGCCGTCCTCGACGAGCTTGAGTTTCGGTCCCCGCGTCAGTCGCTCCAGCGCGGGAAAGCGGAACTGCAGCCATTCGATCGAGTAGCTGCACATCAGGATCACCAGCACCACGAAGGCGCTTTCGCTGATCGACCGTGTCTCGGGCACGAAGCCGTTTCCGGCCACTTCGGAAATCAGCACGATGACCAGGATGTCGGAAGGCGCGATACCGCCGAGTTGGCGCCTCAGCACCAGGCGCATCAGGACAAAGATGATGACGTAGAGAAGGATCGCCCGCACGGCCAGCTCGGCCAGCGCGACGGTGGGCACGAATATCGACTCCCAGTCGATCGACAGCAGCCAATGCAAGGAAGCCTCCCGTCCGAACAGCGCGCGCCGCCTGCAACGCTCGGGAGCGGCAGCGCGTTGCACCTGCTTATGAGCAAATCCCGGCTCGCCGGGACTCACCTCGGATAGAAGGTCGATCCGTAGTCGAACGTGATCTCCTCGCCAGCCGCGACCCCCTCGATCCCGGCCACGATCCAGATCCGCCCCTTCTCGCGCAGGATGAAGCAGTTGGGATTGCGGCGGCGGTGATTGGCGTAGCGCGCCTCGTTGCCGCGGACAGCGCCATCGATGCTCAGCTTCTCGCCCAACTCGAAGATGCAGTCGGCGCCTTTGGCGATGCGGGCGAAGGCGACCTTGTCGGGAATTCGCTCGCCCTTGTACTCGATGATCTTGGTGCCCCAGGGGATCTCCTCCCCGGCGAACAGGCCCATCCCGTGGATCTTCGACTTCTTCACCACGACTTTCACGGCGCGTCTCTCATCTGGCCAGCAGCGGCCCCCGCCATAGCACTCCGCGGGGGGACCGGAGAACAGACCGTCACGCCGGCCGCTCGGGTTCGCCGGACGGCAGCGGCGACATCGCCTCGAAGACTCCGTCCCGACGCACCAGGGCATGGAAGAGAGCCGCCGCGACGTGCAGCAGGATCAGCGCGAAGAAGGCGAAGGCCAGCCAGCGATGCGCGGTCCACAGGAGCGTGTGCAGCGAATCGCTCTGCGGCACGATCGGCGGCAGCCGGAAATGGCCGAGGAGAACCACCGGATAGTCGGCCGCCGACAGCATCGCCCAGCCCAGCAGAGGCAGGACGATCATCAACCCATACAGTCCCCAGTGCGACAGGATCGCTCCAAAGCGCATCATGGCCGGCAGATCGGCTGGCAGCGGCGGTGCCCCCAGCACCACGCGCAGGACGAGACGCACGAGCACCAGCGCGAACAGCGCCATGCCCAGCGTCTTGTGGGTGGCGACCAGCGGCACATAGGAGGGCGCAACAGTCGAGAGCATGCCCACGCCGATGAACAGCATCGCCACGATGCCGGCGGCCATCGTCCAGTGCAGCAGGCGCTGCGCCCCGGAGAAGCGGGTATGGTTCATCGGTCGGCTCATGGCTTGGCGCTCCCGGCGGCGGCCGTGCGGGGATAGTCCTTCGCCTCGGACGTGCGCAGGTCGTAAGACCGCGCGTAGGCCGAGGAACGGGCGGCGGGGAACGGATCGTCGGAGACGCTCATGCCGCGCGGCAGCACCATCGGGTCGAAGTTGAGGTCGCGGCACGGGCCGTCCGGCTCGGCGATGACCTTGTTCACCACCAGCGTGCCGACCTCGACCATACGCCGGCCGGCAGGCCAGGCCTTGGTCGGATCGGCGGTCTCGTCGCCGGGCTCGGCGACGGTGACGACCATCGTCCAGCGTTGCGGCGCGGCGGCGACGCGACTCGCGATCTCCTGCTCGAGATAGTTGGGCCCGCGTTTGGCCAGTTCGTCGGGCGTGATCGAGACCGGTGTCGCGACCGGTCGCAGCGACCAGCGGACCGCGCGGGTCGTTCCGCCGGCGTCGGTGAACAGGAAGGAGTTGAGGCTGTTGAAGGGATCCTCGGCATAGCTGGAGGTCCAGGGCGCGGTCCCCGCCCAGGTCGCAAAGGCCGTGAACTCGGGATGCCGGCCGACGAAGGCCTTCATCGCCTCTCCGCCCTTGGGCGCCGATTGCAGCAGGTCGTAGAAGGCCCGCGGCGTCGACACCGCGAAGATCGGCGGGTCGATCATCGCGCTGCGCCAGACATCGCCGTCCGGCGTCGAGATCTGCAGGCCCATGCCGCGCACCCTCACCGTGGCGTCCGCGGCGTTGGGATTGGGCGTGGCGAGGTTGAAGCGGCCGAGCACCGGCCACGCGCCGGCCGTGAACACCCGCGCCGTCGACAGGGCCACGCCATTGCCGTTGGACTGGAACTCGCCGGTGAAGCAGATCCCCTTGGCATGGTTGCGCCGATGGCCGAGCGCCGGACCGCCCGGGGGCGCCAGCGCCGCCACGAGCCGGGTGGGAGTCAAGCGCTCAGGGGAAAGCCAGCCCGCCGTATAGGCGAACGCCGCCGCACTCCCCGCCACGACCAGGGCGATCACGGCCAGCGGCACCAAGGGACTGCGAGGAGATGATCGTGACATGGAAAACACCTTTCGTGCGTCGGGTCGAGTATGGACGGTGCAACACCCGCCGCCCTCTCAAGAGCGCGTGAGAGTCAGGCGCCTGCGATGCGCGCTTCGACGAGATCGACCTCGCGCACCAGCTTGCGTGCCGCCTCGTCGGAGAGCCGGCCGCTGCGGGTGAGCTGCAGCAGTCGTTCGCGCTCGGCACGCGTTCCGACCAGTTCCAGTTCCCGCTCGAGGGCGTCGATCCGGCGCGCGACGTCGCCTTCCACGCCCGATCGCGAGAGCGCGTCGATACGCTGTCGATAGGGCGCCATGGCCCGTGTCGCCGCTTCGGCCCCCAGGTCGGCATCGCCGGGACGGGTCGCCAAGCCGCCCTGGGCGCGCGCGATGGCTGCCACCGCGGCTTCGCCGGCGGCGACACGGGCGGCGTCTTCCGCCGCTTCCTCGCCCGGCTCGGGCGCGAAGTCGAGGTGACGCAGCAGACCCGGCAGCAGGATCGTGGCCGCGACCAGCGAGGCGATGATCACACCTGCCGCGAGGAACACCGCGAGG